>ERZ1643247.838-NODE-838-length-33209-cov-14.486186_pt1 | contig 33209 bp, 27 predicted proteins | sample MGYA00579264_ERZ1643247 | MGnify/ENA primary metagenome ERZ1643247 (study PRJEB29033, sample SAMEA4952262) | chicken gut metagenome | biome: Broiler Chicken; feature: Gastrointestinal Tract; material: Caecum | place: Ireland | collected 2018 | study: Broiler... | reverse complement strand
ACTTCCTGTTCCTCAACCAGAGCGGCCTTCCCAAAACGGCGTCCTGTTACGAGAGTATGTTCCAGGGGCTTGTCAGGAAGTACAACAAGCACCACAAGCCAGAAGAAGCCCTGCCGAACATCACGCCCCATACCATGCGGCATACCTTCTGCACTCGCCTTGCCCACGCTGGGATGAACCCCAAAGACTTGCAGTACATCATGGGACATTCCAACATCACCATGACGCTGAACTATTATGCTCATGCGGATTACGCCTCCGCAAAGGCGGCGATGGACAGGCTGGCGGCGTAGTAGTAAGCCGCCGTTTCTACTACGGTTTTACTACTTTTCAACGCCAAGTGAGGCTCCGAAATGCCATGATATGCGGGGTATTTTCCGAAATGCAAAATGCCGGAAATGCTTGATATTCCAAGCCTTTCCGACATTTGCGGAGATTTGAAAAGATAATCAGAAAATCGGTAAAACTTTTATTATAAAAAAATCGAGACCTCCGCAGAAGTCTCGAAAAGTTATGCTGTATGTACGTCTGTGTTATAACTGATACACCGTCCGGACCGCCTTGAGAAACCGCCGGACCGTGGGCGTGGGGCGGGGGGAGTGGAGCAGGCCGTAGGGGATGGTGTAGCTCCAGTCCACCGGGATGGTCTTGAGCAGGGGGTGGACCTGCCGCCAGTTGTCGATGGTCATGAGGATGTCCTCGGAGTTCTCGCACTGGTTGAACACGTTGATGTTGAACATCTCAAAGTCCACAATGCGGATCTGGGGGTGGTCCCGCCACAGCTCGTCCCGCATCTGGTCCAGATACCGGTTCCAGCCCCGGCGGATCAGCAGGAAGTTCTCCCCGTGCAGGTCCTCCACCGTCAGATGGTCCTTGGCCGCCAGGGGGTGGTAGATGGATACCGCGCATCGGATGGGCTCCCGGCTGAGCTCCAGGGCGGCGCACTGCCGGTTCTCCAAGAAATTCTGGTCGAAGAGCCCAGCCACGATGTCGATGTTCTGGCCCAGGTTGCGCAGGATCTCCACCGAGTTCTCCGGGGTGTTCTCATAGGGGACCATCTTGAATTTAATATTGGGACACTGGGTTTTGATGGCCGGCCAGAGGTCCAGCAGGAACTGGCCCGGCGTCATGGGGGAAACCCCGATGCGAATGATCTTGTCCCCCTCCTCGGCGGCGTTCTTGGCCCGCACCACTGAGTCCCTGCAGTACTGTACCACATACTGGGCGTCCCGGTAGATGGATTTGCCCGCCTCGGTGAGCTTCAGCCCCCGGGGGCTGCGGATGAACAGCTTCAAATCCAGGCTGGACTCCAGGGAGGTGATCTGCTTGATTACCGCCGGCGGCGTGATGAACAGCTCCTCCGCCGCCTTGTTGAAGCTCCCCGCATCCGCCACCCGGAGGAAGGTCTCCAGCTGGGGGTTGTACATCATGCGCACCGCCGCCTCTCTGCCCACGTTCCAGGGCCTGTTTAAGGACTATTTTACTGTTTTCCAGTGGAAATAGCAAGGAAAAATATGCGGGCAGAAGATCGCCTGCCCGCGCGTTGCGGCGGGCTGAGACCTCCTGAATTTCGCTGCGGGCAGGGAAAAAGCCCGCCGCATCTTTTTCAATGCGGCGGGCTGCTGCAAAGTGATTTCTCGCCCTTCAGTTGTCGCTGTTTGGACACGTTGACACCTTTCAAACAGGACCTAGTCTGTCAATTTTCAAATGGGTGTTTGATATTCGTCACGACCAGATGATGTTTCGTCCCTCATCGGCGGGCTCAGGCCACGGTCTGGCAGAAGTTGGCCAGCACTTGAGCCACCTGGGCGCGGGTCGCGGTCCCGGCCGGAGTCAGCAGATGGTCCCCGGTGCCGGACAGCAGCTTGGCGTTTACCGCCCAGGCCATGGCCTCCACCGCCCAGTCGGAGATCTTCTCCACATCCTGGAAGCCCTCCAGGGGCTCGCCGTCCACCTGCACATCATAGCTCTTGTGCTGGGCATAGCGGTACAGGATCAGGGCCATCTGCTCCCGGGTCAGGGCGTCATTGGGGGCAAAGCGGTCCCCGCCCACGCCGGACACCAGGCCGTTTTCCGCGGCCCAGGCCACGGCGGCGGCGTACCAGTCGCCCTCCTCCACGTCGGAGAAGTCCTCCCCGCCGGATGCCTGGGGTTTGCCCTCCATGGCGTACAGGGTCTGGGCCAGCATGGCGCGGGTCAGCGTGGCGCCGGGCTCAAAGCGGTCCTCCTCCACACCGGACATGATGCCCTGCTCATAGACATACTGCACGGCGGCATAGAACCAGTCGCTCTCGGCCACGTCCCGGAAGACGGGCCCAAAGACCGCGGAGACCGTCACAGGGCTCTCCGGCATGGTAAAGGTGTAGGTCCCGTCCTCCTGCCGGGTGAGCTCCACGGCCTGGTCCTGGCCGTCCCGGGCCTCCAGCTTCTCCAGCCGGTACCCCTTCTCGGGGGTGACGGTGAGGGCGATCACCGCGCCGGACTGGGCCTGGGTGCGGTCAGCGGAGAGACTGCCGTTCTCGCCGGCCTCCAGGGTGACGGCGTGGCGGACAGGGGCGGGGGCGGACACGCTTCCGCTGTCCTTGTCATAGGTCAGGTCCACCCGGTCAGAGCCGCCGATGGAGGCCCGGACCTGCTCCAGAATCTCCTCCATGTCCTCGGTGCTGCCCAAGGTCCCGATCTGCTCCAACGTTTCCGGGCTGATATACAACAGATTCGTCTCCGGGCTGGCATCCACGCTGTTCAAGGTCAGACTGGGCAGCTTGCTGTCCGCCTGGTAGGTGATGCTGGCCCCGGCCCCCTCCTGGGGCTTCAGGGCGCTGTTCTCCAGGGTGACAGAGGCCCCATTCACCAAAATGGCGGCCGTCTGACCGCCCTGGACGGTGACGCCCTCCAGGCGGGCGTTCTCCGCCCCGGAGAAGGTCAGCACATGCTGGGCCTTGCCCCCGCCGGCAAAGCAGGCGTTCCGGATGGCGCTGTCCGCCCCGTCCACCGCCAGCAGGCTGTCAATCTCCGACTCTCCGGTATAAGTCACTGTGTGGCCCTGGCCGTTCAGGGTGACGCCGGCGGGCAGGGTCAGCGCCCCACCGGAGGACCGGGACTCCGCCTGCTCGCCGGAGCCTACGGATACGTTCTTCAGCAGGGTGACGGTCTTGTCCCCCTCCGACAGCCCGGCGGCCTCCAGGGCCTGGGCCAGCGTCTCATAGGAGGCGCCGTCCACCTGGGCCTCCACCCCCAGGTTGTCCTGGTCCAGGTAGATGTGGTCCTTGCCGGAGGCGTACTCGGTCCAGATGTACAGGGGTTGGCTCTCATTGGCCTGGATGGTCCCCTTTCCGCTGTCGCTCCACAGGGTGGGCCGTTCCTTGGTCTCGCTCTCGTTCACCAGAGCGGCCTGGGTCAGGTCCAGCTGGGCCTCCCGGCACACCTCGATGCCGCCGAACTCATTGTTCGACACGTCAATGGTGCCGCTCATGGTCACGGAGCCGCCGCTGACCTGGATTCCGGCGTTGGCCTGCCCCACGGTGACGTTCTGGAGCTGGGCCCCCCGGGCCTCATACAGCTTGATGCCGAACTCGCCGTTATCCCAGCCCTCGGCGTTGGTGTTGGGCCCCTCGACGGTCAGGTCCCGCAGGGTGGCGCCGGCGGTCACCAGAATCCCGGCGTTGTTGGGGAACACATCCTCCCCCTCCCCTTTGGTGATGGTATAGCCGTTGCCGTCCAGAACGATTTCCTTCTCAATCACCAGTTGGCTGGAGAGTTCCACGCTCCCGGTCAGCTCCACAGTGGCCCCGGTCTGGGCCTGCTCCAGGGCGGCAATCAGGTCCTCCTCCGTCATAGAGGTCCCCTGGGCGTAAGACATCATAGGCGCCTGCGCGGCCATCAGAGACAGAGCCATCGCGGCAGAAAGGATTCTCTTGTTCATTCGAATACACTCCTTGTTACAGTGGCTTCCCACCATTGGACAGGTATTTCTTCTTTACATTGCTTGTACTGCAAAGTTTCATTCAACCCATTTCATTGGTGGGCAATACGGATTTTAGCCCATCCTCCCTCCTTCCGTCAACCGGGAGTGGCTGGAAGTTTCCCTTTCTGACCCTGGCAGTTTTTCCTTTCGGAAATTTTTTTCAAATTTTTTTGAAAAACCCGTTGACAACCCGTCCAACTTCTGCTAGAATAACATCCGTCGCCGCGAGTGTAGCTCATCTGGTAGAGCGCCACCTTGCCAAGGTGGAGGTAGCGAGTTCGAGCCTCGTCACTCGCTCCAAAAAGAAAGGACTTCCTATCGGAAGTCCTTTCTTTTTGGGTTTCAGCCGCCAAAGGCGGCTTTCACCCTTTGGATTAAAATGCTCGGCGGAAGTGAATTCCGCCTGCGCCGAGGTTTTGCCTGCGGCAAAACGCTCGTACGGCGCAAAGGCGCCGCCGGCCAGAAGGCCGGTGGGGTGGTTTCCCCTATACCTTTTTGATATTTCAAAACATCGATTTTAACCGCCCCTTCTGGATTTGAATGCTCGGATCGGCAGAACCGCCCCTGCGCATTTCCCGGCCACAGGCCGGGAATTTGCGGCGCACCCGCGCCGTCAATCGCCTGGTTCAGAGAAAGCTCACAGAAATATAAGGAGGCCTTTGTTATGACCCAAGTTGTCGCCGCCCTGATCTGGTCGGGGGATAAATTTATGATCTGCCAGCGTCCAGCCCACAAGGCCCGGGGCCTTCTGTGGGAGTTTGTAGGCGGCAAGGTGGAGCCCGGCGAGACCAAGGAGGCCGCCCTCATCCGGGAGTGCCGGGAGGAGCTGGCCGTCACGGTCTCCGTGGGCGGCGTCTTTCTGGAGGTCACCCACACCTACCCCGATCTCACCATCCACCTGACTCTGTTCCACGCCTCCATCTCGGAGGGCGCACCCCAGAAGCTGGAGCACAACGACATCCGCTGGATCACCGTGGACGAGATCCCCCAGTACGAGTTCTGCCCGGCGGACCAGGTCATCCTGGCCAAGCTGATGGAGTCGGGAGGACAGTCCTGATACAGCTTCCTTTGGAGTTCCATGCGCTTTTTCGGCCGATTATTCCAAAGAATGAAACAGGGCCGCATCCGGGAGGAGGCCGCACAAGCGGCCCGCCATCTCACCGGATGCGGCCCAACATATTTGGCGCTTTTGAACGGGTTCCCTGCCGGCGGGGAGTGTTTTACAGGTGCGGCCCAGTTCTGCTCAAACACGGCCTAAAAAAACCGAATCCGCCCCTCGGTCTGATCGGGGATCAGGTCCATCCGGCGCAGGATGGGGAGCAGCGCCTGAAACAGGATGTACAGCGCCGCCGCCTTGGGGAGAATGGTGATCAGGTTCTTGGCCAGGCTGGGAATGAACCAGCCCAGGTATCCCCCGCCCCGGACCATGGTGCTCCACACCGAGCCCATGGCCGCATTCACCAGCAGATTCACCACCGCGTTGGCCAGCACCAGGTTCACCACGGTGATCCGCCGGCGGAAGAAGAACAGGGCGTACACCAGCACTCCCGCCATGGTGGACAGGGTGTAGCCGGGGAAAAAGTCCCCGGTGGGCTGGAGGATAAAGCCCAGAATATCCTCCACAAAGCCAAAGACCAGCCCCAGCACCGGGCCGCACACCAGGGCGCACACCGACCGGGCCAGGAAGCCCCAGGTGAGCTTGGTGTGCCAGATGGGGATGCCGGGGATCAGGGACAGGGCCCGGGTCACCGCAATCATCAGCGCCGCAAAGACCAGCAGTTTGAGGCACTTCATGGCCAGATTGGCCTCGTGCCAATAGGCGGGGGAACAGGGCGTTCGGTACAGGTTCATAGGGATTCGGATTTGCCGCATGATAAAAAACCTCCTTCTGTGTTCGGCAGCCCGTTTTGCGGGAATGCCGCACAGAAGGAGGGAACTTTATCTCCGCTCGGCCCATGCGGCAGCGGGATGCGGACCACCCACTGCCGCGTTTTGGAAACGCTGTTCGTCCGGCGGACAACTCCCCGTCCCGCCGGCACTGAAGGTCCCCCTGGCCCATTCCAGGCCGGGACCAGCACGTGTGGCCCTACTCTGCCAACGGGCAGTATACTCTACTTTTCTGAAAAAAGCAAGGAAATTCTGGAGGGCCCTCCCCCGCCGCCTCCCTCCCTTGTATTTCTCTGCCAAATATGCTATGATGGCATAACCGTTTTCCACTCCAATTTCATGCTATAACGAGGATCAATATGGATTATTTTCATCTGAACGCCAGCCGGGAGGAGCTGCTGAACATGAGCTCCCTGGGGCTGGCCCACCTGGGGGACGGAGTGTTTGAGCTGATGGTCCGCGCCTGGCTGTGCCTCCACGGGAAGGTCAAGGTAAAGGACCTGCACCGGGCCACCGTGGGCTATGTGGCCGCCCCCGCCCAGGCCGCCGCCATGGAGCGGCTGCTCCCCCTTCTCACCGACGAGGAGTCCGACGTGTACCGCCGTGGCCGGAACACCGCCCCGCACTCGGTGCCCCGGGCGGCCACCCGGGCCCAGTACCAGTCGGCCACCGGCCTGGAGGCCCTGTTCGGCTGGCTCTACCTCCAGGGCCGCACCGACCGCCTCAACGAGCTCTTCGACCACATCATGAACCCCCAGTGAGAGATAGGAGTTAGGAGATAGAAGATAGGAGATAAATTCCTAACTCCTAATTCCTAACTTAAAACTCCTATCTCCTATCTCATATCTCCTATCTGAAACCGAGGTGTTTCCCATGCCCTTAGACGCCCTCTGCCTGTCCGGCCTGGTCCACGAGCTGGACCAGACGGTCACCGGCGGAAAAATTGATAAGATCTATCAGCCCGGCCGGGACGAGATCCTGCTGGCGGTGCGCACCCCCGCCCACGGGAACGTGCGCCTGCTGCTGTCCGCCAACCCCAACCACCCCCGGCCCCAGCTCACCCAGATCTCCCGGGAGAACCCGGACACGCCCCCCATGTTCTGCATGCTCCTGCGCAAGCACCTGTCCGGCGCCCGGCTGTTGGCGGTGGAACAGCCCCCCCTGGAGCGGGTGGTGACCTTCACCCTGGAGGCCCTCAACGAGCTGGGGGACCGGGTGGAGCGCAGGCTGGCGCTGGAGGCCATCGGCCGCCGGTCCAACCTGATCCTGCTGGACGAGTCCGGCCGCATCCTGGACTGCATGCGGCGGGTGGAGTCCAGCCTGGGGACCGGAAACGCCAATCAGCGCTCCCTGCTGCCCGGCATGTTCTACCGCCTCCCCCCCGCCCAGGAGAAGCTGGACCCCACCGCCCAGAGCCGGGAGGAGCTGGAGCGCCTGCTCTCCGCCGCCCCGGAGGAGGCCCAGGCGGACAAGTGGCTGCTGGACACCTTCAGCGGCCTGTCCCCCCTGGTGTGCCGGGAGCTGGCCTTCCAGGCGGGGGGCGCCACCGACGTGCGCCTGAACGTGCTGGAACCGGCCGGCCGGACACGGCTGCTGGACAGCCTGGAGGGGCTGCTCGCCCTGGTCCGGGAACACCGCCTCTCCCCCACCCTGCTCAGCCGGGACGGGGCCCCCTGGGACTTTACCTTCTTCCCGGTGGCCCAGTACGGAGCCCTGGTGGAGTGCACCCCCTTCCCCTCCTTTTCGGAGCTGCTGGACCGGTTCTATGAGCAGCGGGAGCACCTGGAGCGGGTGAAGCAGCGGGGGCAGGACCTGATCCGCTCGGTGACCACCGCAAGGGACCGCACCGCCCGCAAGATCGCCCACCAGGAGCAGGAGCTCGCCGCCACCCAGGACCGGGAGCGGCTGCGGGAGCTGGGGGACATCCTCACCTCCAACCTCTACCAGATGGAGCGGGGAATGGCCCGGCTGCGCACCGTGGACTTCTACGACCCGGAGGGAAAAGAGGTGGACATCCAGCTGGACCCCCTCCTCACCCCCCAGCAGAACGCCGCCAAATATTATAAGGAGTACAACAAGGCCAAGACCGCCGAGGTGATGCTCACCCAGCAGCTGGAGAAAAACCGCCGGGAACTGGAGTACCTCAACAGCGTCCTGGACACCATCCCCCTGGCCGAGGGGGAGAAGGACCTCAGTGAGATCCGTCAGGAGCTCACCGACACCGGCTATCTCCGCCGCCCCTCCAAGGTCAAAGGCCGGGAAAAGCGGGTGGTCTCCAAGCCCATGGAGTTCCGCTCCTCCTCCGGCCTGCGCATCTCGGTGGGCAAGAACAACACCCAGAACGACCTGCTCACCTGCAAGCAGGCCTTCAAGAGCGACATCTGGTTCCACACCCAGAAGATCCACGGCTCCCACGTGATCCTGTGGACCGAGGGGCGGGAGCCCGACCTGCAGAGCGTCCAGGAGGCCGCCTGTCTGGCCGCCTGGTTCTCCCAGGCCCGGGACAGCAGCAAGGTGCCCGTGGACTACACCCCGGTGAAGTATGTGAAAAAGCCCGGCGGGGCCCGGCCGGGCATGGTGATCTACACCACCTATGAGACCGCCTGGGTCACTCCGGACGGGGAGCTGGCCAGGCGGCTCCGGGTCCGCTGAACAATCTCACATTTTTCCATTTTAAAGCTGTGGGAGCATCCGGAATCTGGATGTTTCCACAGCTTTTTCCACAGAAAAGAATTTTATGCGTGAAAATTTCCCCGGAAATTCTCGGAGATTCGACGGGGTATGACGAAAAAACACTCTCGCGTCCTCGAAACCAGGCGAAATGTGAGATATTTTTTCGACCAGTTTTTCTTCCTCTTTCCACAGGCACACTATATAATGTGGTCATGTGTTCTAAAGGAGAGGAGAAAACGCTACATGATGGAAATTAAAATTGCATCCCGTACCTGCCCGGACGAGCTGGGCCGCTCCCGAACCTTTCACTATTCCCTTACGGTGGACACCGTGGAGTCGGGAGCTTTTTCCTGCGAAAACTACGGCGTAAAGATCTCTGAAGATGACGGGGACACCGCCGCCGTCCCCGGAATCACCACCAGCGCTCTTCGGATCGACGAGCTGATGACCCTGTTGGTAGAGCACGGCGTGGGCCCCGCCTCTCTGCGGGATGTAGTGGACGACTGGCTGTAATGTTTCTCTGACCGATTGGTTTTTCCCGCACGTGCCGGTCTCTCAGCAAAAAAGCTGACCCATCCTACTGGATGGGTCAGCTTTTTTCAGGCTGTCGAAAAAGTCCAAAGACTTTTCCGACAGCCTGAAAAAATGCCAATACTTTCCCGCCGCTGCGCGGCGGAAAAGTCCTCGCTGCGCTCGCTGAACGCCTTGCCATGCAAGGCATTCAGGGCATTCGATCCCACTCGAGGCGGGCTGCCGCCCCCTCGAGCTCCCCCGCCCTAACTTGAGCGGATTCACCTATACAGAGGTTTTTTGACAAGCTGAAAAAAGCTGACCCATCCCAATGGGACGGGTCAGCTTTTTTATTCTTTCACTTATCTCAGCGCGGTTCAGGACGATGCTCAGCCCAGAACCACCAGCAGATCGTCGGTGTTGACGGTGGCGCCGGTGGCCACAGCGATGGACTTGACCGTGCCGTCCACAGGGGCGGACACCTCGATCTCCATCTTCATGGCCTCCAGCACGATGAGCACGTCGCCCGCCTTCACGGACTGGCCCACAGAGCACTCCACCTTGAAGATGCTGCCGGGCATGGGGCTGTTCACCGCAGTCTCACCGGCGGCGGGAGCCGCAGCCGCAGGAGCGGGAGCAGCGGCGGGAGCCGGCGCGGGGGCAGGAGCAGGCGCAGCCGGGGCCGCGGCGGGCGCGGGCGCAGGGGCGGGAGCCGGTGCGGGGGCCGCGACGGGAGCAGCCACAGGAGCGGCAGCCACGGGGGCGGCGGGGCCGTCCGCCTTGGCCACGGAGACCTGGAAGGGCTTACCGTCAATGGTCACGGTAAAGGAGCCGGTCAGGTCCTCACGCTTGCCCATCTTCAGGTAGGCAGGCTGATACGAGGCGGCGAACTGAGGAATGGGACGGCTGGTGTAGCCGGGCACCGCGGGGGCGGGCACCTCGGTGTAGTACACGTGGCCCTGCCAGGCGGGGATGGGGGCCATATCCTCCAGCTTGGGGGCGGGAGCAGCCTCCTTCTTGGGCTCCGCCTTCTTGGCCTCCTCCTTGGGCGGGAAGCCGGCCTCGCGGTCCTTGAAGAAGGCCATGGCCACCTGGGGGAAGGCGATGTAGCTCAGGACGTCCTCGTCGCTCTTGGCGGTGGCGCCCAGCTCCTTCTTGGTCTTCTCAAACTCGGGCTCCAGGGAGTCGGCATAGCGGCCCTTCACCACAGGGGTGTCGCCCAGGATCTTCTTCTGAATATCGGGGTCGATGGGGGCGGGAGTACGGCCGTACTCGCCGCGGCAGTAGGCCTTGATCTCCTTGCCCACCACCTTGTAGCGCTCGCCGGCCAGCACGTTCTGCACGGCCTGAGAGCCCACCATCTGGCTGGTGGGGGTGACCAGGGGAGGATAGCCCAGGTCGGCGCGGACCTTGGGGGTCTCGGCCAGGGCCTCGTCCAGCTTGTCCATGGCGTTCATCATCTTCAGCTGGGAGATCAGGTTGGACAGCATGCCGCCGGGGATCTGATAGTTCAGGCACTGGGTGTCGGTGGACATGGAGATGGGGTCCAGAGTGCCGTCCTTCAGGAAGTCGGCGCGGACGCCCTTGAAGAAGTCGGCCATCTCCACCAGAACCTTGTCGTCCAGATCCACCTGGTAGCCCAGCTGACGCAGGGCGTAAGCCAGAGTCTCGGTGGCGGGCTGGGAGGTGCCGCCGGAGAAGGGGGAGATAGCGGTGTCGATCACATCGGCGCCGGCCTCCACCGCCTTCAGGTCGGTCATGAAGGCCAGACCGGTGGTGCAGTGGGTGTGGATGACCAGAGGCAGCTCGGGCACCGCATCCTTGATGGCGGAGACCAGATCATAGGCGTCCTTGGGGCCCATGATACCGGCCATATCCTTGATGCAGATGGACTGCACACCCATGCTCTTCAGGTCCTTCACCATCTGGACGTTCTTCTCCAGGGTGTGAACCGGGCTGGTGGTGAAGCAGATGGTGCCGGAGGCGTGGGCGCCCTGCTTGTTGGTCTCGTCAATGGCCACCTCCAGATTGCGCACGTCGTTGAGTGCGTCAAAAATCCGGATGATGTCGATGCCGTTCTTCACGGAGTACTCCACAAACTTGCGCACCACGTCGTCGGGGTAGTGCTTATAGCCCAGGATGTTCTGGCCGCGGAGCAGCATCTGCAGCTTGGTGTTGGGCATCTTGGCGCGGATCTTGCGCAGCCGCTCCCAGGGGTCCTCCCGCAGATAGCGCAGGCATACGTCAAAGGTGGCGCCGCCCCACACCTCGGCGGAGTAGAAGCCGGCCTTATCCATGGTCTCCAGGATGGGCTCAAACTTGTCGTAGGGGAGGCGGGTTGCGATCAGCGACTGGTTCGCGTCGCGCAGTACCGTCTCCGTAAACTGTACCTTTCTCATGTTGAATCGACCTCCAAATACTCTTTGGTATTCTCAGAAAATTCGGATCTGCCTTCTCACTCAGCATTCCGGTCTGTGGCGCCGGCCCCAAGCTCGCCGGAAAACTCACTGGTATCTATTTTAGTATATCTTCCGCCGCAACGCAACCCCTTAAGTGGAAAACCTTACAATTTTCCCGGGGCAAAAAAAGAAAAACACCGCGGTCAGCCGGGAAGAAAGCTGCCGCGGTGTCTATATGTCCAGAACTGCAGTGCCGGGACTGTTCGTCACCGCTCGCTGCATGTATGGTCCTCCTTGTAGCCGTAGTAGGACTCCTCGCCGAAGATCAGATCGTCGATGTCCCGGTCCTCCCGAACACGGCTCCAGATATTGTTGGGCTCACGCTTCACCATTGTCATGCTTCTCACCTCCTCCTTTCTGTATTTTGGGTATAAAAATACCACCGCCGCCTACCGCAAACGATGGAACAAAGTTTTGAGTTCGTATGAGCCTGTGGGAATTCACTCTTACGCACACACCAATGCTCCAGCACGTCCGCTCTGGTCCTTCCGGGTCCCCTGCTTCTCCATCTGCTGAGCCATTGGTCTTCACTCCATTCTCTCGTGGTAGCGTTCTTCGCCCGCACGCCGGGGCGCGTCCAGTTTCTCTTTGGACGTTCGTTATTGTAAACCCAAACCTGTCATTTTGTCAAGTGCTTTTTTCAAATTTTGCAAAACATTTTTCTTGTTCCTGCAAAACGCCCCATCTTCTGCCGAAAAAGGCGGGGCCCAGGCGTGTGAAAATACGCCTGGGCCCCGCACATCCGTCATCAGGATTTTTTTGCGGCTGAACCCTCCAGCAGCTGGAGCAGCAGCTCCTCGTTTCTCAGCGCCGCCTGGGACAGGGCCTGGGACTTGTCCCGGAGGCGGGAGAGAACCACGTCGTAGTCCGCCATCAGGCGGTCGGCGCAGGCGATGGCCTCCCGGGCGTCAAAGCGCTCCACATGGCCGGCGGAGGGCAGCTCCAGCTCCTGGAGGTAACTCTCCACCTTGGGGTCGTACACCAATCCCAAGCAGGGCACCGCCATCCGGGCGGCGAAAATCAGGGTGTGCAGGCGCATGGCCACACACAGCCGGGCCTGTCCCAGCACCGCCATCAGCTCCTGCGGGGTGCAGGAGGCCTCCAGCAGATAGGAGGGCTCCTCCATGGCCTGGCGCACCTGCTGGGTGGCGGCCCGGTCGTGGCCGGGCTGCATCATCAGGAACAGAATCTCCATACCGTAGGTCCGGCGCAGGTGGTCGCACAGGGCGGCCAGCTGACGGGGAAACTCCCCAGTCCCCGGCCAGTCCCGCACGGAAACCGCCGCGAAGGGAACCCCCTGGGGTAGCCGGGCTGTTTCCAGCAGCTCCTGTCCCCGCGCCTCCGGGGCGGGGGGCAGATTGAACACCGGGTCCGCCGTCACATACAGGTCGGAGCGGCTCACTCCCATATCCTGGAGTTCCTTGGCGGAGCTGCGGTCCCGGAGGGTAACCAGAGCCGCCCGCTCCACCGCCTTTTTGACCCGCCGGCGGTTGGCCGGCCTGCTCACCGGACCGATGCCGTTGGCGTAGAGCATCACCGGCTTGTGGAACCGCTCCGCCAGCCGGATGATGGACAGATAGTAGAGAAGGGACCGGGTGGAGGTCCTGTCCTGCAGGAGGCTCCCCCCTCCCGACAGAAGCGCGTCACACCGGCGCAGGGCCCGCAGAACCTTCCATATCTGGAATCGGGGCACCGCATCCAGGCCGTACAGCCGCTCGGTCAGCGCCGGGTCGTTGGACAGGACCGTGATGGAGATGTCCTCGCTGGCGGCCACAATCCCCTCCTGAATGGACTGGAGGATGGCGTCGTCTCCCGCGTTGGAGAAGCCGTAGTAACCGCTCATCACCACGTTATACCGGCGCCGGCGCACCTGGTCGTACACCTTCAGGCAGTCCCCCGCCATCCGGCGCACCGAGTAGAAATCAAAGATCACCTGACGGCCGTACTCCCCCAGCTCCGCCTTCTTCTCCGGCGGGAGGGCCAGGGCAGCCAGCACATCCTCCCGCAGCCGCTCCGGGGTGGACATGGGCAAACCCCGGCAGCAGAAATTGCCCGCCTGGGCCTCCTCCAGCTTGTCCGGGCCGAAGAGCCCCTGATAGCCCTCGTTGCCCGCCACGATCACCGGCTTGGCCGCCGACATGGCCTCCAGAGCCGAGCGGGACACCCCCACAAACAGATCCCCCGCCGCCACGATCTCGTTGATGTCGGTGCGGGGACCGGTCATCACCACGCAGGTGCGGCCTAAATCCGCGTTCACCTGGTCCGCCTGGGCCTTGATCTCGTCAAACACATTGCCCCCGCCGGTGATGATCAGCTGGATACCCGGCACTTCCCGGTCCAGATCCCGGGCAACCTGCACCAGCTGACGGGCCACCAGAGCCCGGTCCTCATCCATCCGGCTCACATAGGAGATCACCGGCTTTTGGGGGTCCAGCCCCAGCTCGGCCATCACCTTGTCCCGGGATACCTCCGGGGAGAATTTGTTGGTGTCGATACCGTTGACGGTGACGGTGATGTGCTCCTCCGGCACCCCGTACTCCCGCATCAGATATGCCTTGATATCCTCGGACACAGCCACCGTCCGCTGCCCCCAGTTGGTGAGGTAGCGGAGCATCCCCCGGGTCTCAAAGACCCAGTGGGCGGTGGTGACAAAGGGAAAGTGCATGGTGGCATGAAGAGAGCCGCACAGAAAGGCGGGGATGCGGGCGTGGGCGTGGACCACATCGGGCTTCTCCTTTTGGATGATCTCCTTGAGAAGCTTCCGGGAGCGGCGCATATACCTTACGTTCCGCCGGTGCATGGGGACCGAGTAGTGGCGGATGCCCGCCGCCTTGATCTCGGGTACATACACCCCTCCGTTGGAGGCGATGGCCACGTCATGGCCCTCCGCTTTCAGCTCCTTGGCCAGCTCCACGATGTGAGTCTCCGCTCCGCCGATATCCAGGCCCATGGTGGCCATTAAAATCTTCACGGACGCTTCCCCCTCACTGGGCCGAATCCGCTCCCTGGACCTGGATGTCCGTCACCATCCCCAGGAAGTAGGCGTACTTGGTGTTGAAGTTCCGGTGGGAGTTGACGCCCAGATCATAGATCCGGTTCAGGGCCACTGTGCCGTCCGAACCAATCAGAGCGTCCCCCTCAATGGTCAGCAGGATATCATAGTACCCCTCCGCCGGCACATAGGCCACGGTGCCGTCGTCCAGCTCCCCCTGCTCTGTACCGGGACTGACCTCAATGTCCACAATTGTTCCCAGAGAGCCGCCGGTGCTGCGCTCTTTGTCGTACATCTGGTCTCCCACCTGGATGGCGGAGAGCATATACTCCGGCTGGTTGTTCAGCTTCATCTGATAGACCACCTTGGTGGTGGTCACGCTGGTGCCCGTCTGGGGCATCTGAGTCTTTACATAGATGGCCAGTGCCAATACGGCCACCACCAGAATTACGATCACATCAATAATGCTGATCTTGCCGAACAGGCGGCCGTCCCGATCCAGTATTTTCATCCTTCCGCCTCCCTCACGATCTCCGTCACCGGGCCGCTGCCCATGTAGCCGGGCCCGCGGACATAGGTGGTCTGTCCCACCCGGAAGTCATAGCCCCCGTCCAGCAGGAGGGCCTCTCCGCTGTCGGTGCAGGTGCTCTCCACGGTGACATACACATCCTCAAAGCCCTCCAGCACCGCGTCCACATAGGTCTGGGTCTCCTGGTTGAGCACCTGAACCACGGCGGGCTCCGCCCGCACGGACACCACGCTGCCCATCTGATAGTTTTTCACCGTGTCTACCAGGGGGTCGCCGGGCTGGATCAGCTCGCTGCTCCCCTCAGTCATGCTTTGAAACATTATGGTGTACTGCACCGTCTGGGAGGCGGAGGCCGTCTCCCCTCCCCCGGACCGAAGGCCAAACCAGGCCACCGCCGCGCCCGCCGCCAGAACCACCACCAGTACGATGGCGTCGAACAGGTTCAGGCGCAGGCGGAATTTATGGTTATTTTGTTCCATGGGGCACTCCTTTCAGAACGTCAAGATACACTTGCTCCACATTCTTGGCAAAAATTTCTCCGGTAAACCGGCTCTGGAAAATCTCCACCGCCCTCCGGCTCATCCGCGCCAGGGTCTCCGGCTCGTCCATGAGCCGGGCGATGCAGCGGGCCAGGGCGGCGCTGTCCCGGTTGGGGAAGATCAGTCCGTCCTCCCCGTCGTCAATAAGCCAGGGATTGCCCCCGTAACTGCTGACGACGGCGGGCAGGCCCATGCTCATCCCCTCCAGAATGGACAGGCTGGAGGTCTCGGTACCATAGGATGCGTTGAGCTGCACATCCAGCACGGAGAGCACCGGAGCCACGTCGGTCTGGAATCCCAGGAAAAACACCGTGTCCTCCAGCCCCCGGTGGGAGACTTCCCCGCGCAGCTCTTCCTCGTACCCACCCACGCCGGCAATGAGGAGCTGGAGTTTCCGCCCCTCCTCCTTCAGCTGCTGGGCCGCCTCCACAATGTGCAGGTGGCCCTTGTAAGGCTCAATGCGGGCCAGGATACCGGCAGTAAATACGTCCGGACTGAGGCCGTACCGTTCCCGAAAGTCCCGACACGTCTCAGGCGCGCTGCGCGCTACCGGAGCGACTCCGTTCATCATCACTGTGATGCGCTTGGACGAAATGCCGGCGTCGGTAAGATTGGCCGCCGCCGCCGGGCTCACGGCGATGATCCGGTCGGCGTAGTGCTCATTCACCCACTTATTCACCCACCGCCCGGGGGGATACCGCAGCTTGGCAGGCACCGGGAAGGCGGAGTGGCGGGTGTACACCACCTTTTTCCCGCACCGCCGGGCGGCGATGCGGCCGGACAGGGCCCCGTGGGTGTGGACGATGTCCGGGTCCACCCGGCCAATAAGCTCCCGGAGCAGCTTCACATCCTCTTTATCATAGGAGCGGTCGGCGATACCGTCCACCTCATAGACCGTGGTGTTCAGCTCCTCCAGAGGGGCCTTCAGCAGACTCCCCCGGGGGAGGGCCACCGCCGTGTCAAACTGCGCCCGGTCGGCATACTGCAGGTAGTTGATCAGCACCCGTCCGGCGCCCCCAATATTGGTATCGCTGATGATGTTCAGCACGCGGATCACTGGATTCTCCTCCCTTCCTCCGGAAGTTGTCCGCGCCGGGCCAGCAGGCCGCCCAGGGCGATGAATACCCAGAACAGGAACATGACCCGGTAATTATAAAAAGAGTAGTCTGTCATAGCCTGGACCATAAAGCCGGCCATGCCTGCCACCACCGCCGCCTGGTGCAGACGGCTGTAAGAGTCCTTCTCCCGGCAGAAAGCGGCGCACAAATCCCGGAAAAAGTGGAACAGGAGCAGCACAAAGATCACCAGAGCGATGACCCCCGCGTCACACATGATCTGCAAAAACAGATTGTGGGAGTGGGGGGCGGTAACGCCGCTGTAACTGTACCGGGGATAGACCAGGTTGAAGGCCGCATCTCCGGGGCCGATACCGCACAGCCAATAGTCCTTCAGCATGGCCAGGGTCCCCATCCAGATATATACCCGGTAGGAGGTGGACTGATCTCCCAGGTTTCCGATGCTGGTAAAGCGCTGAATCACTGTCTCGGGAAGGACAAAATACATGGCCACCAGCAGCAGCGGGGAGAGCAGCAGCAGCCGGGGCTGGAGGAACATCAAAAAGACCAGCCCGGCAAACAGCAATCCCAGCCAGGCCCCCCGGGCAAAGGTGAGCAGCATACATACACACATGAGCCCGCAGCAGCAGAAGTAGACCACTCGCATCCCCCACCCCTTGGCAGAGAGCAGTCCTGCTCCGCCCAGAGCGATGACCAGGATCAGATATTGCCCCAGCATGTTGGGATTCTCCAGGGTGGATGTCGCCCGGAAGGTGATGCTGCTGAACATGTCGCTGTCCACCCAGGCGTCCGACTGGTAGCCCCAGCCGAAGATATACTGACAGATGCCGTACAGGGCCACCGCTGTTCCCGCCAGCACCAGCAGGAGGACCAGGGTGTCCAGCTGCCGACGGGTGGTGATGGAGTTCTCCAGCACCAGAGCAAAAAGGGTGAAGGCCACCGTCAGGCATCCGCCCAGCAGACTGCCCGACCGGGTGACCGAGAACCAGGTCCCCACCAGATAGATGGCCGCATACATCCAGATATAGCGGTTATAAGGGGCGTAGAACAGTTCCAGTTCCCGCCGCTCCATCACCAGAAGCAGCAGGGAGAAGCAGCTCACCAGCATCAGCCCCAGCACCGCCATAGTGGGCAGGATGGGGGCCAGCGCCGCCGCCGCCCCCGCCCAGAGCCAGCACTTTTGAAAGACGCTCCCCGCGAACAGCTTTTGCAGGTGGAGGACCTCATAGATCCGGCACAGGCCCCGGTGGACACACCGCCACAGGCGGGTAAAGACGCTGCTCTCCGACTCCGCCCGCTCCAGCCGGATGGGTGGGTGGAGGAACCACTGGATAACGCCGCTCCCCTGCCACTGCCGCCCGAACCACAGGCACAGGGCGAAAAGCGCCCGGTATAGGACGCTCGCTTTCACGATCCGCTGCATTCGTTCCATTACTCAACCTCGTTTTCTCAGTTTGTTCCAAACGCTCCCTGCCAATTTCATTTCCTCCAGCCGCATGAGGCCGGCCAGCAGGAAGTAAACCGCCGCTCCCAAAGCGGCGCAGAGTCCCAGAAGGACCACCTCGCCCAACTTGCCCGAGGGCAGCAGCGATTCCAGCCCGGTCCGGGCCAGCCATACCACCGCAGACATGCCAACGGCAGCCAGGAGCATCTTTCCGAAATCCCCCAAAAATTCCCGGGAGAGCACCCCCTCTCCCCGCGCCTCCAGGGGAATCAGCAGAAGAACTGCGTACAACGTGGAGGATACCGTGGAGGAGATCGCCAGTCCCGCCACCCCCAGGGGCTCTGTGAGTACCATGCACAGACCCAGGTTGGCCAGAATGGAAATGGCCCCGGCCACCAGGGGGGTGCGCCCGTCCTGCCTGGCAAAGTAGGACCGGCTCAAAATATTCTGAAGGCCATAGCCCACCATCCCCAAAGAGACCCAAACCAGGGCCTGGGAGGTGATGGACACGGAAAATTCGTCAAACTCCCCGCCCCCGTACAGGAAGGACACCAGGGGCCGGGCCAGGAGCATGAGCCCCGCCGCCATGGGGAGGACAAAAAACAGGCTCCCGTGGACCGTCTGGCGCAGAGTGTCCCGGAAGGCCGCCTCCTGGTGCTGGGCCGTAAGCCGGGACAGCTTGGGGAAGATCACATTGGTGATGGACAGAATAAATACCCCGGCAATTACCAGATATAAATTGGTGGAGTACTCCATGGCGGACACCCCCGCCCCGTCGTACAGGTGGGAGCCGAACCGGGAGTTGATGGTCAGATTGATGGGCTGCACCCAGGTGGACACCATCACCGGCCCCATCAGGGCAAAGGCCCGGCGCATCCCATCGGTGCGGAAGGAGAAGTTGGGGTGGTACCGGAAGCCGATCTGTTTTAAGGAAGGCACCTGTACCAGGGCCTGGAGCAGCCAGCCCGCCAGATAGGCGGCGGCCAGGCCGTATACCCCATACTCCTCGTCCAGGAAGTAGAAATAGCCGATGATGACCAGATTGGAAACCGTGCTGATGAGGGCGGGGATATTGAACCGGTCCATAGCCTGCAAAATTCCCACAAAGGAGAAAGCTACCCCGGTAAAGAGCACCGTGGGGAACATCACCCGGGTGAGGGAGGCCGCCAGGGCGGCGGTCTGGGCGTCATAGCCGTCGGCAAACAGGGCCACCAGGGGCTCCGCAAAGAGAATGCCCAGCCCCGTCAAAAGAGCGGTAAGCAGGGTCATGACAGACAAAAAGTTGCCTCCAAACCGGAATGCCTCCTGCTTGCCCTTCTTTGTCAGATACTCGCTGAACACAGGGATGAAGCAGGCCGCAATGGCCGAGGCAAACACCACATCAAAAAAGACTCTCGGAATCCGGCTGGCCACATAAAATGCCTTGGCCTCCATCCCGGCGGTGCCGTAGTGGACCGCCATGAGATGGTCCCGATACAGTCCCAGTATCTTTCCAATCAAGGTAATGACCATCACGATACTGATGGTCCGAGTTGCATGTTCGTTTTCTCTTGCCAAACTTTTCGCTCCTCTCCTGCTCCGGTCTGGATTGAGCCGCGCTTTATTGTACACCAACCCCCTCCCTTTTTCAACCATTCTCCGCCAGATTCACGGCTTGTTCATACTTTTCCTCTTTTCTTCGGCGTACCGCAGTTTTTTCCACCGCTGCTCACATTGATTTTATGTAAATTCCCTGCTATAATGAAGGCTGTTATGTCCCGCCCTGGCGGCGCGGTCCGCTGGAGGGTACTCGAATTTTATTCTCGATTGATTAAGGAGTGTATCATGAATCGTTCTGCCATTCCGAAGCTTCCCAAGCGCGTTTTGGCTCTGGTGCTGGCGGCAGCTTTGCTGACCCCATCCGCCTTCGCCTCCGCCGGAACCGCTCAGATCAATACCGCCCAGACTCTGGCCGACGGGCTGGTCTACCGAAACACTGTCTCCAACCACTCCAGCGCCGGAAGGATGGAGAGCTTTGCCCTGGAGCTGGAGCCTGACAGCGAAATCTATCCCATTATGATTCAGGCAGCCGGTACCGTCTACGGGGCGGCTACCATCAACCGGGCCATCCGCACGGCGGAAGAACTGGGCTATACGGTGGTGGGAGGCATCAACAGTGACTTCTTCACCCTGGGAACCGGAATCCCCAACGGCATTTCCATTGAGGACGGGGTCTACAAGTCCAGTCCCGGCGGGGAACACGCCATCTCCATGGTGGACGGAGAGCTCCGCCTGTCCGCCGCCCCACAGGTGGAAATGACTGTGACCAACCAGCGCACCGGAGAGTCCGTCTCCCTGACCAACTTCAACAAGTGGCGCAGCTCCTCCGGCGGGCTCTACCTGTTCAACGAGGACTTCTCCACCGTCTCCACCCATACGGACTCCGCCGGAGGGCGGATGATCCGCATGGTGGTCTCGGAGGAGGATCAGGACACCCCCCTCACCGTCAACAGCACCCTCACCCTGGAGGTGACCGACGTCTTTGAGACCGAAGATGCCCAGCCCATCGGCGAGGACAACTACATACTCACCGCCGCCTATGAGTCCGGCTACTGGGAGCTGTTCAACAGCTATCAGGCCGGGGATGAGGTCACCCTGACCACCACCTGCTCAGACGCCAACCTGTCTGAGGCTCAGTGGGCCAGCGGCTGCGGCGACATCATTCTTTCCGACGGCTCTATCACCAACAGCGCCACCTGGAACTACGCCTCCGGCCGGGCTCCCCGCACCGCGGTGGGCGTTCAGGCCGACGGCACCATGATCTTCTACACCGCCGATGGGCGGCAGTCCGGCTACTCCGGCGGCCTGACCGAGATGGACCTGGCTGAGGAGCTCCAGCGCCAGGGCTGCGTCTGGGCGGTCAACCTGGACGGAGGCGGCTCCACCACCTTCGCCCTCCGCGTCCCCGGCTCCAGCGGCCTCACTGTGATCAACTCCCCCTCGGAGGGAAGCCTGCGCTCCTGCGCCGCCTTTATTTTGTTGGTTACCGACTCGGATACCGCCGACGGCGCGGCGGAGCGTCTGGCCCTGAAGGAGGATGGGCTGGTGGTGCTGGCCGGCTCCTCCGTCACCCTGGGCGATGTGGCCGCTCTGGACGGGAGCGCCTCCACGGTCTCCAGCCGGGTGTCCGACGCGGTCTTTACCTCGGAGGACGGACTGGGCTCCTTCAACGGCGGCGTGTACACCGCAGGAAGTCAGGCCGGAACGGACACCATCTCCATCGAGTCCCCCTCCCTGGGCATCTCCGGCACCGCCCAGATCCACGTGGTCACCGCCCTGTCCGACCTGACGGTCACCCGCGAGGGAAGCAGTTCCGCCGTGTCCTCCCTGTCCCTGGAGCCCGGCGAGACGGTCTCCCTGACCGCCACAGGCACCTACTGGTCCCGCAGCGCCCTGCGCACCGGCTCCGCCGGCGTGACCTGGGCCGTCACCGGGAACGTGGGTACCATCACCCAGGACGGCGTGTTCACCGCCTCCAGCGGCGGCACCAGCGGAACCATTACCGCCACCGCCGGCGGCGTCACCAAGACCATCTCGGTGAGCCTGAACAACGTCCACACCGACGTCCCCGCAGACCACTGGGCCTATACGGCGGTGGAGTACTGCTATGACAACGGCATCGTCAGCGGCATCTCCGCCACCGAGTTCGGCACCAACTACTCCATCTCCCGCAAGGACTTCGTCCTCATGCTCTACGGGGCTCTGGACCGTCCCGCCGTGTCCGGCTCCTCCGGCTTCTCCGATGTGGCGGACGACGCCTACTACGCCGACGCCGTCACCTGGGCCAGCTCCAACGGCCTGGTGTCCGGCGTGTCCGAGGGCCGCTTCGCTCCCGACGACCTGGTCACCCGGGAGCAGGCCGCCACCATCCTCCACCAGGCCATGCCCCTGCTGGGCCTGAGCAGCGCGGAGGCTGATCTGTCCGTTTTGGATCAGTTCGCCGACCAGGGACAGATTGCCGACTACGCCCGGCCCCATATGGCCGCCCTGGTGTCCCAGGGGCTGATGAGCGGCACGGGCTCCGGTCTGAATCCCAAGGGCAATCTGACCCGGGCGGAGATGGCTACCCTCCTCTACCGGCTGCTCACCACCTCTCCGGACAGCACGCCGGAGGAGCCCGACTCGGAGCCGGAAGTTAATCTGGACCCGGACGCCGCGCTGACTCTGGATGTGACGGAGTACACCCTGGCCTCTACTCAGACCCTGCAGCTCAACGCCACCCTCACCGGCGGCACCGGAACCGTCACCTGGAGCACCAGTGACGCCACCGTGGCCACCGTCTCCTCGGACGGCACCGTCACCAATGTGTACGCCGGGGTGGGCACTCCCTCGGTGACCATCACCGCCTCCTGCGGCTCCCTGACCGCCAGCGCGGTGATCCAGTGCTCCCCCGCCGACGTGGTGGGGCAGGTCACCGCCACCACCCTGAACGTCCGCTCCGGCCCCGGCACCGACTATACCGCCATCTCCAGCCTGAAATCCGGCGCTCAGGTGGTGGTGCTGGACACCTCCACCCCCGGCTGGTATCAGGTCCTCTTCTCCAGCGGCGGCGCCGCCGTCACCGGCTGGGTGTCCGCCGACTATCTCACACTTCTGTAACCTGTCTCCTCTTTCCGCAGTAAAAGGGCGGAGAACTGCCAGCCAGTTCTCCGCCCTTTTCAATGTTCAAAAATGCGATTCCTCTGAATCCCGGCCGGAAGGAAACCGTGAAGCTGCGCCTTACTCGCTCTTCTGCGGGGCGCGGGAACGCATGGGCTGCCGCCCCCTCCAGATCTGCCGCTTATCGCCCCCCGCCTTCTCCGCTTCTGTTTGCTTTTATGCGTCAAAAGGGAGGAGAACTGCCAGTCAGTTCTCCTCCCCTCTTTTGTCCGCCTCCCCACAAGGAGACAGACCCCGCTGCGGCGCCGCGAAGTGGATTTTGTGGCCGGTTCTGTCCGGCGGGCCCGGATGGGAATTCTCTCCCCCGGCAGTCTGCCCTTCCCGGACCGCTGGTCCCCACGGAATAAAAGACGGGGTCTGAAACCAAAAGGTTCCAGACCCCGCGCAGCGTTTCGATTGGAAAACAGGCTCAGCCTTTCTTCTTGCCGCCTGTCTTGCCCATGAGCAGCACCAGGAGGGCGATGATGCCCAGCACCACGAAGATGCCGATCATGCCCTGAGCCAGCATCTCCAGAGCCAAAAACATATTTTCACTCATCGTATACTCCTCCTCTTAACCCATGTTGGCGAAGAACTGCAGCACCACGCCGCCGGCGACCACGGAAGCGATCTGGCCGGACACGTTGGCGGCAGCCGCGTGCATCAGCAGGTGGTTCTGAGGATCGGCCTCCTGGCCCAGCTTCTCAATGACACGAGAGGACATGGGGAAGGCGGAGATGCCGGCAGCACCCACCATGGGGTTGATCTTGTTGTGGGGGGTGAAGATGTTCAGGATCTTCACGAAGATGACGCCCACCATGGAGTCCAGCACGAAGGCCACCAGGCCCAGGCACATGATCATGATGGTAGCGGGCTGGACGAACTGATCGGCCTTCATGGAGGCGGCGATGGTGATGCCCAGCAGCAGGGTGATCAGGTTGGCCAGATCGTTCTGAGCGGTCTTGGAGAGGGACTCCAGCACACCGCACTCACGGATCAGGTTGCCGAACATGAGGAAGCCCACCAGAGCCACAGAGGAGGGGGCCACCAGGCCGGCAATCACGGAAACGACGATGGGGAACAGGATGCGCATCCGGCGGGTCACGCCCTGGGGCTTGTAGGGCATCCGCATGGCGCGCTCTTTCTTGGTGGTGACCAGCTTAATGGCAAAGGGCTGGATGATGGGAACCAGAGCCATGTAGGAGTAAGCGGCCACGGCGATGGCGCCGATGTAGTTGGAGCCCAGGGTCTGGGACACCAGGATGGAGGTGGGGCCGTCAGCGGCGCCGATGATGCCGATGGAGGCGGCGTCCTTCAGGTCGAAGCCCAGCACGACCGCGATGATGATGGTCAGGAAGATACCGGCCTGAGCGGCGGCGCCGCACAGGAACAGCTTGGGGTTGGACAGCAGAGGCCCGAAGTCGATCATGGCGCCGATGCCGATGAACAGCAGGATGGGCATGGCCTCACTGGCCTCGATGCCGATTTCAAACAGCCACTCAATGATACCGGCGGTCTCACCCAGCGCCTCACTGGTTTGATTGATAACACCGGACAGGGGCAGGTTGACCAGGATGGCGCCGAAGCCCATGGGCATCAGCAGAGAGGGCTCAAACCCCTTCTCGATGGCCAGGTAAATCAGCACCGCGCCCACCACATACATGACAGCCTGCTGCCATGTAATGGAGAGGATGCCGCTTACCAGAAACGAAAAATCCATGTAATTTCCTCCCTTTACGTCTTTCTCTTTTGCAGCCTTTTTAGGGAGCGCCTGCATGCATCCTGTGAGCATGACAAAAAAGACCTGCGTTCCCCCATCAGAACACAGGTCTGGTCATTTCAGGCAAAACCAGGAAGGAAGGACCTTCCAGGATTGTTGGCTCTGCCACACAGCAGATACTGTGCCGACTACTCCCCTTAGCCCGACTATCGTATCAAATTATTCTTCCAATGTCAAGAATTCTTCTTCAAAAATTTATTCCGTCTTAACGGGCGCCAGCCTCTGATACAGCCGCCTCAATAGCGCTCTCCTCGTCCCGCATGGCGGACAGGGTCTGGTTCAGCAGCTCATCCAGGTCCCAGCCCAACAGCTCCGCCCCCTGGGCGATGATCTCCCGGGAACAGCCGGCGGCAAATTTTTTGTCCTTGAACTTCTTTTTGAGAGACTTGAGCTCCATGTCCGCCACGCTCTTGGAGGGGCGCATCAGAGCCGCCGCGCCGATGAGTCCGGTGAGCTCGTCCACGGCGAAGAGTACCTTCTCCATCTGGTGCTCCGGCTTGATGTCCACCCGGTGGCCCCAGCCGTGGCTGGCAGTGGCCCGGATGACGGCCTCGTCCACCCCGGCCTCCCGCATGAGCTCCTGGGACTTCTCGCAGTGCTCTTCGGGCCAGCGCTCAAAGTCCAGGTCGTGGAGCAGGCCCACAATGGACCAGAACTCCTTCTCGTCCCCATAGCCCAGCTTATCCGCAAACCAGCCCATCACATGCTCCACCGTAATGGCGTGGCGGAGGTGAAAGGGCTCCTCATTGTACTGCTTCAGCAGGTCCCAGGCCTGCTCTCTTGTGATGGACATATTCGGTTCCTCCTTATTTTTCTATGTTATTCTTTGGAAGAAAACGGCGGGGGCAAGCCCCCGCCCCAGGCTGTCGAAAAAGTCCAAGGGCTTTTCCAACAGCCTGCAAAATGCCGTTACTTTCGCGCCGCACAGCGGCGCAAAAGTCCTCGCTTCGCCTCCCCCTCAGCGTCAGTAGGCCACCACAATGCCGCCCTCATTGGCGTACACGGTGGTGATGCCCCCCGCCTCCAGAATGAGGATCTTCCCCGCCTGGCAGGTCTCCTCGATCCGGCGCTTCACCTGGAAGGCCCGGTCCAGGCAGCCGCAGTGGCAGATGGCCACGGTGCGCCCCTTGTGGGCGGGGTCGGCGGCGATACGCTCCACCAGCTTGTTCAGGGCCTGCTTCATGGACAGGGCCTGTCCCAGCTTACAGATCTCCCCCTCCGGGGTGGCCCCGCACAGCAGCTTGATTTTCAGGGCGCTGGTGACCACCGCCTGCAGCTTGGTGAGCCGTCCGTTTTTCCGCAGGTTGTCCAGGGACTCCAGCACAAACAGGGTCTGCATCTGGTAGATGAACTGCTCCACCTCCCGGACCACCTTTTTAAAGGGCATGCCGGAGGAGGCCAGCTCCTGGATCTTCAGGGCGGCCAGCACCTCGCCGGAGGAGGCGGAACAGGAGTTGAACACGTGGATATTGCGCTCGGGCTGTTCCTCCTCCAGCAGGACTCGGGCCTGTTCCGCGCTGTTGTGGGAGCCGCTGAGCAGGGCGGACAGGGTGACCACATAGACGTCCTCCCCCTCCTCCCCCTGGTAGGCGTCCAGGTAGGCCTGGGGCGAGGGGCAGGCGGTGGAGGGGGCGTCCTCGCTCTGCCGCATGGACCAGAGCAGGTCTGCCTGGTCCAGGGTGTCGTCGTCCACAAAGACGCTCCCGTTGGCGTGGATGGAGAGCGGAACCTTCACAAAGCAGGGGTCCTTGCGCATCTGGGGCGTCAGGTCACAGCAGCTGTCCACTACGATCTTAAAACTCATGCTCTTCATCTCCAAACATCGTTTTTAAAACGAAATTAACATTATCTTTACCATAACACAGGCCGAAGGAATTGTAAAGAGAATTCCCGTCGATTTTTACAGCGGCTCCCCCGTCTCCTCCCTCAGCTCAGAGAGCAGCTTCTTGTCCTCCTTGGAGGACAGGTCCAGCTTCTCGTACAGGTCGGGCCGGCGGCGGTAGGTGCGCAGGATGGACTGCTTCCGCCGCCACTGGTCCACCTTGGCGTGGTTGCCGGAGAGCAGGATGGACGGCACCGCCCGGTCGTGCCACACCTCGGGCCGGGAGTACTGGGGTGCCTCCAGCATGCCGCTCCAGTGGCTCTCGTTCTCATAGCAAGAGGGGTCGGAGAGCACCCCGGGCACCAGGCGGCACACCGCGTCGGCCACCGCCATGGCGGGGATCTCCCCTCCGGTCATCACAAAGTCCCCCAGGGAGATCTCCTCGTCCACACACTCCTCAATGAAGCGCTCGTCGATCCCCTCGTAGTGGCCGCACACCAGAATGAGCCGGGTGTAGTCGTCCCGCAGCCGCCGGGCGTCCGCCTGACGGAAGGTCTTGCCCGCCGGAGACATGTAAATGGTATGGACCCGCTCCCCCGCCTCGTCACAGATGTGCTTCCAGCACTGGTAGAGGGGGTCGGCCTGCATCACCGCCCCCCGGCCGCCGCCGTAGGGGTAGTCGTCCACCTGCCGCTGCTTATTCAAGGTGTAATCCCGGATCTGGTGGCACTCGATGCGGATATAGCCCCGCTCCTGCCCCCGGCCCAGAATCGACTCGCACAGCATATCGCCCACCACATCCGGGAAGAGCGTCATAATATCAATCCGGTACATAGTTTCCTCTGATCCCTCACTTATGGTTCTGTCGTTCTCTTGATTATACGCAATCGCCCCCGGCTTTTCAAGCCGGAATTCATCCCGCGCCCGTTACAGCAGCCCGGCCGCCCGCAGCAGGAAAATCCACAGGAACAGCGTAATCATGCTGAAGGCGGAGGTCCACACCACATACTGGCGGGCCAGCTCGGCGTCGCCGCCCATCTCCTCCGCCATCACCGCGCTGGCCGAGGCCACCGGCGAGCCGTACATGCCCACCAGGGCGCTGAGCACCGCCGGCGTCACCGCAAAGAAGCCCAGTCCCTGTGCTAGAAAGGCCATGCCGAACCCCGCCGCCGGGGCCAGCACCAGCCGCTGGATCACGCCCACGGCCAGCTCCTTTTTCATATCGCCCACAGCGCTGAAATTCACACGGGCCCCCAGCAGAATCAGAATCAGCGGAGAGGCCATGTCCGCCAGACTTTCTATCGGGGCGTAGAGAAACGGCAGATCGCCGGCCAGTGAGAAAACCAGCTCCCCTTGGGCGTCCCGGGGCACGAATTCCCGGACAGCCAGACAGATCAGCCCGGCCACCTGGCCCAGAATCATGGGGTTGGTGGCGATCTTTTTCAAAATGCCGCCCACATCCACCGCCCGGTTCGGCTGGTCGGAGTAGATGGTCAGGAACAGCACCGCCGCCACGTTGTAGTAAATGATGGCCGGGGCCTGGATGCTTGCGGAGACCGCGCCTCCCGCCGCCCCTCCCAGAGAGAAGGCCAGGGTGGTCCCGATGATGGCAAAGTTGCTGCGGAAGCTGTTTTGGATCATAATGCCCCGCCGCTCCCGGCGGTCTGTAAAGATATGGGCCTCCACCCAGCCCAGCCCCGTCAGCACCAGACAGGTGGCCAGCACGAACCAGATGCTGTCCAGGTGAATCTCCCGCAGGGAGGACAGGCTGTAGATGTTGCGGAACATCATGGCGGAGATCCCGAAGCGGAAGGTGAAGGAGTTCATCCGCTTCAGCAGGTTGTCGTCAAAAAAATGGGCCGCCTTCAGCCCCCACCCCAGCAGCATCAGAAGCAGCATGGGCGTGACCGCATTAAAGGCGTACAGGAAGGTATCAAACATTGCGAAGCCTCTCTCTTTCCATCCGCAGCGCCCGCCGTCTCTCGCACGGCGGGCAAAATCGTATCTCCCGGCCAGACGGCCGGCTTCTTTTTATATTATAGCGAATTTCATAGGCCGGCACAAGATACCCCTTCGCGCAGAAAGGCGGGCACTCCCTACCGGAGCGCCCGCCTTGCGTATCAAATCAATTCAGATGCTGGTTTGTTCCGATTCTTACTTCACCAGAACCGGGTTGACGCCCACCTTCTTGCCCTTCTCATAGACATAGAAGCCGGCGCCGGACTTGCGGCCCAGGTAGCCGGCGGCCACCATCTTCCGCAGCAGGTGGGCAGGACGGTACTTGGTGTCGCCCAGGTCGATGTAGAAGGTCTCCATAACCTCCAGCAGGATGTCCAGGCCGATCATATCCGCCAGAGCCAGGGGGCCCATGGGGTGGTTACAGCCGCGCATCATGCCCTCATCCACGTCCTCCACGCTGCCGATGTCCTCGTCCAGGACCTGCACGGCCTCGTTGAGCATGGGCAGGAGCATACGGTTGACGATGAAGCCGGGCTTGTCCTTGGCCAGGATGGTGCGCTTGCCCATGTGCTGACCAACAGTGGTCACGATGTCAATGGTCTCCTGAGAGGTGCGCAGGCCGTAGACGATCTCCACCAGGCCCATCACCGGCACGGGGGAGAAGAAGTGCAGGCCCACAACCTTCTCCGGACGAGCGGTGGCGGCGGCCAGGCTGGTCATGGAGATAGAGGAGGTGTTGGAGGCAAAAATGGTGCGGTCGTCGCAGATCTTGTCCAGCTGCTGGAAAATGGCGCGCTTGGCGTCCAGATTCTCATAGATGGCCTCGATGACCAGATCCACGTTGGAAGCGGTATGTACGCTGGGGGTGATGGTCAGACGGCTCATGCAGTCTTCCTTCTCCTCGGCGGTCATTTTGCCCTTCTCCACCAGACGGTCCAGACGGGCGCTGATGCCGGCCTGCCCCCGCTCAAGGGCGGCCTTGCTCTGATCGTTCAGGATAACCTCATAGCCGTACTGGAGGGCGGTCTGGGCGATGCCGCTGCCCATCAGACCGGAACCGACAACAAAGATTTTACGGATTTCCATTTTGATCTCCTTCTTTTACTATGAAATTGTACGCCCTGGAGTTTCCTCCAGGCAACCGGCTTCGGCGGAAATCGGTCACAATCATCTTAACACACCGCCCTCTATTTGTCCAGCGGAAATCCGGATTCCACCGGATTTTGTCGCCCGCCTCCCTCCCGGATCTATAAAAAGCCGGCCTGTCGGAGCGGACAGCGCTCAGCAGCAGCCGAAAACCCCTTGCTTTCTTCCTCCAAACCGCCTATCATAACATCTGCCTGGCAGACCGCATCCCATACGCTCAGCACCGCCCCCTGCGCCTCCATGCTTGCGGCTTTGCCCTCCCTGCATTATAATAGGGACACGACCGCGGGCTCCCATACCGGTGAACCCGCCATTTTGATCTGGAAGGAGCACCTGCCATGCAAGGGACAAAAATCTGGCTTCTGGGAGGGCTGACGGCCCTGGTCCTGTCCGGCTGCGGCCTCCTCCCCGGAACGGAGCGCACCGAGACGGAGGAGGTCCATGTGGGGGATACCGTCTCCACCTCCTGGTTTGACTACACCATCACCAGCGCGCAGTCCGCGGACTCCTATCAGGCCCGCGCCGCCGACGAGGGCTGCAAGCTGATCGTGGTGGAGCTCACCATCCAAAACCGCTTTGACGAGCCGGTCCCCATGTATGACTCCGACTTTCAGCTGTACTGGGGCGAATACGCCCAGGACCAGTGGGCCCTCCCACTGGAGCCCTACTGCTCTGAGCAGCTGCCCCAGGAGTACAGCCTGGCCGTGGGCGAGACCCGGGAGGGCGCCCTGGTGTACCAGGTCCCCGACAGCGCCTGCGACTTCACCCTGGCCTTTCTGGAGGTCTTTGACAACGGCACCCCCGAGGGTGAGGAGGGAGACGTCTACCTGGCCTACTTTACCACCTCCTGAGTCCGCCAGATCCACCGTTTTGACGCGCATGAACAGGGCCGCCGGTTTTGCCGGCGGCCCTCAGTTTTTAGGAAACACTCCAAGGCTTCCGGGGCGATCTATGTTACCCCGTCCGGAACCAGAAACGCCCGGACGTCCCCGGCCAGCTCCTCCGCACGGGACAGGATGAGGGGATGCTCGCCGGTCTCGTACAGTTTATAGTGGATGTTTGGGTTTAAGCCGCACAGCCGCCTGCACTCCCCCTCCATGTCGTTGGCCAGCATCCGGTCCGCCCGGCTGACCGTGATGAGCAGAGGGACCTGGATGGTCTCGATGGGGCGGTGGAACAGCCGGACGCCCTTCCGCTCATAGTTCACCAGGGCCTGGGTGTCCAGATCCACCACTGTCTCCCAGTCCTCCCCCTGGCACCACTCATAAAACCCCCGGGCCTGCTCGTCCCCCTTGGCGGCCTGCCGCTCCCGGAGGATTCCGTCCCCAAAGCCCTGGGGCAGGGCGCTCCTGTCAAAGCTGTCCGCCACCACACGGCCAAACAGCTCGGGGGCCTCCAGCGCGGCGTTGATGGCGGCGTACGCGCCCCCGCTGGTCCCCACCAGATTTACCTTCCCACAGTCCAGGCGCCGGCACAGCTCCGCCGCCTGGCGGCCCTGGTCGATCCACAGCTCCTCCGGGAAGGCGTCCACCCGCTGGGACTTTCCATTCCCCAGAAAGTCCAGCAAAATCACCCGGAAGTGCCGGGTGTACAGGGGCAGGAGAAAAGTAAACATCCGGGAGGAGGCGGTGTTTCCGTGGAGGAATAGGCAGGGCTCCCCTTGGCCCGCCTCCTGGTAGAAAATCTCCTTTCCCCGATAGGTGAAATACGGCATCCGCGCCGCCTCCCCTCGTCATTTGCCGGAATCCGCCCGGACCCGGCTTGTCTCTGGTCCCACTATACCTGATTTTTCCTCCGGATGCAAGGATGGGCCGCGAGAAAGGCCGCCCGGCTCAAATGGGAGCCGGGCGGCGGGCACTGCGGGCTATCCCGCCGCCGGGGGGCGGGTGCCCAGGATGTGGAGAAACCGGATCTCCTGAAAGTAGTAGGTGCTCAGGGGGCGGAAGTCCGCGTCCTGGCTGTGGGCGGCCACCAGGATGTTGTCCAGGGTAGGCGGGTCCCCCACCTCCACGATGATGGGGGTGTGGCCGAATGTGTCATAAGCAAACCGGAGCTGCACAAAATCCCCGGGCAGCAGCATATCCGGGGAGGCCGCCACCCCCACCGGCCCCTGGGACGCCTCACGCCGGGTCATAAAGTTGTAAAAGTATGGCACTCCCGTCCAGGCGGGGGCTTTATGCCCCGCGTCAATGTAGTACCAGCCGAAATCCGGGGTGAAATTCATCACTCCGCTGCCCTGGTACAGGCACTGGGAGGCGAAGTTGGTGCAGTCGCCCCCGATGGTCTCAAAGTCAAAATACCTGGGATTGCGGCTGAAGGCCCACTGGTGGGCGTAACGCACCGCCGCCTGGCGGTCGTATGGAATCAGCTCGGGCAAGGTATCTCCCCCTCTCCTCCCTCCATGCTATGCCCGCGGCGGCGGCCGGGGAACCCCGCGGCAGACAGAGGGGCCGTCTGCGGCACGTTATTTTGCCGAAGGCGGCCCTGTCCAGCTCTATTTGATTTAAGTGGTAAAGTCCCAGTCCGCCGGGTCGGAGGAGTAGGAACCGCCTGTGCTCCACTCCCCATCCACCACATGCAGATCCGGGTAGGACACCACCATAAAGCTCCGGCCGTACTGGTCGGTGACCTGAGCGGCAAAACACAGGGTATCCCCCTCCTCCAGTTCCACCTCCTGAGGGTCCAGGCGGAAACACCGGCCTCCCTCCTCAGCGTCCCAGCTCTCCGGCTTCTCGCAGCGCTCCATCCACGCCACCAATTTTTGGTTTTGGAACAGCCCCATACGTACTGTCTTGACCCAGCTCCGTCCCACCGTATTGTTGACTTCAGAAGCCTCCGAACTGTTTTCCTCCACCACCAGCCCAAAGCTCTCTGGTATCTCCACCGTCCCCTCCAGGGACTGAGGAAGGGTCATCAGCGCGAACTCCAGGTAGCGGATGCCCACCGAGGGGAAGCTGTTCTGGTATAGATTTTCGTACTGGTCCAGCAGCTGGGTCTGCCGGGTATCCCCGGCGATAAAGACAGCGGAGAGGGCAATCACATCCGTGAGAGGACAGGTGGCCTCCCCGGTAAACGCGCCGCTCTCCTCCTCCTGGGCGGGAAATTCCAACGTCTCCTCCCCGTTGTCCGCCAGAAAAACCACCGACATTCCGGGGGTATAGGTTTTTGGCACCACCCGCAGAGAGAAGGCGACCGTGTTGGCCGCCAGGTCGGCGGAGCGCAGCTGGGTGCCGTAGTCGGCGGCGAGGTCGTTCTGGGCCTTCAGCACCTCCTCCACCCGGTCGGTAATGGAGCCGATCTGGCGGTTGACCGAGGACGTGACATTCCCCACCGAATTGGCCAGCTCGTAATATCGCCGGTCCATCTGGTCCAGGCGCTGAAAAAGCGTCACACCGCCCACAGCGATCATCAGAGCCGCCAGCCCCGCCGCAGCCCAGGGCCACCAGCGGCGCTTTTTGGTGGACTGCCCCACCAGCTCCTCCACCTGCTTCCGCTGGCCCTCGCTGAGCTCTTCCGGCTCGGTGCGCTGATAGCGGCCCAAAATCTCCTCCAGCAGCTTCAGCTGCTCCGGGGAGAAGTCCACGCTCTGGGGCTCCGGCTCCTCCTCCACCCCCAGCAGCCAGCCCACGGGCACCTGAAAGAGGCGGCTCAGGGCCACCAGCTTGTCGATGTCGGGCAGAGACAGGTCGGTTTCCCGAAGTTAAGGATATGGATACAGGTTAATCAATTTTGCCGATAAAGCGGTAGTAAAT
>ERZ1643247.837-NODE-837-length-33267-cov-52.284897_pt1 | contig 33267 bp, 30 predicted proteins | sample MGYA00579264_ERZ1643247 | MGnify/ENA primary metagenome ERZ1643247 (study PRJEB29033, sample SAMEA4952262) | chicken gut metagenome | biome: Broiler Chicken; feature: Gastrointestinal Tract; material: Caecum | place: Ireland | collected 2018 | study: Broiler... | reverse complement strand
GGCATAGATAGTGATATCCTTGAGCAAAATGTGTCAACTAATATTGACAATATCACCTTATTATGAGGAAAATTTTTGCCCGCTCGAACCGGAGATCGCCCGGCTGACGGGCAGCCGGACAGACTTTTCCCGGGAAGAGGTCCTTTCGTTTTTCACAGCGTCGCTGCAGAGAGAGGACCACTTCGATTTCCTGCTCGTGGCGCCGGACGGACGCCGGATCGGCGAGGGCGTCCTCAATGAGATCGACTTCCGGCTGCGCTGTGCCAATTTCCGCATCTGCCTTTTCCATCAGCGCGACTGCGGGAAGGGCCTCGGCTTCTGGATGGTCCGGGTGATCCGCGACTTTGCGTTCGAGGTGCTCGGGCTGCACCGGCTCGAATTGGAGGTCTTCTCGTTTAATCCGCGGGCGCAGGCGGTCTACCGCAAGGCCGGCTTCCGTGTGGAAGGGGTTCGCCGCGACGCCGTTTTGGATGGACAAACTTACGCCGACGCCATCGAAATGGCCATCCTGGAAGAGGAGTGGCGGGCTTTGAAGGCTTTATAAAGATGCTTTTTCATATTTTCGGCTTTGCCGCAGACAATCGTCTGCGGCCTTTTTTATGCCCGCAATCCACTGCTGCGGCAGGCGATGATGCATTTCCATAAAAAGCACGAGCGATTTCTCAATAAAATTGTATAAGGAAAAAATAAAATGGAATTGGTCATAATATATCCTTTTTGCCAGCGGATTTGCGGGCTGATTTGGTCGAATTGTACAGTTGCCATTTGATTTTATTGGTGCTGTAATGACTACATAAGTATACATCGGCTTGTAGCCTGCCCACAAGTATGCGGCAGGATCTTGTGGAATGTATACGGCGAACCATACGGTGAAAGGAGAAGGCGGCGATGCACATGCAGGGAAATAGGCGGGGAGAAGCCTTTGCCGGTGCATCTTCCCGAAGGCAGGCCCCTCGAAGCGGCAGGCCGAAAAAGTACCTGGACGGGCAGGGGCCGCCCGGGCAGCCGGAATTTCGAAGCGTTTATGCGGAGGGCCTATGACAGAGAAGGAATTGAAGCACTTGAGCCGGGCGGAATTGCTGGAAATGCTCCTGGCCCAGGCGGAGGAAAATAGAAAGCTCAAAAAGCAGCTGCAGGCGGCGCAGGATGCCCTTTCAGACCGCCGGATTGCCATTTCCCAGGCCGGGTCGCTTGCGGAGGCCGCCTTGCAGCTCAACGGTGTCTTTGAAGCCGCGGACCGGGCGGCGAGGCAGTATCTTGAAAATGTCCAGCGCCTGGCGTGGGAAGGCCGTGCTGCCCCATGAGCGAAAACCGCTATCTGGAAGAACCCCGTTCGGCCCGCAGAAAGCGCAAGCGCGCGCAGAAAGACCGCGCACGCGACCGCAGCCGCGAAGTAAGCGGCCGGGAACGCCGGGCGGCTCCCCGCGAAAGAGCGCCGGCCCCCCGGCAGCCCGCCCCGCAGGAACCCCCGCAAAAGCACCGCCGGACGCCCCAGAAGGCCCCCGCGCAATTGCCCACGGCGGAACAAATCCAGACGGAGCTTTCCCGCGAGCGAAACCGGCGCAGCTTCGGGCGCGCACTGCGCAGTACGATCTACGCGCTGGTCGTTGTGGCGGCCGTGGCCGTGCTCGTCGCGGTGTTCGTGCTGCCGGTGTTCCGCATTTACGGCACGTCGATGAACCCGACGCTGACCGAAGGCAACATCGTCGTTTCCGTGAAGGGGACAGACTTAAAACAGGGCGACCTCGTTGTATTCTATTACGAAAACAAGGTTCTGGTCAAACGGTACATCGCGGGGCCCGGACAGTGGGTCGACATCGACGACAGCGGCAACGTGTACGTCGACGGCGAACTGCTCGACGAGCCGTACTTGAGCGAAAAGGCGCTCGGCGAATGCGATATCGAGCTGCCGTATCAGGTGCCGGACGGCCGGATCTTTGTGATGGGCGACCACCGCTCCACCTCGGTGGACTCTCGCAGTACCTCGGTGGGATGCGTTTCAGAAGAACAGCTGATAGGCAAGATCGTGTTCCGAGTCTGGCCGCTGCCAGAATTCGGGCCGGTAAATTAGGAAGGTTGGTGAAACAGCATGAAAACAAATAAAACGCCGCGCGGATACCGGCAGGACAGCCCCCGCCGGCGCAGAAAGAGAGGGCGCGCGGTGGTGGCGCTGCTGGCTGCCGCTGTTGTGGCCTGCACGAGCGCCGCGCTGACGCTGCCCGCCACGACGATGACGGGCGACGGCATGGAGAACAATTTGGGTACGGGAACAACCACGGCCCTTGCGGTGGACCCGAACGCCGCGTCTTCGGAAACGGCGGCGGATTCGTCCACGCCGGAATCCGTTGCGCCTGCTGTGGAGGAATCCGCGCCGCAGAGCGCGCCGGAGACGACTGAAGAATCCGAGCCCGCCGAGTCGGAGACCGTTTCCGATCCCGCCGCGCAGACGGAAGAGACCGCCGCGCTGCCGCAGGGCGCCGAAGTGCCCGCGAACTACACGCAGCCGTATACGTTCCACGACGAGGAGAACGGCTTTACCGTCACGGTTTGGGCGCCGGAAGGGGCCTTTAACGAGGAAGTCACGCTCAAGGCGAAGCTGCTCGACGAGACGGACAGCGCCTACGCCGAAGCGAAGCAGGAACTCGACGAGAAAGCCGCGGAGGAACCCGCACTCCTCTCCGAGGACGGCGAAACGCCCGACTACGGCTTTGCGGCGCTGGATATCCATTTTGAAAACGCCGCGGGCGAAGAGATCGAGCCGACGGGCGAAGTGTACGTCGCGATTGATGCGGACAAGCTCCTGCCCGAGGACGCCGACCCCGACTCCGTCATGGTGCAGCACCACGCGGAACAGGACAACGGCGATGTGACCGTCGAAACCGTGGCCGACACGGCCGACGAGACCGACGGCAAGATTGAGACCACAGCCGCCTCCGACGACACGGCGAACGTCCAGGCCGCGTTTGAGGTCAATCAATTCTCAACGTTTACGATTACGTGGGAGAATGATTGGGGTAGCCGATGGGATGATTATTTCAATGTAACCGTTCATTATGTGGATGAGGAAGGCAACGAGATTGATGGAGATCAGCAAGATACGATATCTATTTCTGAAAATGATACCGTTCAGTTTGATGAATACGCCGATACTCAGATTCAATATGATGGAAATACTTACACTTATATAGGGGCTCATTATGGAAACCGTAATGGCAGTGAAATTACGCGTATGGTAGCTTCAACACAACAATATGGGCCTTTTACTTTGAGATCTTTAAGTTTCTATAATGGCAATGCTTCTAGACCAATTTATAGTCTGACTTATCAAAATCAGACCCAAACTGCTGACATCTACCTTGTGTATCAAGAAGATCAAACGCAATCCGGCGATCTTTATATCACCGACACCATTTCTGAAGATGGACAGTTTAATGCCAATTTGAATGTAGTTCTTCCTGAAGGCGCCACAGTCGAATATACGTGGTATCGTAGTAAAACGGGTGAAGTGGGCTCATGGCAGGAAGTCGAACTTCAGCGTGTTACCGGCACGCAGGACAACCTCGTCAATGACGGTAAGGCCGTAAACGTCGCGTACGACAGCATTGCGGCTGACGCCTCTTCTAGCGATCGCTATTGGTATTATGTGACTGCTACAGTGACTGACAGTAATGGGCACGAACAAACCTATACCGCTGACCCCTTGCAGGTGCCGTACTACATCGAACTGCAGAACGGCAGCTTTGAAAGTCCGGTCATTGACCACTGGAACAACCAGCTGCCTAATGGAGAACCAGGCTTAATTTGGCAGACGACCGGCGAAGGTACTGGCGATCATGCAAATGCCGACATTGAGCTGGTGCGGTCTACGAATGAGACGTTCTGGGACGATTATCAACGGAAGACCTTCCAGGAGAAAGTCGAGGAAACTTACAGCCCCAGTAGCGCTGCTGAAGGTGATCAGTTTGCGGAATTAAACTGCGAAGCCTACGGTGCACTGTACCAGGACGTTTTGACGGTGCCGGGAGCAAACTTAAACTGGTACCTTTCACACTGCGCGCGCCAAGGCGACGACACGATGGCCCTGGTCATTATGCCGACGGATATGGCGGAAGACTTGACCAATCGATTGGAAGAAATCGCCAACGGCGGCGGAACCAACGATTCCAAGGCCAGACAGATTCAGAGTGCAATTAATGAGTATCAGAACCGAGACGGCGTCTACATTCAGTATATCACGGATGATACAGGTGACTGGGAACAGTATAGTGGACACTATACAGTAGGAGACGGTCAGTACCTGACGCGCTTCTTCTTCGTGGCTGTTTCTACAGGCAGCGGAAATGCTACGGTAGGTAACTTGCTGGACCGCGTTGGTTTTGGCAATAATGTTCCCGAACCAACTTCAACGCAAGGATATTTAACAGTTACAAAAATTGTTAATGGTTACAGGCCTGATGCAAACTATTTCGTAAAAATTAACGTTTCTGGCACCGATGAGTATGGCCATGAATGGACACAAGAGCATACCCTATCCGGGGACTCTTTCCAATTGGTTGATGACGATTCATATCAATCTTCTTACTTATTCAATATTGACGGTATGCAGGAAAACAGTAATGCTACATTTACTGTCACAGAAACGGTTTCAGATGTACCGACTGGCTACACAGAAACGAATACCTATACGATTGGAAGCGACGGTTCTGCTATCAGTGGTAAAACCGCCAATAATGTGACTGTTACCGCTGGTCAGACACAAACCCTTACCTTTACCAACACCTACACTTCCACAGGTGCAACCTTTACCATCAATAAGGTGGACAGTGTAAACAATAATAGTCCTCTGGCCGGTGCAGAGTTTGTGCTCTATCAAGAGACGAATGATTCCACTGTATATTACATCGCGCAAACAACAAGCGACGGTTCTCTCACGACTCCTACATGGGGTGTGGAAGCGGATGCTACAAAGCTGACAAGCACAATGAATGAAGATAAAACCGCCGCATCGTTTAATGTGTATTTGCCGGATGGGACTTATTATCTGAAAGAAACGAAAGCGCCGGATGGCTATAATCAGCTTTCGGATTCGATCACAATTACAATTAGTGAGGGAAAGATTACATCTACTTCTGCAAGTAATATAACGGAAATTACGGGTGATGGTAAAACCCTTACCGTCAAGAACAGCCCTGGCCACGAACTCCCCTCCACCGGCTCCATCGGCACAACACCCTTTGCAACCATCGGCGGGCCGCTGTTTGCGGTGTGCGCCGTTGGCCTTGGATTTGGACTGAGGCGCAGACGCGGAAAGGAGGCAAAGTGATTCGCGCACCTTGGTGGGAAGGCGAAATTTGCTCCCCAGCGCCGGACCGGATCCAACCGATATACAACGATTTTTAACAGAAAGGAAGATTCCAAAAAATGAAAGCGACAAAACGAATCACGCGGCTGTGCTCCATCCTGCTCGCCGTCGTCATCGTCATGGCCATGAGCGTCAGCTCGGCGTTTGCGGCGACGATTACGATTAACAATACGCAACCGGGCGAAACCTACAACGCATACAAGCTGTTCGATGTGAGTACGTCAGGTAGTGGAGAGTCAGCCAGTTATTCTTATTCTACAACTGATTCATCACTTGTAAATACTCTGAAAGAGATCGGCCTGACCTTCACGACCTCTGCAGATGGAAAGACTTACTATGTCAAAATTGATGCAGCCGGTAATAATTTTGTTACGGATGCGACGATCGATACAGACGGCACTATGACCGCTGCTGAACTTGCTGCCGCTTTGAATGGTAAAGTTAATGATCTTGGCGATCCCGTTGCTACTGAGACCGTTGCTGACAAACAAACCAGCATTACCCTTGGCGATGGTCAAGGTGAAGGCGATGTAGAATCTCTGGCCGCTGGTTATTATTTCGTGACCTCTTCTGTTGGTTCTCTTTGCTTCTTGCAGACAAATGATTCTGCTGTTAATATCAATGAAAAGAACGAAGCACCTGAGGTCGACAAGAAAGCCGACACGCCTAATGAGGATGGTCAGACGGAAGGTACTGTCCAGATTGGCGATACCGTTAATTATACAATCAACATTACCGCGAAGCCGGGCGCTGAGAACTACGTTCTGCACGATAATATGAGCGACGGCCTGACGTTGAATGCAGAATATCTCTATGCGGACGATGATGAAGATGATGAACAGCAATTAACTCCAATTGCTGTAGAAGGAATTACAGTTGCAACGGATGACGAGACTGATCCTACTTTTAGTTCGCTGAGATATGGTATCGATTACACAGTTAATTTGGAGCCTACTGATGCGGGCTGTGATTTTGAAGTTATATTTACAGAAGCATATCTTGACACGATTACTGAAAACACAGATATCACTGTAACTTATAGTGCAACGGTGAATGAAAATGCTAAAGTTGGCGAAATGAACAACCATGCTATTCTCGACTACGGCGACAATAGCTCTGTTGATACCGAGGGCGGTTCCGTTAACGTCTACACCTATGACTTTACTTTGACGAAGACTGATACAGAAGGCGCACCTTTGACCGGCGCCGAGTTCTCTTTGTATGATCAAAAAGAGGGCGGAGATGCAATTTCCTTCGTTGACTTAGGTAATGGTAGCTATCGCGTGGCTACTGAAGACGAAATTAAGGCGTTTGCAGAGTGGAATTCTCAGGCATCTCATGAACCTGGTGCACAAGCTCCTGCTACAGTTACAACAACCATCGCTGTAAATAACGAAGGCAAAGCTACTATTGCAGGCCTCGCCGGTAAGTCCTACTGGCTCGAAGAAACCAAAGCTCCGGCTGGCTATAACAAGTTGAGCGAGAGAAAAGAAGTCACATTTACTGAAGTTAAAGTTGGTGAAGATGATCAACCTGTTGCGGAAGGACAAGAGGGTACGCTTTCTCTCAAACAGTCTTACTTAAATGATGCTACAGTTGAGAATGCTACCGGCTCCGAGCTGCCCTCCACTGGTGGCATGGGCACGACCGCGATCTACATCGTTGGCGGCGTCCTCGTCGCTGGCGCGGCTGTGCTGCTCGTAACCCGCCGCCGCATGCATGCGTAAGGCAGAACTGCGAACAGAACGCTTGTAAACCCTAAAACCTGAATGCCGTCTGTACGGACCGGGCGCGCCCCGCCCGCGGACGGAAAACCGCCGCTGCGGTACTTTAAAACCGCAGCGGCAAGGAGAACCCTACATGAAGAAGCTGCGTATATGAAGAAATTGCGAAAACGAACACTCTCGACAATCCTTTTAATAGTGGGTTTTCTTGTAGGGCTGTCCTTGCTGCTGTACCCTACCGTCAGTGATTATTGGAACTCGATGCACCAATCCCGGGCCATTACGAGCTACGCGGAGCATGTGGCGGATATCGACGACAGCCTCTACGAATCGCTGTGGGCCGACGCGCAGGCGTACAATGCCTCGCTTTTAGAGAAAGCGGACCGCTTCACGCTCTCCGACGAGGACCTCGCCGAATATGAGCAGATGCTCACCGTGCCCGGCACGAACGTGATTGGTTACATCGAGATCGATAAGATCAACTGTTACCTGCCGATTTACCACGGCACCGACGATGCCGTGCTCCAGGTCGGCGTGGGGCACCTCGAGGGCACGAGCCTGCCCGTCGGCGGGGCGAGCACGCACTGTGTGCTTTCCGGCCACCGCGGCCTGCCTTCGGCCAAGCTCTTCACGGACTTGGACCAGCTCGAGGTGGGCGACACCTTTGTGCTCTACGTGCTCGACGAAACCCTGACCTATGAGGTCGACCAAATCCGCATCGTAGAGCCCACAGACTTAAGCGACCTTGCCATTGAGGAGGGGAAGGACTATTGTACATTGATGACCTGCACCCCCTACGGCATCAACACGCACCGCCTGCTGGTGCGGGGCCACCGGGTAGAGAACGCGGCATCCACACTGCGCGTGCCGGCCGACGCGATGCAGATCGAGCCGATGACCGTCGCGCCGCTCGTGGCCGTCCCAATCTTGATCTTGCTGCTTTTGGGCCTGTTGGTCAAAACCCGCAGGCGCAGGCATTCCCGTAAGGGTAGGAAATAAGGAGGAATGAAAAATGAGAATACAAAAACGACTGTCCGCGGTGCTGCTGACGCTGCTGCTCAGCTGCGCGCTGGTCCTGACCACGACTCTCGCGTATGCGGCGCAACCTGCACCGTTATGGTCAAGAAGTGGATCTTGCGGCATTAACGTCCGTATGCTTTACGATGGAAAGCCCCTGGCCGGTGGTTCTCTGACGCTTTATCAAGTTGGATATGTTAATGGTCAGAGCATGGAGTTCACACTAACATCGGATTTTGCAGGCTCCAATGAGAAATTGGGTGGATTTGCTACTGACTATAAGTCTAGCTTAGCTTGGAATCTTTGGATGTATGCCAAAAATCATAATATCCAAGGAACAACCAAAGAAATTGGAGCAACTGGCGAAGTGAAATTTGAAGGCTTAGATTTTGGCCTTTATCTTGTCGTGCAAAAGGACAACGAGCATGCAAGTGGGTATGACCCGATTGATCCGTTCCTTGTAAGTCTTCCGATGTATACGGAGGAAGAGGGGTATGACTATTATATCGATGCAGAACCTAAGATCGATAAGCCGAACCCGCCGTCGCCAGGCGGTGGTGATGAAGAAAAGCCGGATGAACCTTCTTCCGAAGTTTCTTCCGAGCCCGAATCTTCGCAGCCCGAATCCTCTGAGCCCGAGTCCTCGCAGCCGGAGTCTTCGCAGCCCGAGTCCTCGCAGCCGGGAGAATCTTCTGAGCCTACGTCTTCCGAACCCGGCTCCACGCCCGGCGGCACGACCCCCGGTGGGAATACGCCTGGCGGCAACACCCCCGGCGGCAACACCCCTGGCGGCGGTACGACGCCGGGCGGCGGCTCTTCCACACCGACCCTGCCGCAGACCGGCCAGCTCAATTGGCCGATCCCCGTGCTCGTCGTGGCGGGCCTGAGCCTGATCCTTGTCGGCTGGGGTGTCAACTACAACAGCAAGTCGAGGAAATCGCATGAGGCCTAAGTCCGAAAAGAAGCGCAGGGTAAAAGTCGGCACCGTCTGCATGTCGGCCGGTGCGGCGCTCGTAATTGCGGCGCTGTGCTTGTTCGGCTTTAACCAGTGGGAGGACCGGCAGGCCGGCCTTTCCGTCGCGGAAATCCTGCCGCAGGTCATGGAGATCGCCCAAGAGGACGCCGAAGCCGAACAGACCGGCGGCACCCCCGCCGTTTCGGAGGCTTCCGGCACAGACATGACGGAGGTTATGGTCGAAGGCTACGACTACATCGGCTACCTTTCAATTCCGTCTTTGAGCCTGGAATTGCCGGTTATGAGCACGTGGAGCTACCCCCAGCTCCGGATTGCGCCGTGCCGCTACTATGGCTCGACAAAGACCGGCGACCTTGTCATCGCCGCGCACAACTATTCGCGTCATTTCGGAAACCTCAAGGACCTGTCCGTGGGTGATAAACTCTATTTTACGGATATGGACGGCACGGTCACGACGTATGAGGTCGTGGAACTCGACAACCTCGCGCCGACCGCGATTGAGGAGATGACGAGCGGCGGCTATGCGCTCACGCTCTTCACGTGCACCTATAGCGGCCAAAGCCGCGTGACGGTCCGCTGCGATGCCTGCGCGGATTCCTAAAAACACATACACAAAACGCATAAAAAGGGCACCCGGAGAAATTTTCCCGGGTGCCTTTCTTGTATGCGCGGATTGGCGGCCCCTATGCCGCCCCACAGCCCGCTTTTTCGTGGGGAGAGGGGGGAATACACCCCGCCCGTGCAAAGTGCTTCTAGGTGCCCAGAAAGCCTTTTGAGAGGGCCCTTCTTTGTGCGATAGAAACTGCCGCCGGCAGCCCGGACGCTTTCGCTTGGAAAGCCCGGCCTGCCGGCGGCAGTGTTCGTTTACGGGATGCGGTTTTGCTTTAGAAGTGGATGCACTTTTCGTTTAACAGTTTGCGCAGATCCTCCGGCGTGCCTTTCTTAAACGATTTTTTTGCCAGGATGTACACGTGCTTTTCGCTCAGATAAAGGTAGAAATAGTCCTTCGTCTCATGCACCTCCACAATCTGCACGTATGGATACACAGCCGAGACATCGCCCGTCACACGGAAATCCTCTTCCCGGAACTGGTAATGGCGGCGGCGCGTTTTCGCTTTGCGGAAGAAGCTGTTTTCGCTTTGGAACGTCTTTGTGGGCAGGCGAAGCATCGGGATTAAGCACAGCGCCGCACCCGCAAGGCACAGCACGCACACGACCGCCACCCGGGCGACGGCGCCGGACCAAATGGCCACAGCCAGCAGCAGGATGCTGATGACGAGGATTAAAATGAAATTGAACCGGTGGTGCAGGACAAGGTCCATCCAGCCGAACTTTTTTAAGACTTTCGTCGTGCACTTCGTTGAGTTTTCGATCAGCGTTTCCGGTTCCGGCATCGGCTGGCCGCTTTCGAGGACCTTTTTCTCGGTTTCCTGCAGCTTTTGCCGGTATTCGAGCAGCCGGTCGAGCACAAGGGCCTGGCGGCGCTTGCGGCGGCGCTGGCGCACCTTCGACACGACGACGACCGCCACCACGATGGCAATGATGATGAAGATCGGGATGACCAGCAGCAGCATCATCGCGCGTTCGGAACGGGCCTGCTCTTCCGGCGTTGGCTTCGGGGTAATCTGCGTGAAGTGCATCGAATCCGCAATTTCCCGCACGGCGGCCGCCTGGTCGCCGGGGATTTCGTTATTTTGATACGTTTCGACGGTATAACCCATGCCGTTCATGATCGTAAAATAGCACTCGTCCTCAATCGGGAGGGAACTGACGGTGCCTTTCGCGATCAAATGGACAAAGGGAAGCGTCGGGGAATCGTAGCGCTCGGCGTGCGTTTCCGGTATAGAACCGTCGGCAAGCGGCTGCGGTGCGGCAATATTATCGATCAGCGTTTGGAACTCCGCGTCGCTCAAGGTGCGGATATCAAAGTAATTGCTCGCGTCGGTGCTCGCATGTGCCGAAATCGTGATGAAATACGCCCCGCCTTCGGGATAGAGAATAAGGTCCTGTTCGGCGTCCTGCATATCCTTGACTTTGTCGAACCACTCTTCTGTTGACAGGCCGATCTGCTCGAGGATATTGCTGTCCACATTTGCGCTTGGCGGCAGTGCAAAGAAACCGTCCGGCACGGTGATCTCCAGCGGCTCATCGCCTACTTGTACGACGTTATCCGTCCCGGAGGAAGCCTGCGTGGAAGACGCATAGACGGGAAATGTCCCGCACAAGACGCATATGCAGCAGGCAATCCCCGCGGCAAGCGCCGATAACCATTTTTTCATTTGTTTAAACGCCCCTTTATACCTACGCTTTTTGATGAATCAAACCATATTATAGCATACCTTGGCGCCCGGCTCAATTCTTTTTGCACAGATTCTTCTGACGAATTCCTTCCAGACGGTACGAAAGCGTGAAAACCTTCTGAAAACGGCACAATCTATGTTGACTTTTCCATTTGGAACGCTTACTATAAGAAAGTACAAGTTGCTTTTTGTCGAAAGCAGGGGAGGAGTCATGAAAGATGACGTTGCAATGGCGCAGACGGCGCCCGAAAAAGCGTCCTAAGCGGCGGTATCACCGCTTTTCCCGCAAGGTGCGCGCTTGGGCCTTTCGCGGAGTCGTCGTGGCGGTTGTCGCGGCGCTGGCGGTAGCGATCGTGTCGGTGGTGCGCGCCGTTACGGTGCATGTCTCGACGGGCAATGGGGGGGCAGCCGCTTCCTCGCAGATTTCCTCTGTGGCTCCGGTTTCCAGCAGTCAGACGGAAGATCCCTTTGCGAATGCCGCATTTATCGGGAATTCCTGTATTGATACGTTGGACATGTATGGCATCCTGCCGGAATCGGATTTCTTCGCGCGGACAGGCCTGACGTTGACGCAGGCTTTTGAAAAACCGACCATCAGTGGTTCGGTGCCTGTTCTCGATGAGTTAAAACAAGGCACGCAGTATGACCGTGTTTTTCTGCTGTTCGGAGAGAATGAGCTGGGGTGGTCGACGGACTCCGTCTTTGTGGAACGGTATGGTGAGGTCATTGATTCGGTCCATGAATCGCAGCCGAATGCCACCATCTATGTGCAGTCCATTTTCCCGGTTTCCAAGGAAGTGTCAGAGGAAAATAAAAATAATATCAATAACGACCGCATCAATCAGTATAATGCAATGCTGCAGCAGTTGTGTGCGGAAAAGGGGGTTACATATGTAAACCTCCACGATCAGTTTACAAAAGAAGACGGCAGCCTGCAGGACGGCCTTTCTGCGGACGGCATCCATTTTAATCTGGAAGGATGCCAAAAGTGGGTGGACTGCCTGCGCGAAAGCTGCACGGCTTCCGCCAGCTCGGCGTCTTCGGGCGTATAACAGGAGGCAAAGCAGGGTTGGCTTTGCATTTTAAAAAGAGTGAAGTAAAGGAGTCTTTAAAAATGAAGAGAAAACATATCGGAGCAGCACTGCTCCTTTCCGTTTGTTTGGCATTTGGGTTAGCTGCGTGCGGCGGTTCGGCCCAGGATATTGATGTCACGGCAGCGGCGGATGCAATCCGCTCCGGTACGACGTTTACAGATGATATGACAAAAACCGAAACGGCAAATGCGGAACGCCTTTACGGCCTTTCGGATGATGTCGTGGCGGATGCTTGCGTTTATATTGGTACGGGTGCAACACCGGAAGAGATTGCCGTTTGGAAAGCGAAGGACGAAAGCGGTGTGGAAACGATCCGTTCCGCCGTTGACAGCCGTTTGGATGCGCAGCGCGCCCGTTTTACAGATTACAATCCGGAACAGATGCCGAAACTGGAGAGCGCTGTTGTAGAGGAAAGCGGCAATGTGGTTGCGCTGTGCATTTCTGCGGACAGTGAAACGGCGCAGAGTGCTGTGGATGCGGCGCTGAAAGGATAAGCCCGCATGACGTTTGCAAGCCTTGTTTTCCTGTATGGTTTTTTGCCGGTCGTCCTGGTCGTTTACCATGTACTTCCCCGGAAGGCGCGCAATGTCTTTTTGCTTTTGGCAAACATTGTGTTTTACGGATGGGGCGAGCCGCAATTTTTGCTGCTGATTGCGTTTTCTTGTGTTACAAATTTCCTATTTGGGAAAGCGATCGGGCATCGGCGTGCACAACAGCCGCAGGCAGCCAAAAAGCTGCTGATCATCGCTATTGTCGTCGATGTTGCACTACTCGTTGTGTTTAAGTACACAAACTTTTTTACAGGAATCCTGCACAGCTTTTTCCCGGTGCTGCCGCAGTCTAAAATTCCGCTGCCGCTGGGCATTTCGTTTTACACCTTCCATGTACTGTCCTATTTAATCGACGTGTACCGCGGGGATGCACAGGCACAAAAAAGCCTGGTGCGGTTTGGCACATACATGTCTTTATTCCCGCAAATGGTGGCGGGGCCGATCGTCCGGTATAAGGAAATTGCAGATCAGCTCGGCATTCGCAAGGAAACGCTGCAGCGCTTCGGTTCAGGTGTTGTGCTGTTCTGTGTTGGCCTTGCGAAAAAGGTCTTGCTGGCCAATCAGATGGGCCGGCTGTGGGAGCTTTTGCAGCAATCCAGTTCCCAGCTTGGCGTGCTCGGCGCATGGGGCGGCGCAGCGGCCTTTACATTCCAGATCTATTTTGATTTTGCCGGTTATTCGGATATGGCGCGCGGGCTTGGACGCATGTTTGGCTTTGAGCTGCCGCTGAATTTCAATTATCCGTATATTTCAAAGAGCGTCACGGAATTTTGGCGCCGCTGGCATATGACGCTTTCGTTTTGGTTCCGCGATTACGTGTATATCCCGCTTGGCGGCAGCCGCTGCAGCCTAAAACGAACGCTTTTCAATGTGTTTGTGGTTTGGCTTTTGACAGGGATGTGGCACGGCGCAAACTGGAATTTCATTTTCTGGGGTCTGTATTACTTCGTGTTTCTCGCACTGGAAAAGTGCTTTTTAAAGAAACTTTTGGACCGTGCGCCCGCGTTCCTTTCCCATTTGTACACCATCCTCGTGTTTGTGGTCGGGTGGGTCCTTTTCTCCGTTGAAGAGCTGCCGGCCCTCGGACAGTATCTGGCTGCCATGTTTGGCGCGAATGGCCTGCTGCCGGGCGCAGAGGCGGCGAATGCGCTTTGCATGTATCTGCCGCTTTTGGTGGTGGCGGCAATCGGCAGTGTACCGTTGGTGCATAAGCTCTATCAGCGTCTGCCAAAGCGTGCGGCCTTGGCTGTAGCAGGTGTCGGCTGCGTATGCGTTTTACTTTTGTGCACGGCGTCCCTCATCAGCCAGGGGTATAACCCGGACCTGTATGCGCATTTCTAATCCGGAATCCGCAGAAAGGAGGGACCTTATGAAACGAAAAAATTCGAACCATCGATATTTAGAAGACCCCGAGCGTCAAAGACGGCACGGTGCGCTCTTCTTGACGATTTTATTTTGTGCGGTGCTGGGTTTGGGTACGGCGTCGCTGCTTTTTCTGCCGAAACAAACGTATTCCCCGCGTGAAAAACATGCGCTTTCTACCTTTCCGCGTTTCACCATGGACAACTTGCTCGATGGCAGTTTTGCGGAGGGTGTGGAAACGTATTTTTCGGATCATTTTCCGCTGCGGGAGAGTTTTGTCGGGCTGCAGGCGTACGTCGGCCTTCTTTCTGGCCGGAACGGTGAAAACGGAATTTATTGCGGCCATGACGGCTGGCTGTTAAATGCCCCCATCGATGCGGATACAGAGAGTTTGCGTCTGAACCTGGAAAGCCTGAATGCATTCCAGCAGCAGACGGGTCTACCGGCAACGCTGCTGGTGGTTCCCTCGACGGGCTATATGCTGCCGGACGAGCTGCCGTGGAATCATTTGCCGTATCCGGACGCGTCTTTGCTGCAGCAGGCACAGCAGCAAACCGCCAATCAGTGGGATTGGGTAGATGTTCAGGGTGCGCTTTCCGGAAACGCGGCGCAGTCCTATTACCATACGGATCATCATTGGACGTCGATGGGAGCGTATTTGGCGTATTGTGCCTTTGCGCAGACGCGCGGTTTTACGCCGCTTCCGGAAAACGCATTTCAGAAAGTTGCGTATCCAAACTTTTATGGCACGACGTATGCGCAGAGCGGCTATTGGCTCACGCCGCCGGATACGATTGAATTGTGGGAAAATCCAGAACTCCATGTGCAGGTCGAGATCTTTGACGATGGGGTGGAAGGTTCCCAAAAGAGTGACAGCGTCTTTTTTCTTGAAAACTTAGAGGGAGAGGACCAGTACACCGTCTTTTTAAATGGCAACCACAGCCTTGTGCGTATTACAAATCCGCAGGCTGCGGGCGGAAAACTTCTGATTTTGAAGGATTCTTTTTCCCATTGTCTGGCTCCATTCTTAGCCAATCATTATCAGGAGATCGACCTGATCGATCTGCGTTACTACACACAGTCGGCAGTGTCCGACCTTGTCCAGGAGCGTGGCATAACGGAGATCCTTGCGTGCTATGGCCTGGATGATCTTGTGAATGATGCAAACTTCACTTTCTTGCGTTAATCGTTTGCAAAAGATAAAGAAACCGCTTATCCTCGGATGAGGAAAGCGGTTTCTTCGTTTTGGACGGGAATTTCCCACCGGTCCATGTGGTCAATCTGTGCCCAGCGTGCGCACACAGGCAGTGCCTCCCAAAAGCGCAGCAAAGATCGGGCTTCCCCTTGGACTTCCAGCGAGACCCGGCCGTCCGGTTCGTTGTAGACCCATCCCGTCAGCTGCAATTGCTTTGCCAGGCGATAGACGGACATCCGCATGCCGACGCCCTGTACATCGCCGGAAAGAAAAACACGGTATCGTTTCATTTTGCTTTCTTCTTTCTATGTTTTCAGACTGCTTTTGAAACACATGCTTTTAGTATACAGGATTTCGATTCCGCTGGCAAGATCCGTTTGGAGGATTTCAATGCGGATTTCAAAGACAATGGATCTTTATGGATAAAAACCGATTGTTTCTTTTGCGTAAACCCAAATTGATAAGCAGGATCGCTCTTTATCAAATTCCTTTAAAATTTTTGCTAAAATACGATGACTTTCTCCCGAAAATAAGGTACAATAAAGAAAGAAAAACCGGCGTCTCGCCGGGAGGGAAGGAGAGAAAAGTTATGAAACACAGGAAATGCAAACGGACTCTTTGCGCAATGCTGTGTGCGGCGATGGTTGCTTCTACGATGTGCACGGCGTCTTTTGCGGCGGATGGTCCGCCTGCCGGGGAATCCTCCACGTCGTCTTCCATGTCAGAGCCTCCGGGCAGTTCGACTTCTTCTGAAACGGAAACACTTTTGGAAGAATCCGGTGTTCCTGAGACAGAAGAATCTTTGTCAGCGGATACGCAGCAGATATTGGACGCCAACGTCCAGAAAACCCCTGCGGAAGGAAACGAAAACGAAACAACGCAGCCCGAGGAAGCCCCGGATTCTTCGGAACTTCCGAGCTCTTCGGAAGTTCCGGAATCTATGGACCCCACGGAATCTGCGGAACCCGCAGAGCCAGCGACTTCGCTTTGGATGGACACAACCAGTACATATACCTTCCAAAGTGTAGGAAAGTCGTATCAGCTGATGATTCGTACTACCCCGGTCACAACGCCGCAGATTGAAAGCAGCGACTCCTCCATCGTGCGCGTGGAGACGCCGGTTTGGAATGAAGCGGACCAGGCGTTTTACTGTAAGCTCTTTTCCGAAGGGGAAGGGGATGCCGTGATTACGGTACAGGCAGGAGATGCGGTGCAGACGCTGCCTGTTCGGGTTGTTGTTCCAGCAACCCGTTTGACGTCGGATACGGCATCTTATACGTTTGGCACACGCGGGCAAACGTATATGGCGCTGTTCTTTACGCAGCCGGATACGCGCCCGGCGATTTCGTCGAGTGATCCGTCCGTCGTGTCGGTGAGTACACCGGTTTGGGATGCCAATTCCGGGGGATATCTATGTACGTTTACAGCCGGCGCGGAAGGAGAGGCGACCGTGACGGCGCAGGCAGGTACGAGTACCTATGAAATTCCCGTAACCGTTTCCTACGCAGTCGTTGCCATTACACGCGATACATATGCATATACGTTTGGCACGCGCGGGCAGACGTATACGGTGTACGCCGAAACGAATCCGGATTATCGCCCGATCTTTGAAAGCTCCAATCCCAGCGCCGTTTCCGTCGGTGCCGTTCGCCGTTCCGGAAACGGGTATCTGTGTACGTTGACCGCCCTTGAAAATGGAACCGCGTCTGTTTCCATTACGGCGGGCAAGACAACCGTCACCATTCCGGTTACCGTTTCCATCCCGCATGCGACGGTTTCCCTGGACACGTCCTCCTATGCATTCTTCTATCCGGGCCAGAAATACACGCTGCTGATCCGTACGACGAGCAGCGCGCCCCTGCTGGTCCGCGCGCAGGATGCTTCCGTTGTCGGCTTCACAACGCGCCCCGGAGAACGGGCAGGGGAAACGCTGGTGGATTTGACGGCAAAGAAAAACGGCAGTACGCAGATTCAGGTCTTTATCGGGGATGCCGAAGCGAGCATGCCTGTGACGGTGCAATTTATCCCGATCACGGTTTCCATTAACACGAATGCGGTTACACTTTCTGCACCGGGGAAAACCTACACGGCAATTATCCGCACAACACGTAATTTGCGGCCAGCGGTCGCAACGTCGGATAACCGCATTGCACGTGTGGATTCGGTCACATGGGATGCGGAGTCGAACGGGTATTTGGCCCGCATTCGTGCGACAGGCGTCGGTTCTACGACCATCGTCGTCACGGCTGCTGCCACACGTAAGACATTTTCTGTGACGGTCAAAAATCCGGAACCTTCCCTGCCCACAGCACAGCTGGCCATGTGGCGAAAGGCGCAGTCGTATAGCAGCAATACGGGCTACCTTTTGATGGTCAATCTTTCGACGCGCCATGTCGGCGTTTTCACCGGGAAGCAGGGAAATTGGTCGCTGAAGTATTATTGGCAGTGCACGGTAGGTGCGCCCTCGACTCCCACAGTGACCGGCGAATTCGTCACGCAGGATAAAGGGTATTATTTCGATTCCGGTGCATCACGGTGCTTCTACTGGACCCGTTTCTATGGCGGGTATTTGTTCCATTCGACGCTGTACTATCAGAATTTCCGCTTTGAACCGATGAATTCTACGTTGGGCGCAGCCCTTTCCCACGGCTGCGTGCGGCTGCAGATCAATAACGCAAAGTGGATTTACGACAACATTCCCAGAGGGACGAAAGTGGTTTCTTACCGCTGATGTATTTGGAAGTTAGACCTAAAACCGCAAAACAACAGAAAGCGAAACCACCCAATAACCGGGTGGTTTCGTTTTTAAGTTTTTTATCGGATGTAAGCGAAAGCCGCTGCAAACTCAAAAGGCAGAAAAGAGCGAAGCTGCCGCAATTTCGGCGCAGAAGCTCCAGCCGCGCAAGCGGCGAGGACTTTGGCCGGCTTCCTCGCGCGAATTGCGGCCTGCGAAGTGCCTCAAATGGGTAAGCGCGTCAAGGGAAATTGCGAATTTTTAAGAACAGATAAAAGAAAGAAGTGTAATGAGCAAGAAAGGCACACGCAAAACGCGTGTGCCTTTCTGCTTTTCAAAACAATTTAGTCGAGTACAAACCCAACCTTCCGCATGACTTTCTGCAGCGTCCTGTTCGCAATCCGCGAAGCCTGCTCGGCGCCGGCGCGCCAGCATGCGGCAAGGTAATCCTTGTTCTGCATGTACGCGGCGTACTTTTCCTGAATCGGGCGGAGCATCTCGACGACGGCCTCGCCGACCGCCTGCTTGAAAGCGCCGTAGCCCTTGCCGTCGAACGCGCGCTCGATCTCCTCGTAGGACGCGCCCGTCGCGGCGGAATAGATGTCCATTAAGTTATTGATCCCCGGCTTTTCGGGCGCGTATCGCACAACCGTGTCGCTGTCGGTGACCGCGCGCTTAAACTTGCGCAGGATGTCGTCAGGTTTATCGAGCAGGTACACGCAGCCGTTCGGGTCGCTCTTGCTCATCTTGTGGCTCGGGTCCTGCAGGCTCATCACGCGCTTGCCGACCTTGTAGACCAGGGGTTCGGGCATCGTAAACGTCGGGGAATACGCGTTATTAAACCGCTGGGCGATGTTGCGCGTCAGTTCGACGTGCTGCGTCTGGTCCTCGCCGACGGGCACGAAATCGGCCTGGTAAAGCAAAATGTCGGCCGCCATTAAACTCGGGTACGTAAAGAGCCCGGCGTTAATGTTGTCGGCGTGGCGCGCGGCCTTATCTTTAAACTGCGTCATGCGCTGCAGCTCGCCGAACTGCGTGTAGCAGTCGAGAATCCACGCGAGCTGGCTGTGCGCGGGCACGTGGCTCTGCAGGAAAAACGGGCTCTTTTTCGGGTCAATGCCGAGCGCTAATAAAAGCGCGTACGCCTCGAGCGTATTGTGCCGCAGATCGGCGGGCTTTTGGCGCACCGTGATCGTGTGCAGGTCGGCGAGCGCGAAGATGCACTCGTATTCATCCTGCAGATTGACCCAATGGCGCAAAGCACCGATATAATTTCCCAAAGACAGCGGGCCGCTCGGCTGGATCGCGCTGAATACGCGCTTCTTGCGCGTTTCGATTGTTTGTTCCATGAAAATCTCTCCTTATGATTTACCCTCTCAAGTGTTTTAGAATTTTATCATTCAGCGAATTGCACCCTTCATTGAGCGCACGTAATCGGCAATGTAGGGTGGCGCCTCTTTCCCGTGCTTTTCGAGCAGCTTCACAATTGCCGAGCCAACAATGACGCCGTCTGCGAGGCCGGCCATCTTTTTCGCCTGTGCGGGCGTGGAGATGCCAAAGCCGATTGCGCAGGGAATCTTTGTGTTTTGCCGAACCGCCGCAACGATCGCGGAGAGATCTGTCTGAATGTCACTGCGCATGCCGGTGACGCCAAGACTTGAGACGATATAAAGAAATCCTTCTGCATCTTTTGCAATTTTTGCAATGCGGTTTTCGGAAGTCGGTGCAATCAAGGAGATGAGTTCAATACCGTATTGCCGGCATGCCGGCAGAAAGTCTTCCTTTTCTTCGTATGGGACATCCGGCAGGATTAAACCGTCTATGCCGATCTCCCTGCAAGCCGCGGCAAATCGTTCCGCACCATAGGAAAACACGACGTTCGCATATGTCATAAATACAAGCGGTACGGAAACGTCCTTGCGCAGCTCTTTCACGAATGCGAAAATCTTGTCGGTCGTTACGCCGCCGTTAAGCGCTCGCAGGTTTGCACCCTGGATGACCGGCCCTTCCGCCGTCGGGTCCGAAAACGGGATGCCGAGCTCGATGAGGTCGGCGCCCCCGTTTACGGCAGCGCGGACAGCTGCGGCCGTCGTCTCCAAGTCGGGGTCGCCGCACGTGAGAAAGGCAATGAAGGCTTTGCCGTTTGAAAAGGCTTTTTGTATGTTACTCATGGAGATCCTCCCCTCGATAGCGGGCAATGGCGGCGCAGTCCTTGTCGCCTCTGCCAGAGATCGTAATGACTAAAATTTGATCTTTGCGCATGGTCGGTGCGAGTTTCATCGCGTACGCCACGGCGTGCGCCGATTCGATAGCCGGGATAATGCCCTCTGTCCTTGCCAGGTATTCAAATGCACACACAGCTTCTTCATCGGTAATGGCGACGTATTCCGCGCGGCCAATATCGTGCAGATAGGCGTGTTCCGGTCCGATGCCCGGATAGTCAAGGCCTGCGGAAATGGAGTATACCGGTGCGATCTGGCCATATTGGTCCTGGCAGAAATAGGACTTCATGCCGTGGAAAATACCGAGTTTTCCGGTCGCGATTGTCGCCGCTGTTTCGAAGGTATCGACACCACGCCCCGCGGCTTCACAGCCGATCAGACGCACCCCTTTATCCTCGATAAAATGATAGAAACTGCCGATGGCATTGGAGCCGCCGCCAACACAGGCGAGCACCGCATCGGGCAGGCGGCCTTCCTTTTCCAAAATCTGTGCCTTGATTTCTTTCGAGATCACCGCCTGAAAGTCCCGGACGATGGTTGGGAATGGATGCGGCCCCATGACGGAACCGAGGCAATAGTGCGTATCCGCAATGCGCGAGGTCCATTCGCGCATGGCTTCTGAAACGGCGTCTTTCAGCGTCGCCGTCCCGGTCGTCACGGGAATCACTTCCGCGCCGAGCAGACGCATGCGGTAAACGTTGAGTGCCTGGCGGCGGGTGTCTTCTTCCCCCATAAAGACGACACAGGACATGTTCATCAGCGCGGCGGCCGTAGCGGTTGCAACGCCGTGCTGGCCGGCGCCGGTCTCTGCGATGAGGCGGGTTTTGCCCATCTTTTTGGCAAGCAGTGCCTGGCCCAAAACATTATTGATTTTGTGGGCGCCCGTGTGGTTGAGATCTTCACGCTTTAGGTAAATTTTAGCACCGCCTAAGTCGCGGGTCATTTTTTGAGCGTAGTAGAGCCTGGAGGGCCTGCCGGCGTACTCGTTTAAGAGCGTGGTGAGTTCCCGATTAAAATCGGGGTCGTTTTTATAGTGATTGTACGCTTCTTCCAGTTCGATGACTGCATTCATCAGCGTTTCCGGGATGTACTGCCCGCCGTGAATGCCGAAGCGCCCCTTGCGTTTTTCTGCAGTGGTCATGTTGTACCTACCTTTCTTACGGCGTGCACGAACGCCGCCATTTTTTGAAAATCTTTTTTTCCGTCGGTTTCGATGCCGGAACTGACGTCGACGCCATACGGGTGTAATTGCCGGACTGCCGCTGCTGCGTTTTCAATGGTAAGGCCGCCGGCTAAAAAATACGGCCTTTTAAATGTTTGCAGAAGGCGCCAATCAAACGTTGTGCCGGTGCCGCCGGTACCGGAGTCGAGCAGAATGCAATCCGCACTGCTTTTTTCTGCCGCGACGACGTCTTCTGGGGTCTCTATGCGAAACGCCTGCAGAATAGGCTTTTGCGTCAGTGTGCGCAGCTTTGCAAGATAGGCCGCCGATTCTTTTCCGTGCAGTTGGATGATATCGAACAGATCTTCCCTCGCAAGCGCGGCGATTTTTTCGGGGTCTTCTTGGACGAAAACGCCTACCGCTTGAATGAAAGGGGAAAGCAGGCGCTTGAGCTGTGCCGCTTTTTGGGGCGAAACGAACCGGCGGCTTTTTTCTGCAAATATGAAGCCGATATAATCGGGACACAGCGCATTGGCGGCCTCGATATCGCAGGGCCGGGAAAGGCCGCAGAGCTTTATCTTCGTCATGGCGTCCCCCGCAGCGCATGAAGCATCGCTTGTTTGTCGGGCGCTCGCATCAGGGTTTCCCCGATTAAGACGGCGTCTGCGCCGATCTTTCGCAGAATCTCAACGTCTTTCGGTGTGCGCACGCCGCTTTCCGATACAAAGAGAATGTTTTCCGGTACGCGGGCCCGCAAAGCGCGGCTATTTTGGACGTCAACGGAAAAATCCTTTAAGTTGCGGTTATTGACGCCGATGACCCGCGCACCGGCGCGAACCGCTGTGTCAATTTCTTCTGCATCGTGCGCTTCCACAAGTGCGGAAAGGCCGAGCGCATCGCAAATCGCAAGGTAGTCCTCCAATTGCGCGGCAGAAAGGATCGAACAGATCAAGAGCACCGCGGAAGCGCCCAGGAGCTTTGCCTCGTAGAGCATGTATTCGTCCACGGTGAAGTCCTTGCGCAGGCAGGGAATCGAGACCGCTTGCACGATTTCGCGCAGGTACGCGTCACTGCCGAGAAACCACTTCGGTTCGGTCAACACGGAAATCGCGTCGGCGCCGGCCGCTTCGTATGCCTTTGCAATTTCCACATACGGGAAGTCGGGCGCCAGGAGCCCTTTGGAGGGGGAGGCCTTTTTACATTCACAGATAAAAGAGATCCCCGGCTTCTTTAAGGCGTTTTCAAACGCAAAATCGCCTTTCGGAAGCGCGAAAGCCTGCCGCTTGATTTCCTCTAAGGGCGCAGCCGTTTTGGCGCGTGCCACGCGCTCACATGCGCACTGCGCGAGTTCATCGAGAATCGTCATGCTTCCACCTCCGGTGCGTTGCTGACGGCGATGAGCTGTTCGAGCGTTTCCATCGCTTTGCCGGAATCGATCAGTTCCCCGGCAAGGGCTACGCCTTCCTGCATGCTCGCCGCCTTGCCGCCGATATAGAGCGAGGCACCCGCGTTTAAAAGGACGGCGTTGCGCTTTGGCCCCGTTTCGCCGCTCAAAATGGCCCGCGTGATCTGCGCGTTTTCTGCGGGGGTTCCTCCCTGTAGGTCGGCCTTTGTGCAGCGTGCAAAGCCGAAGTCTTCCGGGGCGAGGACATAGGGTTTGCACCAGCCGTCCTTGATCTCGCAGACGGCGGTCGGCGCGCTCGCGGAAATTTCATCGAGCTTATCCTGTCCGTAGACGACCATGCCGCGGCGGACGCCCAATTGAATCAGCACTTGCGCCAGCGGTTCAATGAGATAATCGTCATAAACGCCGAGAAGCTGCAGGGAAGGGGAGGCGGGGTTTGTCAGCGGCCCTAGAATATTAAATACTGTGCGAAATCCCAGCTCTTTCCGGATCGCCCCTACATATTTCATCGAGGCGTGGTAAGCTTGTGCGAAGAAAAAGCACATCCCGACTTTCTGCAAAAGTTCCCGGCATTTTGCGGGGCTTTGCTGGATGTTGACGCCCAGCGCTTCGAGGCAGTCCGCCGTTCCGCATTTTGAAGAAGCGGCGCGGTTGCCATGCTTTGCGACCTTCATGCCGCCGGCAGCCGCTACGAGCGCAGAAGTCGTGGAGATATTAAAACTGTGTGCGTTGTCGCCGCCAGTGCCAACGATTTCAAATACGTCAAACGCGGTCGGCACTTTTGTGGCGTGCGCCCGCATAGCGGCGGCACAGCCCGCGATTTCCTCAATGGTTTCGGCGCGCGCGCTCTTTGTAGAGAGGGCGGCGAGAAATGCGGCATTCTGCGTCGGGGAGGTTTCCCCGCTCATGATTTCGTTCATCACGGTGTAGGCTTCGTCGTAAGTGAGGTCTTCTTTATTGACAATTTTCTCAATGGCTTCTTTAATCATCGTGCATCGCTCCTTTGATAAAGTTTCGCAGCATCGTTTTTCCGTCCGGCGTCAAAATGGATTCCGGATGAAACTGCACGCCGAAAATCGGGTAGGTTTTGTGCTGGACTGCCATCACTTCCCTGTCGTCTGTCTGGGCGGTTACGCGAAGGCAGGAAGGAATGGTTTTCGGGTCAACGGCAAGCGAATGGTAGCGGGCAACCGGTGTCCGCTCCGGGCATCCTACAAACAAGGGGCAGGTCCGGTCAAGGGTTACGATGGATTGTTTCCCGTGCATCAGGCACTTTGCGTATGTGACGGTTGCGCCAAACGCTGCGCAGATGGCCTGGTGGCCGAGACAGACACCGAGTGTCGGAATTTCGGGCCCGAGCGTTTTGACGACGTCCATCGTGACGCCGGCGTCTTCCGGCCTGCCGGGGCCAGGGGAGAGCAGAATGCGCGTGGGGTGCAGGGCTTGAATTTCATCGACCGTGCACTCGTCGTTGCGAATCACCCGAATGTCGGGATCAATTTCGCCGACGAGCTGGTAGAGGTTGTAGGAAAAACTGTCGTAATTATCAAGTAGCAGAATCATCAGTCCACCTCCTGTGCAAGCTCTAAGGCCGTTAAGGATGCCCGGGCCTTATTCAGACATTCCGTAAATTCCTTTTCCGGCACAGAGTCCGCAACGATGCCGGCGCCGCTGCGCACGAAGACACGGCCGTTTTTCTTATAGGCGATGCGGATGGCGATGCAGGTGTCCAGGTTGCCGGAAAAATCGAGATACCCGATTGCACCGCCGTAGATTCCGCGTTTATTGTCTTCCAGTTCCGCGATGAGCTGGCAGGCGCGTATTTTAGGTGCGCCGGAGAGCGTCCCGGCAGGAAGAACGGCTTCGACGGCGTCGAGTGCGTCGCAATCCTCCCGCAGCTCGCCGCGTACCGTGGAACCGATGTGCATCACGTGTGAGTAGCGCTCGATGGTATGCAGCTTTTCAACCTTTACGGAGCCGAAACGACTGACCTTGCCGAGGTCATTGCGTCCGAGATCGACGAGCATGTTGTGTTCGGCGAGCTCTTTTTCATCTTGCAGCAGCTCCTGCTCCAAACGCCGGTCCTCTTCCTCAGTTTTGCCGCGCGGCCTCGTCCCCGCGAGTGGAAACGTGTGCAGGATGCCGTCTTCGAGTTTCACGAGCGTTTCGGGTGACGCGCCCGCGACCTCCACGTCTGTGCCCGCAAAATAGAACATGTAAGGGGAGGGGTTTAGGGTGCGCAGTACGCGGTAGGTGTTGAAAAGGCTCCCTTCAAATGGCGCGCTCAGGCAGTTCGAGAGCACAATCTGGAAGATGTCACCTTCATGGATAAATTGTTTTGCGCGCTCGACCATTTGACAGAACCGTTCCTTTTCAAACAACGGTTTCATATCCCCGCAGAGGTGTCCGGCGGGCTCCTTCTTTTTTTCGCCGGCTTTTAAAAGTTGCGCGAGCTGTTTGAGTTCCATGACCGCCTTATTGTAGCCCACTTCGAGGTCGTTTAGAGACATATTGACGATTAGGATAATTTTCTGCCGGACGTGGTCAAACGCGATCACTTTATCAAAGAGCATCAGGTCGACGTCTTTGAAGTTTTCGCGGTCGGTGACGCTGCACCGGACAGACGGCTCGCTGTAGCCGAGATAATCGTAGGAGAAATACCCGACAAGGCCGCCCGTAAACGGCGGCAGGCCGGGCAGGCGCGGGCTTTTGTAGTCTGAAAGGATCTGCCGCAGATAGGCGGAGGGGTTTTGCGTCTCAAAATGGAGATTTCCCACTTGCATCTGGCCGTCCCGGCACGTGATTTCGAGTTTCGGGTCAAAGCCTAAAAAGGTGTAGCGCCCCCACTTTTCATCCGCCAGCGCCGACTCCAGCATGTAGCAGTGTGTCGACACATTCTTTAAAACGCGCATCGTCTCGATGGGCGTCGTAAAATCGGAAAGGATTTCGCAGCTTACGGGCAGCACGCGGTATTGGCCGCTTTCCGCGATGCGCCTAACTTCCTGCAGACTCGGTGAAACGTGCATGACATTGCCTCCTTACTCAAAAAACGCCTTCGGCGTTTCCTGCCAAAGGCGTTTCTTGAGAAAACAAAAACGCCCTTGACAGTCCGCTTTTGACTGCCAAGGACGAATAAAAAGCTTTATCCGCGGTGCCACCTTGGATTCATGGGAATTCCCATGCCCTTTGCGGGATACCAACATATCCCCGGCAACTGACGTATGCCCACACGTTGCAGAATACTAAGAACTAAAAAGCTCCGTTGACTGCACCCTCCGCGGTCCATTTGACAACTTGTTTCTCGCCTGACTCGCAGCACCACAGGCTCTCTGTAGAGGCATAATTGCCGTTATCTCCGCTTCAACGGTTTCTGGTAAATGAAATTTTTTATATTTTAGCATGGTGCCGCGGCGCTGTCAATAGGAATTTCGGTTTTCTTTTGTACTTTTTGCACGGAAAGTGGAATCGCGATGCTGACAAAGTAAAAACACTTTGGATCGAACCCTTCGCGTTCCCCTCAGAAGCACAATGCCAATTTTAAAATCTTCTTTTCAATTTTCCTTAAAAATTATTATTTTGAAGGAACAAACAAAACCGTTCTCCCGTTTTATAACAAAGGCACTTCTCTTTTGAACCGCAAGGAGAAACCCTTTGACCTTTTGCAGAAAGAGGGAAATTTGATGAAACGGAAATATCGAGGTGTGTCAAGTATAATTTTCATAGAAAAATCCAAGGGAAAGACTTTCTTTTCAGGTAGCACAATATCCATATGAGTGCTAATACTAAAAACTTCAAAAAAGATGAAAAAATATATTGACATTAATATAATACTATAATATATTTTAAACTAAAGAAAATAAAAATGTTCATTTAGATAGATTCTATTCGTCCTTTATTTTTCTAATAATATGGGAAATATTCGAACGTTGAATTACAAAGTGTAAAGGAGGTAAAAATGTTATAAGTTCAAAACAAGGCTGTTTGGAATTATTGCTGCAGCAGCGATGATCACTTCAACTGTAGCCATGGTTCCCGCCAGCGCAGCCAATACTGAAGACCGTGAATTTAATTTTGCAGTTAGGGGCGGTATCGATGAAACAAAAAAGCTATTATCTACTTGCTATCTTTAGTCTTTGCCTATTTTTGCTGGCCGGCTGTACAAGCCAGCAGAGAATGGAGGGCCTTGTCAGCAGCAATGTTGTGAGCCTTCCGCCGGCGGAGGAGACAATCAACGGGATCCAAATTTACCCGATGCAGCAGAATCAGATAGATGCGTTAGGGATCTTCAGCTATGAGATCGTGTCCGCGAAAGTATTTCCAACCCTTGCGGCGGCCGGCTTAAAGGCCGCGGATTTAGACCCGGGGAGCAAATATCATTTTTTAAACGGCGAATTTAAAGAAATCAAACTCGATGGGGAAAACCTGCCGCAGGGATACGCGGTATTGTTTTTGCAGATGGAAGTCGATGCGATTGGAGACGTTCCGCAAGACGATATCAATCCGGCTGTCAATAACCTGACGCTGACGACAAAGGCCACACTCGAGGGGACCGAGCGCCAGAGTTTTGATCCGGTGTATAACAGCAAAGCCCCCGAGGAGGACCGCGAGACGGCGTATTTCCATTTGCCGCACCTCGAAAAAGGCGAAAGCGAGTCGTTCGAGACGGCGTTTCTTGTCCCTGAGGACCTTATGACGGACGGCAATCTGTACATCACACTCTACGAAACGAACGGCGCCACGACGCGCGCGGTCGCGCTGACGCTCGACGAAAGCGGTGAGGCATCATGAAGAATGTGCTGGCCCTCGAGCTGCGAAAGTCGTTTCGGAATCGCAGCTTTCTCGCGGTCGTCCTCATAGGCTGCGTGCTGAGCCTTTTAAGCGCGTGGATGTGCCTGCTGCAGTACGGGCAGGACACGTATTATTTTCAGCTTCGAGCGGATTCGGGCTATCTTTCGAACCCAATGCTCGAAGTCGAGAGTTTTTACACGTACTGGATCGTCATGGACAGCTTTACGCTGTTTAGCTCGCTGTTTTTCTATCTGCTGCCGCTGTTCGCGACGCTGCCGTACGCGTGGAGCTACTGCCAGGAGCGAAACCGCGCCTATGAGCGAAACCTCGTCGTGCGCTGTGGGCGGTATCGGTATTACTTTGGAAAGTACATCGCCGCGTTTTTGTCCGGCGGCCTCGCGGTGGTGCTGCCGGTTTTGCTCAATATCCTGGTAATGGCCATGTTCCTCCCGGCCCGCACGCCGCAGGTGGATTACACGATCTATTACGGCGTCTCCTACGGCGATTTGTTCTCTGTGGTGTTTTACACATACCCGGCGCTGTATGTGCTGCTGCGAGTCCTTTTGATCTTCCTGTTTGGCGGCCTGCTCGCGGTGTTCGGCATGTCCGTCGCCTACTTCACGCGCAATCGCGTGGCGGTCCTTGTCACGCCGTTTTTCTGCTGCGTGGCGCTGCAGGTGTTGGGACAAGCGCTCTATTCCTATATGGCGGAGTCGGCGCTCTTATCTCCCATCAATTTTTTGGGGCAGAGCGGGGATTTCAGCCGCCCGCTGTGGCCGGCCCTGTTGGAAGGCGGGATTCTGTTAGCCGGCACACTGCTGTTGACTTGGATGCGGGGGCGAAAACATGAAATTTATTAAACTGGTCCGATACGATCTGCGCCACGGCCTGCTCAAGCGGTGGAAATGGTACGTCGGCGCCGCGCTGATGGCCATCGCTTTTTGGCTTTTGTTCTGTACGAAGGTGGCGTCCTACAACCGCGGCGCTATGATCACAGGAGATGGCCCTGCGATTACGCCGAGTTTTGGCGATACGGTCTTCTTTGTCTTTGCCGGCATGAGCGAGTATGTGCCGGATCCACACCAAAGTTTTTCGTTTCCGCTGATTTGGATGCTATTGTATCTTGTCCTGTTTTGGATGACGCTCGAGTACGCGCACAACGATTTGACAAAGACCGGTCAGCAGTTTTTAATCCGTACAAACGGCCGGATGCTCTGGTGGCTTTCCAAATGCGTTTGGAATTTTTGCGCGGTTCTCTTATTCTTTGCTGTCATCTGGCTGACGCTGTTTGTCTTATGCCTCCTTTCCGGCAGCCCGATCTCCCTGACGCTGCACGCGCCGCTTTTGGAGTTTACGGTACCGGCCGCTGTCTCCGGGCCGGGATATGTGGCGCCGCTGCTCTTTTCGGTGTTCTGCTTGGCGCCGCTTGTGCTGTTTGCCTTGAGTATGCTGCAGATGGCGCTGACGCTGTGGCTTAAACCGATCGTCAGTTTTCTTGTTTCTGTCGTAATTCTTGTGGCATCGGCTTATAAACTTTCGCCGCTGCTGCTCGGGAATTACGCGATGCCCGTGCGAAATGTGCTCTATAACGGCACCGGCGTCACGAATGCGGCGGGCGTTCTGCTTTCGGCCGCCGTGATCGCGGCCGCCGTACTTTTTGGTGCTGTTCGGTTTCGCAAGTATGACGTGTTGCCAATCGAAGAATAAAGGGGGGAACTAATATGGTAACGATCGAATGCAAAGAGGTCACCAAAATCATTAAGAAAAATAAAGTGATCGACCATCTTTCTTTGACGCTGCATGCGGGCGGAATTTACGGCCTGCAGGGCATTAACGGTTCCGGAAAGACGATGCTGATGCGTTTGATTGCGGGACTGATTTATCCGACAAGCGGCAGTATTTTCATCGATGGGGAAGAGCTCGGAAAACGGCTGGCCTTTCCGAAAAGTTTGGGACTTCTGCTTGAAAATCCTGCGTTTCTGGATCCATACACTGGGTTTCAGAACCTACATCAATTGGCCTCCATCAAACGGCTCGTGAACGATGACCATCTGCGGGAAGTCCTGCGCGAAGTGGGGCTCAATCCGGACGACCGGCGTCCCTACCGCAAATATTCTTTGGGGATGAAACAGCGTTTGGGGATTGCCGCGGCATATATGGAAAATCCAGACCTGGTAATTTTGGACGAACCGACAAACGCACTGGACACGGATGGGATCAAACTCGTCAAAAAGATTTTGCAGGCACAGAAAGCCCGCGGCGCTTTGGTCCTCATTTCCTGCCATGATTTAGAGATTTTGCGCCATATGTCGGACGAAATCTTTGTCCTCGAAGATGGCCACGTAAAGGCCCATCTTTTCGCCCCGTTTGAGGAGGAAGCATCATGAAAAAACAGAAAAGGCGTTTGCTTGTGGGGCTCCTTCTCCTGGCGGCCGCTGTGCTCTGCGGTGGGCGCATCTATGCGGTCAACGCCTCTGCGCAGAAGGCGCCGCCTTCCGTCTATTACGCGAAGGGGGAAGAGGCCGGTATTGGGAAAAATATTTTCTTCCTTTATGGAGATTCCGAACGCATGGATGGCTACGCGGTAACGCTGACGGACGCAGAACTTTTGCCGCTTGATACGTTCCTTGCAAAGTATAATTTGCACAAGGAGGACGCCATGCCGCAGGAGCTGGAAAGCGAGAAGGACGGCACCATGCCGGTGATCGACTATATCTATGAAGTAGACGTGCACGTGGAAAATCAGGCAAATCCCTACGTCGGGGAGGCCGGCATCGATTTGCAGCAATGGGCGCTGCTCGCAACCAATTACACGACGCAGTGCCAATGGGAGCTTTTTAATGTACTCAACCCATCGTTGCAGGGCGGTACGACGTTTTCGTTAAACCTCGGCACGTCGCGGGATTTTGTGCTGCCGTATGCGGTTTCCAGCGAAACGATTTCTCCGGAATTGCTGCTGCAAAAGTCCCCCGCCGTGATTCTTTCGCAATACCCTGTCCGAAATCTGCTGGCCTTGACTGCGTGAGCTTTGGCGGTATGAAAACGATTGAATGAACATTCATTTGGACATAAAATAGTTTCGGGAATTCATTTGACACAGTAAGATCATGGGAACAATCAAAAGGTTAAGAAAATGATTTATGGGAGTTTATATATGAATTTAGAAAAAATCGTGTCAAGATTGCATTACCGAACTGAAATTGAGCAAGCCGTTCTACAGAAAATTCGTAAAGATGAGAAGCTGATTGAAGAAATTGCAGGAACCGCATATCATGGGGAAAATTTTCATTTTGCTTTATGTAAGCGTATGCCGTTAACACGTTTGGCTGTTGTTACATATCTTCTGGTGCATCAGTACGATGCCTACAAATCCAAAGAGATTCCGGATGAGATTATTTTTGATACGTTCAGAGATGTTTCTTTACGGGCAAACCTGTACTACGAAAAAAACGGCAAGGCAGGTATCTCAAAAGAGGACGTTATATGGTTTCGTCACATCATGCAAGTCGGCATCTTTCAAATTGGCACGTTGCAGTTTCAACCTTTTGAAATGCTGTATTTGGATGAGGAAACCATTGGTAAACCGTATATGACATTTGCAAAGGGGCAAAAAGAAATATTACCCAATGGGACGCCTGTGCTGAACTGTCATATCCAACAAGGTGCAGATCTGAGTCCTCAATCGATTGAAACATCTTTTCAAGAGGCAAAACGCTTTTTCTCAAAATACTTTCCGACAGTAGAGTATAAAGCCTTTCTGTGCTATAGCTGGATGCTCTATCCTCCTATGCAAAAGCAACTTTCAGATCAATCAAACATCAAACAGTTCGCTAACCATTTCTCGATTATTGGGTTTTGCCATGATCCAAAACAGGCAATTGAGAATCTTTTCGGACACGGAACAAGAAAAAGAGAAGAACTCTCTCACCATGCAACCTTTCTTCAAAAGTTAGCGGTTGAACATTTGGAATTATTTGGATTTGCTTGCGGCGTTATTTTATTTTAAATAAAGGTGACTCTTATGATAGCCGAAACGGAAAAACGCTTGATGTCCGGTTTGCGAAAACGCCTGATTTTGTGGGTGCTGCTTTTCGGCAGTGTGTTGGCGTTGGGACTACGTTTCTGCCTGCTTCCTTATCAAAGCAGTGATTATGTGTATTTTCTGCAGGATTGGTATGGACAGCTGGCAGTAAATGGAGGACTCAATGCATTGCACCAACCGCTTCAAGGCTGCAATTATATGTTGGCCTATTTGACGTTGCTGGCTCCTTTTGCGGGAGCCGGCATTCCTGCGCTGCCCGCTGTAAAAGGGGTTTCCATTGCGTTTGACTTTTTATTGGCAGGCGCTGTGGCGCGCTTATTGCGGATTTCATGTGGTGCAGGCCGCATGGAACAGGCCTTGGGTGCGCTTTTGACACTCTTTCTGCCAACGGTCTTCTTTAATAGCAGTATGTGGGGGCAGTGCGACGCGATTTATACAGCGTTTTGTTTGTTTGCGTTGTCAGCACTTCTTGAGCGCAAAGGCCTTTTAGCTTGTATATTACTTGGAATTGGGTTTGCATTCAAAATGCAGGCATTCTTTTTTCTGCCGGTATTTTTGGTTCTTGCCCTTCTAGACCGCCGGATGCGCCTCTGGCATTTCGCGGCGATTCCCGTGGTGGTATGGCTTTCTGGATTGCCTGCCATTCTTACAGGGGCACCCTGGTGGCTGCCGTTTTATATGTGTGCAGCACAACTAAAGAGCGCAGGCAATGCGCTTTTTCATAATTGTCCGAACCTTCCTTGCCTGTTTTCCAACGAGACCGCGAATCTATTATATCCGGCTTTTTTGCTCCTTGGATTTGCAATCCTTTTTATTGGAGCCGCCGTCGTTCTGCATCGTGGAGATCTGAGAAATCGGACGACCATGTTGTTTGCGGCCTGGTGTATCCTGACATGCGTCTGCTTTTTGCCTTCCATGCATGATCGCTATCTGTATGCGGGAGATCTGCTCCTTTGGATATACGCGTTCAGCACGCGCAGCCGCGGCGACGGGCTCTGTGCTTTCGTAGAGACCGGTATTTCCCTGTGCTCTTATCTGCCGATGCTGGGAAGCACGATGCCGGTTTCGTTCTCGGTTTTGGCTATGATACGTCTAGCGTGCTTTGCATACCTGACAAGGGAGCTGTGGATTGCTAGTTTGCGATGAAATTTTTATTTATCAAAGATGACTTTGACGTCGTCGGCGCGCCGCAAATAAAAAATCCTTCAGCAAAGGCTTGCTTTTTTCCCGCACTTGTGATATGATAATAAACGTTGCGAAATCCGGGTGTGGCGCAGTTGGTAGCGCGCTTGACTGGGGGTCAAGAGGCCGTGAGTTCAAGTCTCGCCACTCG
>ERZ1643247.836-NODE-836-length-33282-cov-117.770638_pt1 | contig 33282 bp, 24 predicted proteins | sample MGYA00579264_ERZ1643247 | MGnify/ENA primary metagenome ERZ1643247 (study PRJEB29033, sample SAMEA4952262) | chicken gut metagenome | biome: Broiler Chicken; feature: Gastrointestinal Tract; material: Caecum | place: Ireland | collected 2018 | study: Broiler... | reverse complement strand
GATATCAAAAAGAAAGGAAATATGGTGTTTTTGCTTCTGTAAACATCATACAAGGAAAAAATGGAGAAACAAGAAAAGAAAAAAACAGGAGAAGCCAAATGGTCCGGCAGTCTGGGCTTTATTATGGCGGCGGCAGGTTCTGCCGTGGGTATGGGAAATCTCTGGCGTTTTCCTATGCTGGTAGGAGAAAACGGAGGGGGCGCATTTGTACTGATCTACCTGATCTGTATCGTACTGGTGGGCATTCCCATGATCATCGCAGAAGTTACTATCGGCCGGGCAGGGGGAAAGGACGCCTTTGGAAGTTATAAAGCCCTGAATCCCAAATGGGGCGGCGTAGGGATCCTGGCAGTGATCACCAGTTTCATTGGTCTGTCTTATTATTCTGTCTTAGGGGGATGGGTGATCCGCTATATTTTTTCATCAGCAACCAACGCTTCCAAGGACGGCGCGGCCTTTTTCGCAGATTTTACCGCAGATACGGGCAGCCAGCTTTTTTACTATGTGATCTTTATGATCCTGACAGTGTTTATTGTGGCGAGAGGAGTTCAGAAAGGTATTGAGAAAGCCTGCAAGGTAATGATGCCTCTTCTTCTGGTGTGTATTATTGCTGTGGCGATCCGTTCCTGCACACTGCCGGGGGCAGGCGCGGGGATTGAATTTTTCCTGAAACCGGATTTTTCCAAACTGACTCCGGGAGCCTTCCTGGGAGCGCTGGGACAGGTGTTCTTTTCTCTGTCTCTGGGTACGGGAGCAACCATTACATATGGCGCCTATCTGGGAAAAGATCAGAAGATCACCAACAGCGCCTGCTGTATTGCCGGCTGCGATACTCTGGTGGCAATGCTGGCGGGATTCGCCATACTGCCAGCGGTCTTTGCCTTTGGATTTGACCCGGAAAGCGGTCCAAGCCTTATGTTCCAGACACTGCCTACAGTTTTCGGAGAGATGCCGGGAGGACAGCTTTTCGGTGTGATCTTCTTTATCCTGGTACTGTTTGCGGCAGCCACCACCAGTATTGCATTTCTGGAAGTGGTAGTATCTTTTGTTATGAACACTTTTAAACTTTCCAGGACAAAAGCCGCAGTGATCTGCGGGATCCTGATCTCCATTGCAGGGATCCCCAGCGTCCTCAGCTTTGGCCTGTGGAGTGACATTAAGGTCGCCGGAAAAGGCTTCTTTGATCTGGCGGACCATCTGGTCTCCAATGTATCCCTGCCTATCGGCGCTATCCTGGCCTGTGTATTTATCGGCTGGGTATGGAAGACCAAAAATGCGGTAGAAGAGATCACAAACCATGGAAAGAATCCTTTCAGGCTGGCTCCCGTCTGGTCCCTGCTGGTAAAATTTGTCCTTCCGGTGCTGATCGGTATTATCTTTATTACTTCCAGCGGCGTTCTGGATATCTTCGGATAAAAAGAAATGAAACCAAACCTGTTTTTCCCGTGAGTTCTATGATATGATAGTAGGCAGAACGATCAAAACAGAAGATCAATACTGTCAGAGGAGGAACAGACTATGAGTTTGGCAGACAAGCTTTTTATTGATATGTGCCGGGATATTCTGGAGAACGGTACGGATACCAAGGGAGAGAAGGTCCGGCCTCACTGGGAGGATACCGGAGAGGCAGCCTATACCATTAAGCGGTTCGGGGTAGTGAACCGTTATGACCTGAGAAAGGAATTTCCGGCGCTGACTCTGAGAAAGACCGGACTGAAAACCTGTATGGACGAGATCCTCTGGATCTATCAGAGAAAGTCCAACAATATCCATGATCTTAACGCCCATATCTGGGATGCATGGGCAGATGAGAACGGATCCATCGGAACCTGTTACGGGGATGTAGTGGGAAGAAAGTTCCTCTATAAGGGAGAAGAGATCGATCAGATGGATTATGTGCTGAAGCAGTTAAAGGAAAATCCTTACAGCAGGCGGATCATGACCAACCTGTATCAGTTTGAGTATCTCCATGGCGGGGCCCTGGATCCCTGCTGTTACAGTATGACTTACAATGTGACAAAAGATAAAGACCAGGAGAAACTGGTCCTCAACGGGGTGCTGAACCAGCGTTCCCAGGACGTACTGGCCGCCAATAACTGGAATGTGTGCCAGTATGCGATCCTGCTGATGATGGTAGCCCAGGTAAATGATATGATACCGGGAGAGCTGGTCCATGTGATCGCAGACGCTCATATTTATGACCGCCATGTGCCGGTGATCAAAGAGCTGATCAGCCGGGAAACTTATCCGGCGCCGAAGGTTTCCCTGAATCCGGAGATCAAAAATTTCTATGACTTTACCACAGACGACCTCATCATAGAAAACTATCAGGCGGGACCTCAGATCAAAAACATACCGATTGCCGTGTAAAAGAGGATCTAAGAGAAGGAGTTGTCGCATTAGTCATATTCTCGATTTTGATGAATGCGACAGCTCCAGTATACTGGAACAGAAAAGAGGAGAATTAAAAGATGAATCTGATCGTAGCTGTAGATTCCAACTGGGGAATCGGAAAAGATAATAAACTGTTGGTGAGCATCCCGGCAGATATGAAATTTTTCAGGACCACAACTTCTGGAAAGGTCGTGATCATGGGAAGAAAGACTCTGGAAAGTTTTCCAAACGGCCTGCCCCTGAAAAACCGGGTAAATATTGTCATAACCGGGAATAAGGACTATAAGGTGAAAGATGGGGTGGTGGTCCACAGTGTAGAGGAAGCCCTTCAGGAAGCAGGAAAATATCCTTCCGATGATGTGTATGTCATCGGAGGAGACAGTATTTACCGCCAGATGCTCCCTTACTGCAGCAGGGCCCATGTGACTAAGATCGACTTTGCCTATCAGGCGGATACCTTCTTCCCAAACCTGGATCAGATGGGAGAATGGGAAGTTACAGAAGAAAGTGAAGAACAGACCTATTTTGATCTGGAATATACTTTTGTAACTTACGAAAAAAAAGATAAGTCAAAGACCCCGATGCAAGCATACGGGGCATCAAACTAGCAGCGATGCAAGCATCGGGGTATTAGACCCTCGCGGCAGTTGCCAAATGGACATGCCAGCATGTCCGCTTGGCTCGTTGCCCGCGGGAATAAAAAGGAACTGCCGGGAACCGGTACCAATAAGAAAATTCACTTATTGATACGGATTCCCGGCAGCTTTTTTATCCGGTTAGTATTCCCGAAAATATCTTACTCGATAACTTTGATCCATCCTTCAGGAGCTTCGATCCGGCCCATCTGGATTCCGGTAAGGGTATCGTACAGCTTCTGAGTAACAGGACCCATTGCTTCCATACCGCTTGGGAAGCAGATTTCTTTTCCGTGGTCTACGATCTTTCCTACAGGAGAGATAACTGCGGCAGTTCCGCACAGACCGCATTCTGCGAATTCCGGTACTTCTTCAAGAAGGACTTCTCTTTCTTCTACTTCCATTCCCAGATATTTCTCAGCGACATATTCCAGAGAGCGGCGGGTGATAGAAGGCAGGATGCTGTTGGATTTTGGTGTTACCAGCTTATTGTCTTTTGTGATAAAGATAAAATTGGCGCCGCCGGTTTCTTCTACTTTTGTTCTGGTAGCGGCGTCCAGATACATATTTTCATCATAGCCCTGTTTGTGAGCGTCTACGATGGCATGAAGGCTCATAGCGTAGTTCAGTCCGGCTTTAATGTGTCCGGTTCCGTGAGGCGCGGCACGGTCGAAATCACAGACACGGATAGTAATTGGTTTTGCACCGCCTTTGAAGTATGGGCCTACCGGTGTGGTAAATACACGGAACTGGTATTCGTCTGCCGGTTTAACGCCGATCACAGGGTTGCTTCCGAACATGTAAGGACGGATATATAAAGTCGCTCCTGATCCATAAGGAGGCACATAAGCTGCATTTGCTTTGACTGTCTGAACGACAGCGTCTACGAAACGGTCAGCAGGGAATACAGGCATTTCCAGTCTCTTTGCGGAATTTACCATACGCTCTGCGTTTAAGTCAGGACGGAAGGTTACAATATGTCCGTCCTCTGTGGTGTAGGCTTTTAATCCTTCAAAGACAGACTGAGAATACTGGAGCACTCCTGCACACTCGCTGATAGTTACCATATCATCCTGAGTTAAAACACCGTCGTCCCAGGCTCCATCTTTAAAATTAGATACATAACGGTAATCGGTCTTCATATAAGCAAAGCCCAGATTTGACCAGTCAATGTTCTTTTTTTCCATTTTAGGTTCCTCCATTCCTGCCGCAAGCTGCGGTATGTATAGTAAATTAATTTTTTACCATTATAAAACTTTAATGTGTGAATTGCAAGAGAAGTTCCGTTGCTTTTTTCTATTCTTTCATATATAATCAAGGATAAAAGCAGCCCTTTGTGGCGAAAATCTAAGATCAGGAAGTGAAATTATGGCTGGAAATGACTGGAATAATCTTGGACGGGAAGTAAAAGATATCGTACAGCATGCGATAGATACAGGTGATTTCGGCGCTCTGAACCGGGATCTGGGGGTGACTCTGGAGAACGCGCTGGGGAACGTGGCCCAGAGCCTGAAAAACGCCGGACGCCGGGGGATGGGAAATTTTGGAGATTATTCTCAAAATCCAGGAGGACCCTACGGACCGGGAAACGGCTACAGCACAAAATACAGTTACCGTCCTTTTGGGCGCAGCCGCACCCATGACAGATACGACAGTTCTTCAAAGAGAATGAAAGAGGCCAGAGAAGAATTTGCTCTGTTTGTAAATACCGGATGGGCCAGAGCTATGGGGATCTTGTTTACCACGTTAGGTATTGCCCTGACTCTGATGTTTGGGATAACCGCAGGATCTCTGGGGATCGCTTCTATATTTATAGATTCTCTGGCGGAAAAGATGGATACGGTGCTGATGATCTTTCTTCCGGCAATGGCTATCAGTTTTATTATGGCAGTCTGCGGCAATCATATGAGAAAGAAGATCAAAAGGTTCCGTTCTTATGTGAAGACACTGAACGGCAAACCTTACGGAACCATTAAGGACCTGGCGAAAGGCGTGAGAAAGCCGGAAAAATTCGTCCGAAAGGATCTGAAGAAAATGATCAAGAAACAGATGTTTCTGGAAGGACATCTGGATAAAGGAGAAACCTGCCTGATCGCCAGCGACGAGGCATATGATCAGTACCTCGCAGCGGAGAAAAACGCCGAGCAGATGAAAAAAGAGGCAGCGGAAGATCCCAGGAAGAAGCTTTCTGAGGAAGCGAAGAAAGTCATCGAAGAGGGAGACCGCTACATAGAGGAGATCCGGAGAAGCAATGACGCGATCCCGGGAGTGGAGGTCTCTAATAAAATGTATCACCTGGAAAATGTGATCCGCAGGATCTTTCAGCGGGTGGAGCAGCATCCAGAGCTGATCGATGACCTCCATAAATTTATGGATTACTATCTTCCTACTACCATGAAGCTTCTGAAGGCCTATGAAGAACTGGATAAGCAGGACGTAGAAGGAGAAAATATTAAGACGGCAAAACAGGAAATAGAAAACACCCTGGATACTATTAACACGGCTTTTGAAAATCTGCTGGACAGCTTTTATAAGGATACGGCGTGGGATGTTTCCACAGATATTTCTGTGCTGAAGACCATGCTGGCCCAGGAAGGCCTTACAGGAGATGAGGATTTTAAAGGAAAGGATAAATAAGCCATGAGTGATGAATTGAAAGATTTTACAGTGACGCCTACACTGACATTTGAGCCTCTGAAAGAGGAAGCTCCTGTAGCGGAGGTAAAGAAAGAAGAACCCAAGGCCCCTGAAATGGACGACAGTATCCTATCTCCGGAAGAGAGAAAGATGGTGGACGATTTCTCCAAGCAGATCGATATCCGCAATTCTGCGGCGATCCTTCAATATGGGGCAGGCACCCAGAAGAAGATGGCGGATTTTTCAGAAGAAGCTCTGGAAAAAGTCCGGACAAAAGATCTGGGAGAAGTGGGAGACCTGCTGGAAAATGTAGTCACGGAACTGAAAAGCTTCGACGCGGAAGAAGAGCGGAAAGGCATTATGGGCTTCTTTAAAAGAGGTACGGACAAACTGGAAGCCATGAAAAATAAATACGCCAAGGCAGAGACCAACATCAGTAAGATCGTTGATGTGCTGGAAAAACATCAGATCCAGCTGATGAAGGACGCGGCCACTATGGATAAGATGTATGCCCTGAACCTGAATTACTTTAAAGAGCTTTCCATGTATATCCTGGCGGGAAAGAAGAAATTGGAAGAGATCCGTTCCACAGAACTGCCTCAGCTTATTGCCAAGGCTCAGACTACTAATCTGCCGGAGGATGCCCAGGCGGCCAAGGACCTGGATTCTCTCTGCGACCGCTTTGAGAAAAAGATCCACGACCTGGAACTGACCAGGATGATCTGTATCCAGACGGCCCCTCAGATCCGTCTGGTACAGGGAAATGATACCCAGATGGCGGAAAAGATCCAGTCTACCATTGTAAACACCATTCCTCTGTGGAAGAGCCAGATGGTCATCGCTCTGGGGATCGCTCATTCTACCGAGGCGGCAAAAGCCCAGCGGGAAGTAACAGATATGACCAATGCCCTGCTTCAGAAAAACGCGGAGACACTGAAAATGGCTACCATAGAATCTGCGAAAGAATCCGAGCGGGGTATCGTAGATATTGAAACCCTGAAAAAGACCAACGAATCTCTCATCAGCACCTTCGACGAGGTAATGAATATCCAGAGAGAAGGCCGGGAGAAGAGAAGAGCCGCAGAGGCGGAGATCTACCGTCTGGAAGGCGAATTAAAGGAAAAACTTCTCCAGATACAGAAATAGAGAGATATAAAATTCCATCGGAACGGAGGAAAAGGACATGTATCGTGATCATACCAAGGTGGTTCAGATCGGGGACCGGAAGATCGGAGGAGGTAATCCTATCCTGATCCAGTCTATGACCAACACCAGGACAGAAGATGTAGAAGGAACTGTAAGGCAGATCCTGGCCCTGGAGGCGGCAGGCTGCGAGATCATCCGCTGTACGGTGCCCACTACAGAAGCGGCCAGGGCAGTAAAGGAGATCAAAAAGCAGATCCATATCCCCCTGGTGGCGGATATCCATTTTGACTATAAGATGGCCATAGCGGCTATGGAAAACGGCGCAGACAAGATCCGGATCAACCCGGGAAATATCGGGGGAAGAGAAAAGATCAAGGCTGTAGTGGATACAGCGAAAGAGCGGAATATCCCTATCCGTGTGGGAGTAAACAGCGGTTCCCTGGAAAAGGAACTGGTGAAAAAATATGGAGGCGTCACAGCGGAAGGACTGGTGGAAAGCGCCCTTGACAAGGTGAAGATCATTGAGGATCTGGGCTATGACAACCTGGTGATCAGTATCAAATCCTCAGATGTGATGATGTGTGTAAAGGCCCATGAGATCCTGGCAAGAGAGACCAGATATCCCCTTCACGTAGGGATCACAGAAGCCGGAACTCTTTACTCCGGAAATATTAAATCTGCCGTAGGACTGGGGATCATCCTCTATCAGGGGATCGGGGATACCATCCGGGTATCGCTTACGGGAGACCCTGTGGAGGAGATCAAATCCGCCAAGAGGATCCTGAAAACGCTCAATCTTAGAAAAGGCGGAGTGGAAGTAGTCTCCTGTCCTACCTGCGGACGGACTCAGATCGACCTGATCGGTCTGGCAAATCAGGTGGAGACCATGGTCCAGGAATTTCCTCTGGACATTAAAGTGGCGGTTATGGGCTGTGTGGTAAACGGCCCGGGAGAAGCCAAAGAAGCAGATATCGGCATTGCCGGAGGAAAAGGAGAAGGACTTCTCATCAAGAAAGGCGAGATCATCCGGAAGGTCCCTGAAGACCAGCTTCTTTCGGTGCTTCGCCAGGAACTGGAAAATTGGAAATGATCAAAGGAGGCATTGCTTCATGGAGAAAGAATTTCTGGAAGTGTTCCGGAATCTGGAACTGAAAGGAGAACTGCGGGCTCTCCTGGAAGAGGTAGTAGTCACTAAGGTGGCTATCAACCAGAGAAAGGATCATATCCGGATCTATATCCGCAGCAGGCAGTGGATTCATAAAAAATACATCTATACCCTGGAAAACACCATTGCGGCCCAGTGTTTTCCGGGAGTGCCCATGAAAGTGAAAATACTGGAGAAGTTTGATCTCTCCAGCCAGTATACGCCGGAGCTTTTTCTGGACGCATACCGTTCTTCCATGGCGCTGGAACTGAAACATTACAGCATTCTGGTATTTAATATGTTCCGGAATGCTGTTATTACGTTTCCTAAGACAGATACCATGCATATGGTGCTCCAGTCCAACGTACTGGCAAAGAGCAAGGAAAATGAGCTGATCCAGTACATAGAAAAGGTTTTCTGCGAGCGCTGCGCCTTTTCGCTGAAGGTGGAGGCGGAGTACCAGGAAGCCAAAGAAAGCAAGGTCCGGAAAAACAGCGAGATCCAGCTTCAGCAGGAAGCGGCTCACATTATTGAGATGTCTTCTTTTGGAAAACACGAAGGAGAAGAAGAATTCCAGGCCGCCGGTGAAGAACAGGATCAGGAACAGAAAGCCGCGGAGAAAAAAACAGAGACAAAAGAGAAGAATGGAAAGACCGAAAAGAAGACAAAAGAAGAAAAGGGTACAAAATTCGGAAAATCCTTTAAAGGAGATAAGGGAAGAGCCAGAGGAGACAGAAGCTTCGGCGACTTTAAGCGGAGCGTGAAGCGCTCGGATAATCCGGATGTGCTCTATGGAAGAGACTTTGAGGATGAGGTCATTCCTCTGGAAAGTATCCAGACAGAAATGGGGGAGGTCTGTGTCCGGGGACAGGTTATGACCCTGGAGACCAGAGAGATCCGGAATGAGAAGACCATTATCATCTTTTCTATTACAGATTTTTCCGACTCGATCACTGTAAAGATCTTTGCCAGAAACGACCAGGTACAGGAGATCCTGGAGGGAGTGAAGGTGAAAGCCTTCATTAAACTGAAAGGGGTTACCACCATTGACCGGTATGACAGTGAACTGACGATCGGTTCCGTAGTAGGGATCAAGAAGATCCCCAGCTTTGAGAACAGCCGTATGGACAACAGCCCGGAGAAAAGAGTGGAACTTCACTGCCATACCAAGATGAGCGACATGGACGGAGTTTCCGACGCGAAATCCATTATCAAAAGAGCCTATGAGTGGGGACATAAAGCCATTGCCATTACCGACCACGGAGTGGTACAGGCTTTCCCTGAGGCGAATCATTGTTTCGATGCCTGGGGCGGGGTGGTTCCTCAGGATTCGGATTTTAAAGTGATCTACGGCATGGAGGCTTATCTGGTAGACGACCTGAAGGGGATCGTGGACAACAGCCAGGGACAGTCTCTTCACGGGACCTATGTGGTCTTTGATATTGAGACTACAGGATTTTCCGCTATGAAAGATAAGATCATAGAGATCGGCGCTGTCCGGGTGGAAGACGGAAAGATCACAGACCGGTTCTCCCAGTTTGTGAACCCTCAGATCCCCATTCCCTTCCGGATCCAGCAGCTTACCAGTATCAATGATTCTATGGTCCAGGATGCACCCACCATCGACAAGGTCCTGCCGGAATTCGAACAGTTCTGCCAGGGAGCTGTGATGGTAGCCCACAACGCAGGCTTTGATATGAGTTTTATCAAGAAAAACTATGAGGATCTGGGCATTGACCGGGAGGATACTATCGTGGACACCGTAGGCATGGCCCGTTTCCTTCTGCCTCAGTTAAACCGGTTTAAGCTGGATACGGTGGCAAAAGCCGTAGGGGTTTCCCTGGAAAATCACCACCGGGCGGTAGACGACGCAGAGTGTACGGCGCAGATCTTTGTAAAGTTTATTAAGATGTGTGAAGAGCGGGATATTTTTGATCTGGACCAGCTCAATGAAAAGGGGGCAGTGTCTGTCCATACCATTCAGAAAATGCCCACTTATCACGCCATTATCCTGGCAAAGAATGATGTGGGAAGGGTAAATCTTTATCATCTGGTATCGGATTCCCATCTGATCTATTATAACCGGAGGCCTAGGGTGCCTAAAAGTCTTTACCTGAAATATCAGGAGGGGCTGATGATCGGTTCTGCCTGCGAGGCGGGAGAACTTTACCAGGCAGTGTTAAACGGCCGGCCGGATACAGAGATCGCCAGGATCGTAAATTTCTATGATTATCTGGAGATCCAGCCTATCGGCAACAATGCCTTTATGCTCCGGGATCCGGACAGGGACGATATCCAGACGGAGGAAGATCTTCAGGAGATCAACCGGAAGATCGTGAAACTGGGCGAGTCCTTTAATAAACCGGTAGTAGCTACCTGCGACGTTCATTTCCTGGATCCGGAAGACGAGGTATACCGGCGGATCATTATGGCAGGAAAGGGCTTTGACGATGCGGACCAGCAGGCGCCTCTGTATTTGCGGACCACAGAAGAAATGCTGGAGGAATTTGCCTATCTGGGCAGGGAAAAAGCCGAGGAGGTCGTGATCACCAATACCAATAAGATCGCGGATATGGTGGAGAAGATTTCTCCCATTCACAAGGGAAAATGTCCCCCGGTGATCGAAAATTCCGACAGTATGCTCCGGGAGATCTGCTACAACAAAGCCCATGAGATCTACGGGGAAAACCTTCCAAAAGTAGTTGAAGAGAGACTGGAGAGAGAGTTAAATTCCATTATTTCCAACGGCTACGCAGTTATGTATATGATCGCCCAGAAGCTGGTGTGGAAGAGTAACAGCGACGGATACCTGGTAGGTTCCAGAGGTTCTGTAGGATCTTCCTTTGCGGCTACTATGTCGGGAATCACAGAGGTGAATCCTTTAAGTCCTCATTATTACTGTCCAAACTGCCACTATGCAGATTTTGATTCTGAGGAGGTTCGGGCCTACTCAGGAAGGGCAGGCTGCGACATGCCGGATAAGAACTGCCCGGTGTGCGGACAGCCGTTAAAGAAAGAAGGATTTGATATCCCCTTTGAAACTTTCCTGGGATTTAAAGGAGACAAGGAGCCGGATATCGACCTGAACTTCTCCGGGGATTATCAGGGAAAAGCCCACCGGTATGTAGAGGTTATTTTCGGTGCGGGACAGACCTTTAAGGCGGGAACTATCGGTACTCTGGCGGAGAAAACGGCATTCGGCTATGTGAAAAATTATTACGAAGAGCGGGGAGAGCGGAAGCGGTACTGTGAGATCAACCGGATCGTTCAGGGCTGCACCGGAGTGCGCCGGACCACGGGCCAGCATCCTGGAGGGATCATTGTTCTTCCCATTGGATGGGATATTGAGGAGTTTACTCCTGTCCAGCACCCGGCCAACGATATGAACAGCGATATTATCACCACCCATTTTGATTATCATTCCATTGATTCCAACTTGCTGAAGCTGGATATCCTGGGACACGATGATCCTACCATGATCCGTATGCTGGAAGACCTGACCGGGATCAACGCCAGGGAGATCCCTCTGGATTCTAAGGAAGTTATGTCCCTGTTTAAGAATACAGAAGCTCTGGGAATTACTCCGGAAGATATCCGGGGCTGCCCTCTGGGCTGTCTGGGAATACCGGAGTTTGGCACAGATTTTGCCATGCAGATGCTTCTGGACGCAAAGCCTATGTCCTTTTCCGATCTGATCCGTATCTCCGGCCTTTCCCATGGTACAGATGTATGGCTGGGAAATGCTCAGGATCTGATCAAATCGGGAACCGCTACCATCGCTACCTGTATCTGTACCAGGGACGATATTATGATCTATCTGATCAATAAAGGCCTGGAATCGGGAATGGCTTTCACCATTATGGAAAGCGTCCGGAAAGGAAAGGGACTGAAACCGGAATGGGAAGAAGAGATGAAGAACCACGGGGTGCCGGACTGGTATATCGGCTCCTGTAAGAAGATCAAGTACATGTTCCCCAAAGCCCATGCGGCGGCTTATGTTATGATGGGCTGGAGGATCGCTTACTGTAAGATCTTCTATCCTTTGGCTTATTATGCGGCTTACTTCAGTATCCGTGCTACGGCCTTTTCCTACGAACTGATGTGCCAGGGAAAGGAAAAGCTGGAGTATTTCATGGACGACTATGAAAAGCGGAAGGACAGCCTTACCAAAAAAGAACAGGATACATATAAGGATATGCGGAATGTCCAGGAGATGTACGCCAGAGGTTTTGAGTTTATGCCTATTGATATCTATAAAGCAAACGCTCATACCTTCCAGATCATAGACGGGAAATTAATGCCTGCCCTGGATACCATCGAAGGACTGGGAGACCGGGCGGCAGACGCGGTGGTAGCCGCCGCAGAAGAAGGACCTTTCCTGTCTCTGGACGATTTCCGGAACCGGACCAAGGTTACGGCTTCCACTATCGATCTGATGAATGACCTGGGGCTTTTCGGACATCTGCCCAAGTCTAATCAGTTGTCCTTATTTGATTTTCAATAAGAAAATTTGCGGGGTTTTTACGGAGGTATAAAATTTATGTATCAGTATCAGAAAGACTATCCCAGACCCCAGCTTTCCCGGAAAAGCTGGGAAAACTTAAACGGGGAATGGGATTTCGCCTTTGACGATAAAAAGGAAGGGATCACAGGCAGATGGCAGGAGGATTTTCCTCAGGGGGAAAAGATCCTGGTGCCTTTTACTTATGAAACCAAAAAAAGCGGCATTGGCCGTCAGGAGAAACATTCCAGAGTATGGTATGAAAGAAAACTGTCTCTGGAAAAGAAAGAAGAAAAACGGTATCTTCTTCACTTTGAAGGCTGTGATTTCTATACAAAGGTGTGGGTAAACGGAGAACTGGCCGGTTCCCACACTGGAGGCTACGCCAGATTTACCTTTGATGTGACGGAGCTTCTTATCCCGGGAGAGAACCGGATCACCGTTATGGCAGAAGATTCTTACGAGATCCGTCAGCCCAGAGGAAAACAGCGGTGGAGAAAGGAAAACTTCGGCTGCTGGTATGTCCAGACCACCGGGATCTGGAAGACCGTCTGGCTGGAGAAAGTGCCGAAATTATATATATCCGGTCTGAAGATCACCCCTCTTTTGAAGGAGAGAGCTGTGGAGATCGACTGGGAGATAGATGGAGATCTGGGGGCACTTTTGGAAGATGGACAGAAGGTCTTTTTAAATCTGGAAGCCGGTTTTCAGGGACGGAATATTTCTGGTGTGAAGGTTTCTGTATCCAGGACTCACGGAAGGACCCTGCTGAATGTTTTCTGTGATCAGGAAGATTTCGGAGAGTGGGGGATCCTGGAGTGGAAACCGGGAGAGCCAAACCTTTATGACCTGGACTGCACCCTGGAATTTGGAGATGATAAAGATTCGGTAATGTCCTACTTCGGCATGCGGGAGATCACAATAGAAGGACAGAACATCTTGCTCAACGGCAAGCCCCTTTATCAGCGTCTGATCCTGGATCAGGGATACTGGAAGGACTCCCACCTTACCCCGCCCAGCGAGGAAGCGCTGATCGAAGACATTGACAAGATCCTGGCTTTGGGATACAACGGCCTTCGGAAACATCAGAAGACTGAGGACGAAAGATTCCTTTACTGGTGTGATAAGAAGGGAGTCCTGGTGTGGAGTGAGATGGCGTCAGCCTATGAATTTGACGACTATGCTGTGGAGGAATTTACCAGGGAGTGGATGGAGATCCTGCGGCAGAATTACAGCCATCCCTGTATCATTACCTGGACGCCCTTTAACGAATCCTGGGGAATCTCCCAGGTTAAAACAGACAGAAAGCAGCAGCACTTTACAGAGGAGATCTATCACCTGACCAAAGCTGTGGATCCCTATCGGCCGGTGATCGTCAATGACGGCTGGGAGCATACGGTGTCGGATATCATTACCCTTCACGATTACGAGGAAGAGGGAAAGATCCTTCTGGACCGATATCTGAACTGCAAGGAAGAGATACTGAAAGGGGAAGTTTACCACTGCAGTTCCAAATCTGCTTTCGCCCAGGGCTATGGCTACCGGGGCCAGCCGGTGATCATCAGTGAATTCGGAGGCATTGCCTTTGCAGGAGAAGATCAGGGCTGGGGCTATGGGAATAAGGTATCGGACAAAGAGGCCTTTATCCGCCGGTTTGATGATATAACCACAGCGGTAAAATCCCTGCCCTATGTGTGCGGCTACTGCTATACCCAGGTCAGCGATGTGCAGCAGGAGATCAACGGGCTGATGGATATTGAAAGAAATTTCAAGGTGGATCCGGAGATCATCCGGGAAATTAATGAGAGGAAAGTCGGGTATTGGAGATCCTTTATGTAGAAAAATCTACTTTTTTCTCCTTTCCTATTCCCTTTTTCGGGAAATTTGGTACAATAGTAGAGATAAAAAATAAATCATAAAGAAAGGTGAATCGTATGCAGGAGTACAAACCATTTAAAGAAGGAAAAGTTCGTCAGGTCTTTGATATCGGAGAGAATCTGGTAATCTATGCCACAGACAGAATTTCCGCATTTGATTATATTCTGAAAAACACCATTACCAACAAAGGCGTAGTCCTTACAAAAATGTCCAAGTTCTGGTTTGATTTTACAAAGGATATCGTACCAAACCACATGATCTCCACAGATGTAAAGGATATGCCGGAATTCTTCCAGAAACCGGAATTTGAAGGCCATGTGATGATGTGCAAGAAGCTGGAAATGCTTCCTATCGAATGTATCGTAAGAGGCTATATCACAGGAAGCGGCTGGGCCAGCTATCAGAAAGACGGCACTGTCTGTGGGATCAAGCTGCCGGAAGGTCTGCAGGAATCTGACAAACTCCCTGAGCCTATCTACACACCAAGTACAAAGGCTGAGCTGGGAGACCATGATGAGAATGTTTCCTTTGAGGCTACAGTGGAGATCCTGGAAAAATCTTATCCGGGCAAAGGAAGAGAGTATGCAGAGAAGATCCGTGACTATACTCTTGCATTATATAAAAAATGTGCAGAATATGCTCTTACAAAGAACATTATCATTGCAGATACTAAATTTGAGTTTGGTTTAAATGAGAATGGAGAAGTAGTTCTGGGCGATGAAATGCTGACACCGGACAGCTCCAGATTCTGGCCTCTGGAAGGATACAAACCTGGACAGAGCCAGCCTTCCTTTGACAAACAGTATGTCCGTGACTGGCTGAAGGCACACCCGGACAGCGATTTCTTACTGCCGGATGATGTGATCGAGAAGACAGTAGATAAGTATGTAGAAGCTTACGAACTGCTTTCCGGAGAGAAATTCTAAAGAATAAAAAGTACTTTCAATAAAAATTGAAAAATGGATGATGGGAACCCCGAAGGCAACAGAGACCTTCGGGGTTTTTGTATAATATTGGTAATATGCTAATGCGGGCAGAGAAAGAACGATTTCTGGCAGATATACTTTTTTATGCCGGGTGAAAATCCTGGTTTTTTTTATTCAAATGATGGAAGAGAAATATGGATCTGCACTCCTACTTTCCAGGAACGGTTATAATAGAAAAAAGTCGATTTGCAACCGTAATTTTAAGGAACTCGGGACGGTTACAATAGAAGAAAGCCGATTTGTAACCGTAAATTTAAGGAACCCAGGACGGTTACAATAGAAAAAAGTCGATTTGCAACCGTAATTTTAAGGAACTCGGGACGGTTACAATAGAAGAAAGCCGATTTGTAACCGTAATTTTAAGGGGACCAGGACGGTTACAATAGAAGAAACCTGATTTGTAACCGTAATATTAAGATGCCTGGAACAGCTATAATAGAAGAAATCTGATTCTTAACTGTTCTTCATTATTAAATATGGTGAACAGTGCTGGTAAGTTTTACTTTATTCCTGCGAGTAACGAGCCAAGTGGACATGTTTGTATGTCCATTTGACTCTATCAAGGCAAAGGGCATTCAGAGAACATCTGTGTTGCCTTGTATACTGTGGATACGGATTCTTGCCAAAATAATATAAGAAAAGACGACAGATGACATATCATAATACTAAAAATAAACAATATTAAAAATGATCAACTTTATATAAAATGCTATTAAAAAATAATAGGCTATGAAGTATTATTGTTTATATAAAAAGCTAAATGAAATGAAAAGATAAAAGGAAAAATCGTACAAAATATCCAAAACCTAGGTGACTGGGAACCGTGTTTGTATGTAAAGGGGGAAGATTATGAAAAGAATTCGCTTGACCAGATTCAGGTATTATTTGACCGGGATTATCGTGCTGATCATTCTATGCTCCACAGGGGTCTGTAAGTCTAATGATAAAACCAAAACAGAAACAATCACAATCTGTACGGAAGAAAGAATAAAATATATAGTCGAAGACGTGATGAAATATTTTAATGATACAAGAGAAACTCCGGTTGATTTTCAAGTGACATATATTCCCGAAAATGAGAATGAAAGAGCTGGCGTCTGTAAACGGCTCCGGACAGAGCTTATGACAGGAAAAGGAGCAGACATCTACGTTTTATCGGAATATCAACGCAACGGCGGGCTTTTTTCTGTTGACGAGGATACGTTATTGCTGCCAGACGCTAATAAAACACTTTACAGTGGGGTTTTTAAGGACATCTCTGAGTATACTGCAGGGGATGAAAGCTTTCAAAAATGCTTCGCACCAGTTATGGAAGCAGGAACAACCGAAGGAAAACAGTATATTCTTCCCTTCAGCTTTGATACAGATATGCTGAGATCAGCAGAAAACGGAAACAGCGGTTCCGTGAGTATGGAAGATTGTAAACAGCCTTTGCCTGATCTGCTAAAGGATGGAAAATTAAAAGACATCTATCCAGACAGTTTTATGCTGGATGTCAGGAGCTGGATAGGCAATAGTTTTGACTATCAGAAAGGGCAAATATACTTTTCTAAAGAGGATATTTCCTATGTACTGGAATATACGGCAGCCAATCATGATCTATATGACTCAGATTTTGTTCCAGAATATGATATTGTTTCCGGGCAATATCAAAACCTGCATTCCGGTGACATTTATCTTGATGATCTGCAGGCAACAGAATATGAATACCTTCCTATGGTAACTTTGGATGGCAGGCCTGCAGCAAGAATCCTTTCCTATGGAGCGGTAGGGCGGACCTGTAAAAATCCGGAGCTTGCTTATGACTTTTTGCGGATTTTCTGGCAGGATGAATTTGTCTCCAGAGATGGACTTTCTGTACCTCATGAAGACTTTACAGCCTATTATCATAATGCCACTGTTTTGAATTTAGGTGGAATCCCTGTCAGGGAAGATCTCTGGGAAAAATGGTATCTTATGAAAAGTGGCACCAGCGAACCTACAGAAACCGCGGTTAAAAATGCACAGAACTTTTCAAATGCATTGGAGCAGACGGTTACAGCCAGATTTCTTTGCACAGTGGATAACCTGGGGACAGAAATCAATAATATGTTTATGAAAGACGGTCATGTTGATCTGGACAGGGACGGGGTAGAAGAAGATATAGAGCTGGCGGCAGATATGCTCTATAACAATACCCGCTATATTGTCATGGAGTGAGCGGAAAACTTCAGTTGCTAGGGGGGATTTTATGAAGCGCATGGAAAAGAAAGGAGTCTGCCTGGCGGCTCCGGCGGTCCTGGGATTTTTGATCTTCTATGTACTGCCTATGGGTGTGACTCTGTGGCAGTCGGTAAGTTATGGAGGCATATTCGTTGGCCTGGAAAACTACCGGATCACATTTGAAAACCATATGTTTCGGCTGGCGGTGGGAAATACCCTGCGATTCCTTGGGGTGGCGTTGCCTTTGATCCTGGTGATAGCTCTGGGGCTGGCCCTTCTGCTTGCAGAGAAATTTCCGGGAAACCGGTTTTTCCGCTTGATCCTGCTCTACCCTATGCTGGTTCCTGTGGCGGCTACTGTGATGGTGGTACAGATCTTTCTGGGAACCAGAGGGGTGCTGAATACCTTCCTTATACAGTGGGGATTTTCCCGGCAGGACTGGATCTATTCCTCCTGGGCATTTCTGATCCTGGTGCTGCTTTATCTGTGGAAGAACATAGGATACGCTGTGATACTGCTCCTGGCCGGTCTGGCCATGATCCCCAGGGAATATATGGAAATGGCCAGAATGGACGGGGCAGGAAGATGGAAATGCCTGTATTATATACGGCTGCCCCTTCTGGGGCCTATGATCCTGTTTACAGCTCTGATTTCTCTGCTGAATGCTTTTAAGTGCTTTCGTGAAGCGATACTTATCGGGGGGAATTATCCTCATGAGAGTATTTATATGCTCCAGCACTATATGACAAATAACTTTAACAACATGAATTACATGGAAATCTCAGTAACTTCCACGTTTATATTTCTTGTTATCTTTATAGCAGCCTGTATCCTGGGCCGAAGTTTCTTTGCGGGGAAGGGAGGAAAAAGAGAAAGTGAAAACAAAAAGAAATCCGCTCATTTACGTTAAGACGTTGTGCTTTCTCCTGCTTTCGCTGGTGATCCTGTTTCCAGTCCTCTATTCTTTTACCAATTCCTTTATGGGGCAGGAAGAGATCACAGAAGCCTACAGCGGGATCCTGGGCGTAGGAGCTGACGTAGGCTTTCATATGTTTCCGGAGCATTTTACCCTGGAAGCCTATGGAAATGTAATGCTGGACACGCCGGAATACTGGCTGAAATTCTGGAAGAGCCTGGGAATGGCCGGAGTGATCGCAATGGGACAACTCCTTATAGGCGGCATGTGCGGCATGGCTTTTGCAAAGTATCATTTCCCGGGATGGAAGATCTTTTTCTTTCTCTTTGTGATCTTTCTTCTGCTGCCGGTACAGGTTACCTTGTTCCCTAATTTCCTGGTCCTTTCCTGGCTGAAGCTGACCGGGACCTGGTGGGCCCTGATCCTGCCGGGAATCTTTTCTCCTTTTGGGGTGTTCCTTATGACGCTGATCTTTCAGAATGTCCCTACAGAGATCCTGGAGGCGGCCAGACTGGACGGCGCCGGGATGCTGAGGATTTTTGCAAATATGATGCTGCCTGTGGCAAAGCCGGGAGCTATCAGTCTGCTGATCCTGGTGTTTGTAGACAACTGGAACATGGTGGAACAGCCTATGGTCCTTCTCCAGTATCCCTGGCAGTATCCCCTGTCCGTCTTTCTGGCCAGTGTAAATACCGAGAATTTTGCCCTGCAGTTTGTCTGCGGTATCCTGAGTCTTGTGCCGGTGACCCTCCTTTTCCTGTTCTTTCATGAGGAGCTGGCAGAGGGGATTTCGGTGTCTGTTTCCAGATAGGCGTATGCTGTAAGGAGGGTGCTTATGAAGAAAAAAATATTAAAGATCAGCCTGGGGATTTTCTTTGTCTTCGGTTTCTGCACAGTGACTTCTATTCGTGCAGAAGAGGTATTAGTGCCTCAGGTGTCACTAGTCCGGGCGAATTATCAGGACGAAATGTTCAGCGCGGCAAATCTGCCTGCCAGCTGTCTGCGGACAGATGAACAGTGGGGAAAGGGAGTCTGGGTTGCCCAGGAATACGAAAGTATCTGGGGCGGCACAGAATACAGGACTATGTTTTTATCTGATTGTATCCTGGAAGAATATAAAGACTATATCGTGGTAAAGGACTGCCCGACTTTTGTGATCCAGGATTCCCTGAAGCCTCTCCAGGAAGGGGAGAAAGTGAAGGTGATAGAATGAAAGTATTAAGAAATATATGTCCCTTGCTTTTTCTGCTTTTGTCATTGGCCTGTGCTGCTTATACCACGGTTCAGATAGGAGAGCGTCAGAAGAATCTTCCGGGAGGAGTCCTGGCAGTATTGGATAAAGAAGAGGGAGCAGAGCAGGATTTCCTCATTGTGGAGAAAGAAGACGGCAGCCCTTTGTATAAGAATGGAGCTATTGAGAGGATCCAAAAGAAATACGGCATCACCGTTTCAGAAGATGCCCTGATAGAACTGGATCCTGTAAAAAGCCTTTTATCCCAGAGCTGGAAGCTTTATCTTGCAGGCGTCTATCTTCTGGTCATGCTGTGTATATGGAAGGCAGCTATGGGATGTATTGTCAGAGGGTATACAGAATGTAAGGATCAGAAAATTTTAAAGACAACGGTAAGAATATGTTCAGGGGCTTTTCTGTATCTGGTCTCTGTTGGAATCTGGTATCTTCTGATCTGTTTTATTGATATCCCCCAGCAGTATCTTCCCATAGCCGGGATCTGGGATGTGGGGTACGTTGTGGATGAAATCAGAGAATTTTATAGAGAGAGTGAGGATATAGCGGGGACGATTCCCTATATTGGGGAAATAAGAACGGCGGGAAGTTTTGCTTTGAGGGGGTACCTAATAGCAATTATACTATTTATACCGTTTTGGATAAGAATATTATTTTTTAAAGTAAAACGAAAGGTTGTTATGAATGAGAAAATATATTGGAAAAAATGAACTTAAAATATTAAATATTTTATGGGAAAAGAGTCCATTATTAGTATCAGAAATCGTAGAGATGGATAAAAGCCTGAAAATTCCCACAGTCCAAAGACTTATAAATAAGCTTCACGAGGAGGAAATTGTAGAAGTTGCAGATATTGTACAGAGCGGGAAGGTTCTTGCCAGAAGATACAAACCAGTTCTGAAATCGGAAGACTATTTGATGGATGAGCTCAAAGAAGGGCTCCCTACGGTAGACAATAAAAATAGATTTTACAAAAATGTCGTAGGCGCTTTACTTAATGGATCAGACGACGCTAGGGCGACTATTCATGAGCTTGAGGATTATTTAAAGAAGAAAAAAGAAGAGATGGAGAAACAATGAGTATTCGGTTTTCATATGCAACTTTTTTAACATCTATAATAGTATTTTTTACTATTTCTATATGCGCTGTTGTATATATGAAGAGCAAAAAAAGGTTATTTTCTAAATTTGAAGTTTTCTGCTTAATAGCTTGCTTCGGAGTCCTTAATATAAGATTGCTATTGCCATTTGAATATCCATTTACCTATTCTGTGTATATACCTGATATATATTTTACAGTATGCGATTTTATCAGAGAAGATTTCTGGAGAAGTATTAGTATCTTTGATGTTTTTATGGCTGTAACATTAATCGGAGCAATTTTATTGGGCTGCTATAAAATTATTTTATATTGCCGGTTCTGCAGATCAATGAGAAATTCTGAATATGTAAAGACGATAATATTAGATAATGGAAAGAAAATTCCGATCTTAAAAAATAAAATGGCTGATGAACCATTCATATTCGGGATACGGAATACAAAAATAATACTTCCGGAGAAGATACCCTATGATATTTCTTATGTGATCCAGCATGAGCTGCAGCATTATAAAAATCATGACTTATGGCTTAAGGTGTTCCTGGAAGGGGTTGTTACCCTGTATTGGTGGAATCCTTTGGCTTATGTTATACGGAAATATATGTATAACATGCTTGAACTGCGAAACGATTTCAAAATTACAGAGAAAAGCAAGGAAGAAGAAAAGATTGATTATGCGAACACGCTGCTGGAAGCAGCAAAATTTAAACAGAAGATAAGATACGGATTAGGAATCAGCAGTAATGAAAGCTTTTTAAAGTACCGGATATATTCTATATGCGAAAATCGGACGGTGAAAAGAAGTGTTTTTGTTATTTTACTTACTATACTTACAGTAGTAAGTTCCTTTTTGGTTTTTGAACCGGTGAGTGGAGAACTGCCCGAAGGGACATTTTCACCTGAATATTATGATGTATACATGATTCATGACCAGCAGGGATATCATATTATTTTTGATGGTCAAGATGTTGGAGTTGTAGACGAGGTGCCAGATTCGTTTAAGGGCATAAAGATAATAGATGATATTAAATGAAAAGCCCCGGTGAAAACCGGGGACTTTGTCTAAAGTCTGACAGGTGCTGTATATAGAACCTGATTGAGTAATAAAAGATATCTACTTAACAGCCACTGAAATTTTTTTACTTAGAATTTTGAAACACCATAATGCAATTAAAATGGTAAAAATCCCAGAGAGCACAATAGAAAATCGTACAGAAGATATGTCCGCAAACACACCTGCCAGAAATACTACAACCATAGATAGTATTTTTGATAATGTAGACTGAAAAGTAAATACCTTTCCTCTGTTTTCAGGCGTTGTAGAAGACTGGATTAAGGATTTATAATAAATCATATATATGGTATTGGAAACACCACCAATAAAATTAAACACCACACAAATTGGAATGTTTGTTGAAAGGCCATACCCAATGGTGGCAATTCCCATAATCAGGATCCCTATTGAAAACATTTTTGTTTCCGGGAAATTCTTATACAAAAAGTATAAGGCGCTTGTGACAAGCATACCAATTCCCCACGCCGAATTAATATAGCCATATACATCTGAGGAACCATCAAATATTTCGGCTATATAAACTGCGTCTAAAGACGAAAAAATAGCACCGCAGATTGAAAATAAAATGCAGATAATAATCAAGGATCTTAAAAATGCCTCTTTATTCATCCATTCAAGAAAACTGCGTGATAAAAATGTCTCTTTTAAATAATGGGTTTTTGCCTCTGCCTTTCTGAGTCTTATATCTTTTTGCAAGAAGTTCAAAAAAACAATAGACAGAATAAAAGTACCGATGTCAATTATTAAAGCAACTTGGTAACCCTTCCATTCAATACACATCCCGGCTAATACAGGCGCAATTACCATAGAAACATTACTTGCAAAAGAATCGATAGTATTTGCAGTTTTTAATTCTAGGTCACCGCAGATATCTGGCACATATGCATTAACCGTTGTATTGTAAGTAAAGCTTGCGACAGATAGTACCATACACATGAAGTATAATACATAAATATTATCGCAAGAAGTTAAAACGCAACAAAGTATGGATAAACCGGACATTGCTTCGCATAACTGTAAAAGTATTTTCCGGGAATAATTATCTATTTGTCTGGAAATTAACGGCGATAGTAAAATTACTGGTAGTGTTTCAAGTAGAAAACTAAGGGATACAGCCATGGCAGAACCAGTTAAATCGTAAATAATGAAGGGAACAGCCATTGAAGCAAACCAATTTCCGAAAGTCGATATAAATCTTCCTATAATAAACATATAGTATCTGGTTTTAGGTTCCAAAATATTACCACCTCGTTTGTATATTAGTATTAGTAGGTAAAATAAAAGGTATTTACATAAAAGACCGGCAAAATTGGCGCTGTCGCATTGATTATACTTCAGCACCGGCTCTGCCGGCCTTTTTCAGCTTTTTCCAGTGTCTTTAAAAAAGATTTATTCCCCTAAAATTTCCCGCAACGCCTCCAGCAGTTCCTCATTTTTCTCCGGACTCATGACGCAGAAACGGATATAGGAGGAATCCAGGAAGGGGAAGGTGGAGCAGTCCCGGATCATCAGGCCTTTTCGGATACAGTGGTCAAAGACCATATCGGAGGTTACGTCTTCCCGAAGGATCCTGACCAGGAGAAAGTTGGTGCAGGAGGGGTAGACCTTTACGGTCTTCCAGGAGGAAAGGGTGTCGTACATCCGCTGGCGCTCTCCTGTTATGAGGGCCTTGGTCTTGTTGATATAATCCTTATCTGAGAACATGATACAGCCGGCAATCTCTGCAAGGCTGTTGATGGTCCAGGGATTTTTCTTGGTGTTGATGTATTTCAGCAGATCCGGATTTCCCGTTACCGCATAGCCCAGCCGCAGGCCGGGAGCGGCGAAAAATTTGGAGATCCCCCGAAGGACAATAAGATTGTTGTAGTTGTTGGTGAGAGGAATGGAGGAAATCTTGCTTCCCTCTGGAGTAAATTCCTCGTAGGTCTCATCTACCATTACAGAGATTCCATACTGGAGGGCGCAGTCCAGGATCTTCCGCATGTCTATTCTGGTGACAGCGGTGGAGGTAGGATTGTTGGGATTGCACAGCACCAGCAGATCCAGGCTGTCGTTGAGCTGGTTGCAGAAATCCTCTACGTCCATCTGAAAATTGTTTTCTTCCTTCAGGGGATAATAGAGGGTGTGGCCTCCTTCCAGAGAAATTTCCCGTTCGTACTCGGAATAGGTGGGACCCAGGATCAGGGCTTTCTTTGGGTGGGTGGTCTGGATAAAAAGGGAGATCAGTTCTGTAGAGCCGTTGCCCACGATGATATTTTCAAAGCTTGCTCCGGTGTAGGCGCAGATACTTTTCCGAAGCTGGGTGTACTCCCGGTCCGGATAGCTGGTAATGGCGTCTACGTGTTTCGCCAGAGTATCCCGAAGAAGAGGGGAGATCCCCAGAGGATTTACATTGGCGGAAAAACTGGTGATATCTTCCTTTTTAATATGATAGATCTCTTCGATTTTTTCCAGGTCGCTGCCGTGGAAATGGTCTTTATGTTTCAGCATGATAGCGCCTCCCTGCAAGGTTTTTCCAAGAGCCATGTCGTGTATTCGAGTTGCACGGCAGAACTTTGTAGTGTATAATCCATAGTAGCAGAATATTGCGGAGAGTTCAATAAAAATATACAGACAGGGTAAGGGTGATAGTTTGAAAGCACGAATGGAACAACTGATAAACGGAAGATTTGAATATGAAGTGCCCGGTCTCCTTCTTTCCCAGGAAAAGCTGGCGTTTTCCGTAACGCCGGAGGAAAAATTTAAAGGAGAGCTGCAGTTTGCGGCAGAAGATAGAAGAAGGATCAAAGGAATGGCTTACTCCTCTCACAGGAGACTGCTCCTTGGAAAGGAAAGGTTTTCCGGAGAACGTCCCGTACTGCCTTACGGGGTAGACGCCAAAGGTTTAAAAAGCGGTGACAAGATAGAGGGGGAGATTGTTTTAAGCACCAGTATCGGAGAATACCGGGTGCCTTTTTCGATTGAGGTAAAAACTCCTGAAGTCAGGACCTCCCAGGGGGCTGTGCGGACTCTGGAGGACTTTGTGAAGCTGGCAAAAGAAGATTTCCGGGAGGCATATCAGCTTTTTGTGGAGCCTTCTTTTACAAGGCTTCTGGCCGGACGGGAGGATCTTCTTCCCAGTTATCGGGCTATGGTCAGGACCCCTGCGCCCTATCAGAATCTGGAAGAGTTTCTGATAAGCGGAGATCTGAAAGAGCCGGTAACTCTCAGTCTGGAAAGGGAGGATCTGGAACTTTATGAAGTCCAGTCTTCTTTGAAAGATACCCTCAGGATCCGCCGCAGCGGCTGGGGATTTTTAAGAGCCGAGGTCACTGTGGAAGGAGATTTCCTGGAGGTGGAGAAAAAGAGTATCCATGACGGACACTTTATCGGAAGCGTCTACGAACTGGAATATATTATCCGCCGGGAATATCTGGGAAAAGGCAAGAATTTCGGAAGGATCCGGATCAAAACCGTGTACCAGACACTGACCTATGAGATCATGGCATCCAAGGGGAAAAAGCTTCAGGTCAACGTGGCTTCTTATGAGAAGAGAAAGTGCCTGGAGGCTTCCAGGGATCTTCTCCAAATGCGGATGGGAAAACTGCCTGTAGACCAGTGGTGCGCCAGGACAAAGGAACTGCTGGCAGATATGAAGGACAAGGGTTATTACTCTGCAGAATGCCAGCTTTTTGAAGCTTATGCGGCGATTCAGGATCAGCGGCCTTATGAGGCCAGGATCCTTCTGGATTCTTTGGAGAATAATCAGAGAGTCCAGAAAGAGGAGGTCCTGGAGGGAGCTTTTCTTTATCTTTGTGAACTGGCCGGCAGGAGCGTTCTTCCCAAAAAGGAAGTGCTGGAGAGGCTCCGTCAGCTCCATCAGAGAAGAAATGACAGCTTCCTGCTTCTGGCAATGATCTTCGAACTGGATACCCAGGAGATCCGGCCCCAGTCCAGAAAGATGTTCCTTCTGGAGGAGGAATACCGGACAGGCTGCAGGAGTCCTTTCCTGTATCTGGAAGCCTGCAATCTGGGAGCCCAGGACGGCTCTGTGTTCCGGAAGATGAACAGCTTTACCCTCCAGGTTTATATGTTTGCAAAGAAATACGGGATCCTTACAGAGGAGATGGCTTTCCGGGCAGTGGATCTGGCTGGCCAGATGAAGCATTTTTCCAGGCCGGTCTATAAGATCCTGGAATATATCTATGACCTGTATCCCTCTTCTCATGTAGTGTCCGGGATCTGCCAGCATATCATGAAAGGGGAGCCCAGGCGGGAGGAATATTTTAAGTGGTATGAACTGGCAGTGGAGGCAGATCTGAAGATCACCGGACTTTATGAGTATTATGTGGAGACTATGAGCCGGAATTACCAGAAGGTGCTGCCAAAGGTCATCCGTCTGTATTTTGGATATAATAATACTTTAAGTGATAATAAAAAAGCTTTTGTATACAGCAATGTGATCCGGAATAAGGAGCTGGATAAGGAAACTTATAACGCTTACCGGAATAACATGGAAAAATTTGCCTTTGAGAAGATCAAAGAAGGCAGGATCAACGAGGATTTTGCCGTAGTATACCAGGAGTTCTGTGTAAATTCCCAGGACGAAAATGTAAGGGCGGCTCTGGCCAGAGTCCTCTTTACCTATCGGCTGTACTGCGACGATCCCAAGATCCGGAAAGTCATTGTCAGCCATGGGGCTCTGAAGGAGGAGCAGGTTTATCTGTGTACAGATAAGACCGCGTACATTTCTCTGTATACCAAAGACGCCGCGGTAATTTTTGAGGACAGCAGCCAGAGACGTTACGCAGGAACAGTAGATTATAATATCCACAGTCTCCTGGATATCGAGGAACTAGCGCCAAAACTGGCAAAAGACGGCCTCCGTTATCCTGGCATGCTTCTTTATACCTGCGGAGAGTACAGTCATCAAAACCAGGTGAACAGCGAGAACATTTCCAGTTTCCAGGCAGTGTTGGGACAGGAGGTTTTCCGGGAGGACTACCGCCAGGAGATCCGGAGAAGGCTGCTGATGTATTACGAGACCAATATGGATAACCGGAACTTAAGAGAGTCTCTTCGGGAAATGGATTTCCGGGGCTTTGCCAGGGTAAATAAGAGCCTTCTGATCACTATTCTGGTGAAACAGGATATGTTTGTGGGGGCCTATGACCTGATCTGTGAATACGGATACGAGGGAGTGGAAATGCCTATCCTGCTCAGACTCTGCAGCCAGATGATCCTGAATCTGGAATACGAGTATGAAGAAGAACTCCTTTTGCTGGCGGAATATATTGTGAAAAGCGGGATCTATGATGAGATCCTTTTAAGATATCTGGTGAAACATTTTGAAGGTCCGGTGGAGGAAACCCTGAAACTGTGGAAACGGGCTATGGGCTTTGGCGTGGACTGTTATCAGCTGGAAGAAAAGATCCTGGTGTACAGTATGTTTACCAGGTGTTATCCTGTCCAGGGGATGACAGTCCTGAAGGAATATATCCGCCAGGGAGGCAGGGAACAGGTGATCCTGGCTTATCTGACTTTTGAATCCTACGGGTACTTTGTAGGTGGAAAAGAGGTGGATCCGTTCCTCTTTGAGGCACTGGAAAAGATCACAGAAAAAGGCTGGGAGAGCGATATTATCTGCCGTCTGGCTCTTCTGAAAAATTACGCTGCGGAGAATAACTGGGATCAAAAACGGAAGGAAAGGGCGGAGAAGATCCTTCAGGAATGCGCCGCTCAGAGGCTGAAATTTGCCTTTTTCCGCAGCCTTCCCAAAGAACTTCTCCAGTTCTGCCAGATGGAGGACAAGGTATTTGTCCAGTGTAAGGCAGGACCGGGAGCAAAGGTGACTCTTCACTACTTTGTGGAGGATCCCCAGGGCAGGAGCGAGGAAAAGGTAGAGCCGGTGAAAGAACGGTACCAGGGTATTTACAATAAAGAGTTTGTGCTTTTTTACGGGGAGCAGCTTCACTATTATTTTGAGATTGAACGCAAGGGAGAGACTTCCCGGACTGAGGAAGCAGTGCTGGCTGTGGAAGAGGGAGAGACCTCTGGAAGCAGTAAATACCAGATGCTCAACGCCATGCTGATGATGAAAGAGCAGGGCAGGGATAAAGAACTGGAAAACATGACAAAAGAATATGTGAAAAAGGAATATCAGGCGTCTGTCCTGTTTCCGCTGATGGACTAAAGGAGGGGAGAGAATATGAATGAGACAAGGAACATCATTGCAGGACTGGAAATCGGTAAAGAACAGTCTCAGCTCTGCTATTTTGATAGGAAAGAGCGGGAGCCTATCTCCGTCTCCGTAAAGGCGGGAAGCAATCAGTATCTCTTTCCCACTTTGTTGTCCAAGAAGCTGGGAAAAGAGGCCTGGCACTATGGCCTGGAAGCTGATTATTTTTCCAGGCAGGAGGGAGAGATCCCTGTGTCAGGACTTCTGAGGATCTGGAACCAGGACCAGGAAACGGAAATAGACGGAGAAAAATATACTCCGGGAAAATTAATGGAGATCTATCTGCGGGGCTGTATTTCCCTTCTGGGGATCGGGGAGCCGGTGCGGCAGATCAAGGCTGTGATGGTAACTGTGCCGAAACTTTCTCCGGCCCTTATCCAGGCAGTGTATCAGGCGGGAGAGCTGATGGGATTTGCCAGAAGCCAGATCTGGGTGCAGGATTATGACGAGAGTTTTTATTACTATGTGATGAACCACAGAAAGGATAACTGGGCCAGGAAGATCGGATGGTTCCTTTTTGAAAAGGATAAAGTATCCTTTGCCCGGCTGGTGGTGGATAATCAGAGAAGACCGGCCACAGCCTGGATCGAACATGGAAAAAGCGCAGAGCTTTCCAAGGATCCTCAGGAGAGAGATGAGAATTTCTTCCGGCTGATCTCTCAGTCCTGTGGAAATGACACTTATTCCAGCATTTATATGGTCGGAGACGGATTTGACCAGGAATGGGCCCAGCGTTCCACCCCTTATCTCTGCCGGAACCAGCGCCATGTTTTCTACGGGAATAATCTCTATGTAAAAGGAGCCTGCTACGGAGCCAAGGAAAAGTGCGGAGAGGAGAACCTGAAAGGCTATCTCTATATCAGCTCTTCTCTGGTAAGAAAGAATGTGAGCATGGAAGTGGTCACAGGGGGTTCTCTGAAATCCTATCTTCTGGTAGAGGCCGGGAAAAACTGGTATGAGATCCATACCCATCTGGAGATCATCCTGGATGATAAAGAGGACCTGGAATTTACGGTGATCCCTATGGAGGGAGGAGCCAGGACCAGGTTTTCCATGAAACTGCCGGGACTTCCTAAAAGACCTAATAAGACTACACGTCTGGCCCTGACCATCTACTATGAGTCGGAAGAACTTTGCGTGGTCCGGGCGGAGGACATGGGATTCGGAGATCTGTATCCTTCATCGGGAATGGTCTGGACAGAAAAGGTATCATGGTAAAGGAGGCACATAATGGGAAGTTATATTTTATGTCAGGTAAAGCGGGCCTCCATGCCCTATTATATTGAAAATATCAGCACGAATATCTACAGTATCGAGGAGCTGTGTTATTATTTTTACCACAACATTTATCTCCTGGACGAGACTATCCTAAACGAGCATCTCTGTGACTGGATACGGAAGGAACTGGGTCTGGAAAGGCTTTACCGGAGACTTTATAAGATCCTGGAGGAAGAGGAAGGGACCGCAGAGTTTATCCTGGCGGTGTTTAAGGAAATCAACTATCTTTCCCACCAGGAATTTAAAAAGCTCAATGAGAACCTGAACCTGCTAAAGCAGCAGCCGGCGGTCCAGCGAGAAAAGAAAAAGGGCGATTACCTGGTAGAGAATAAAATGTATGTCAACGCCCTGCGGATTTATGAGAACGCTCTGAAAAAAGAGGACAAGGAAGGGCTGGGACAGCAGTTTAACGGCGGGATCTACCACAATATGGGCTGCGCTTATATGTACCTGTTCCAGTTTAAAGAGGCTTCGGAATGTTTCCTGAAGGCCTACAGGCTCCTTGGCACACGGCAGGCTCTGAAGCATTACCTCACAGCCTGCTGTATGGCGGATGAAGAAAGTTTTTCCAACGTATGCCGGGAAATGGAAGCGCCGAAAGAACTGGAAGAAGAGATCCGCAGCAGCCTGAAAGAAGCAGGAGAACAGGCAACCGTGCCCCAGAAAGAGGCCGGAGAACTTTTAGGAAAGTTTATCCGGGATTATCATAGGAGTACAGGATTTTAGGCGTATGGTGAGCCATATTTTAGCCGCGTATGCAAACTGTATGGCCGGATCGCGGCGATTTTACGGCGGAGTGTTGTGTTTTTTCCGCTGATGATATATAATGCAAGAAGTTTTGAAAAAGAAAGCAGAGAGGTAGAGAGTATGAGTACAGACAGATATGTAAGTCCATTGTCCGAGCGTTATGCCAGCAAAGAGATGCAGTATATTTTTTCTCCGGATATGAAATTCCGTACCTGGAGAAGACTGTGGATCGCTCTGGCAGAGACAGAGAAAGAACTGGGATTGAATATTACCCAGGAACAGATCGATGAGCTGAAAGCTCATGCAGACGATATTAACTATGACGTGGCCAAAGCCAGAGAAAAAGAGGTACGCCATGACGTGATGTCCCATGTATATGCTTACGGCGTACAGTGCCCAAAGGCTAAAGGAATCATCCATCTGGGCGCTACAAGCTGCTATGTAGGCGACAATACAGATATTATCGTTATGACAGAGGCCTTAAAACTGGTTCGGAAGAAACTTCTCAATGTGATCGGCGAATTGGCAAAATTTGCCGATGCGAACAAGAACCTTCCTACACTGGCATTTACCCATTTCCAGCCTGCCCAGCCTACTACTGTAGGAAAGAGAGCTACTTTGTGGATGCAGGAATTTATGATGGATTTAGAGGATCTGGATTATGTGCTCAGCACCATGAAGCTTTTAGGTTCCAAGGGAACTACAGGAACCCAGGCCAGCTTCCTGGAGCTTTTCGACGGAGACCAGGAGAAGATCGATAAGATCGATCCGATGATCGCTGAGAAAATGGGATTCAAAGCCTGCTATCCGGTTTCCGGACAGACCTATTCCAGAAAAGTGGATACCAGAGTGCTGAATATCCTGGCAGGTATCGCTGCCAGCGCTCATAAGTTCTCCAATGATATCCGTCTCCTTCAGCATCTGAAGGAAGTGGAGGAGCCCTTTGAGAAACATCAGATCGGTTCTTCTGCTATGGCTTATAAGAGAAATCCAATGCGCAGCGAGAGGATTGCTTCTCTGTCCAGATTTGTGATGGTGGACGCTTTAAATCCGGCGATCACTTCCGCTACTCAGTGGTTTGAGAGAACCCTGGACGACTCTGCCAATAAACGTCTTTCCATTCCGGAAGGCTTCCTGGCTATTGACGGTATCCTGGATCTGTGCCTGAACGTGGTAGACGGTCTGGTGGTATATCCCAAGGTTATTGAGAAACACTTAAGAAGCGAGCTGCCGTTTATGGCTACAGAAAACATTATGATGGATGCGGTTAAAGCCGGCGGGGACCGTCAGGAACTTCATGAGAGGATCCGCGAGCTGTCCATGGTGGCTGCGGCTAACGTAAAGAAAGAAGGAAAAGACAATAACCTTCTGGAACTGATCGCAGATGATCCGGCATTCAATATGTCTCTGGAAGATCTGGAGAAGACCATGGATCCTGCAAAATATACAGGAAGAGCTGCCCTGCAGGTAGACGCTTTCTTAAAGAACGTGGTAAATCCTGTGCTGGAAGCCAACAAAGACGTGCTGGGCATGACAGCGGAGATCAATGTATAAGCAGGATAAAAGTATCAGGATAACTGAATAATACCGGGCGCTGCGGCATGGAATATATGCCGGTACACTGCCTTAATGCAGCAGTTCCGGAAACTAATAAAATAAAGAAAAATGGATAAGGCTGCCTAACAAAATGCAGGAGAGGAAAGAGACTGGTATTTCCTTGTCCGGCTTTTAGGGCGGCCTTTTTCCTTCCATAAAGGAGGAGAATATGAGAGATAAAAGCAAGGGGAATCCCCGGGCGCTGCTGCCTATCGGGGTATTTCTGGTAATCTTTTTAGGCGCGGGGATTTTATCCGGGGACTTCTATACCATGCCTGCCATTGTAGGATTCCTTATCGCCCTGACCGTGGCTTTCTGCCAGAACCGGCGGCTTCGGTTTGCAGATAAACTCACCATCATATCCAAAGGGATCGGAGAAGAAAATATTGTGACCATGTGTCTGATCTTTCTGGCGGCAGGCGCCTTTTCCGGCACCATCAGCGCAGCCGGTGGAGTGGAGAGCACTGTAAATCTGGGTCTTTCCCTGATGCCTCCGTCTATTGCGGTGATGGGACTGTTTGTAATCGGCTGTTTTATTTCCGTGTCTATGGGAACATCTGTGGGAACGATCACAGCCATGGCCCCTATCGGCGTGGGGATCGCCCAGGAAACGGGCCTTGGAGCGCCTCTCTGTCTGGGGGCGGTAGTCTGCGGAGCCATGTTCGGGGATAATCTGTCTATGATCTCGGATACCACCATTGCGGCGGTGCGGACCCAGGGCTGTGAGATGAAGGACAAATTTAAGGAAAATTTTCTCATTGTCTTACCTGCAGCTATCATAACCGCAGTGATCTTTTTCTTTGTGGCAAGAGCCCAGTCCGGAAACCTGGTCCTGGACAAAGCTGCCTATGAGTATGAGATCGTAAAGGTAATCCCCTATCTGGTAGTGCTCATCGGCGCGCTGATCGGAGTCAACGTCTTTATCATCCTCATTGCAGGAACCATTCTCTCCGCTATCGTGGGAGTCGCCACAGGGGCTTTTGCCTTTGGGGAGCTGTTCCAGAAAATGGGAGAAGGGGTTACCAGTATGTACGATATTACAGTGATCTCCATTATCGTGGCTGCTATCGTGGCTCTGGTCCGGGAATACGGGGGTATTCAGTTTATCTTGAGCGTGATCAAAAGCAGGATCAGCGGCGCCAGAGGAGGAGAATTGGGGATTTCCATTCTGGTATTCCTGGTAGATTGCTGTACAGCGAATAACACCGTGGCTATCGTTATGGCAGGTCCTATTGCGAAAGAGATCAGCGACGAATTCCACATTTCCCCGAAAAGAAGCGCTTCCCTCCTGGATATCTTTGCCTCTGTGGGCCAGGGAGTGATCCCCTACGGAGCCCAGCTTCTCACAGCGGCAGGAATGGCGGCAATATCTCCCGTGGAGATCATGCCTTATCTTTATTACCCCATTTTAATGGGAGTCAGCGCGGTGCTGTTTATTTTGTTCAGGAGCAGGAAATAAGATTTTATTATATATTATGGGGCTATCGGCTAATGCCGATTTTGGCCCCTTGGTAGAAAAGAAAGAGACTATTCCGTAAAATCCAGGCTTTTATAAATTCATAGCTCTTTATGGAATAGTCTCTTT
>ERZ1643247.835-NODE-835-length-33364-cov-11.585668_pt1 | contig 33364 bp, 32 predicted proteins | sample MGYA00579264_ERZ1643247 | MGnify/ENA primary metagenome ERZ1643247 (study PRJEB29033, sample SAMEA4952262) | chicken gut metagenome | biome: Broiler Chicken; feature: Gastrointestinal Tract; material: Caecum | place: Ireland | collected 2018 | study: Broiler... | reverse complement strand
CGTCGATGTGGGGGTTCATCAGCATCAGGTTGACGCCGAAGGGCTTGTCGGTGGCGGCCTTGGCGTCCCGGATCTCGGCCCGCAGGGCCTCGGCGTCCAGGCCGCCGCCGGCCACCAGGCCCAGGGCGCCGGCGTTGGACACGGCGGCGGCGAACCTGCCGGTGGCGATGTTGGCCATGCCGCCCTGGATGATGGGGAACTCAATCCCCAGAAGCTCGTTTAATTTCATGCTGTCAATGCTCCTTGCTCCTACGGCCGCCATGTATGGCGGCCCTACGAAATCGGTTGGAGAGGTTGTGCGTAGGGCGGCTATATATGGCCGCCGCAGTGGTCGTTGCCGCTTGTTGGAAGCTACGCCAGTTCCAGCAGCGCCCCTGCCCAGGTCAGTCCGCCGCCGAAACCCACGCACAGGGCCCGCTGGCCGGAGCGCAGCTCCCCGCCGGTGATCAGCTCGTCCAGCAGCAGGGGGACGCTGGCGGCGGAGGTGTTGCCGGTGCGCTCGATATTGCCGGTGCACTTGGCCGGGTCGATGCCCAGCTTTTTGACGGCAAAGTCGATGATGCGCTGGTTGGCCTGGTGGAAGACGAACCGATCCACGTCCTCCAGCCCCAGGCCGGCCTTGGAGAGCACCTCCCTGGCGCAGCGGGGCACGGCCTCCACCGCGAAGCGGAACACGGGCTGGCCGTCCATGTGGATGTAGGAGGGGCGGTCGGAGTGGACGCCGGGGGCGTAGAGCACCTCGTCGTTGCCCCGGCAGCCCAGCACGGCGTGGAGGGATGGGTAGCCGGCCCGCCACTCCACCACGGCGGCGCCCACGCCGTCGCCGAAGAGCACGCAGGTGCCCCGGTCGGAGAAGTCGGTGATCCGGCTGAGCACCTCGGCCCCCAGCACCAGGCCGTACTTCCGGGGCGCGGCGGCCAGGAGGCACTCGGCGGTGTGGAGGGCGTAGACAAAGCCGGAGCAGGCGGCGTTCAGATCAAAGCACACCGTGTCCTCCGACAGGCCCAGCTCCCTCTGGAGCAGGCAGGCGGCGGCGGGGGTCAGGTAGTCGGGGGTGAGGGTGGCCACGATGCACACCCCCACCTCCTCCGGCTTCACGCCGGCGCGGCCCAGGGCCTGCCGGGCGGCGGCCAGGCAGAGGGAGGTATGGCTCTCCCCCTCGGCGCAGTAGCGGCGGGAGCGAATGCCGGTGCGGGTGGAGATCCACTCGTCGTTGGTGTCCACGATTTTGGCAAGATCGTCGTTGGTGACCACCTTGCTCGGCACGGCGGAGCCGGTGCCCAGGAGTTTGATTCCGCTCATGTGCGCTCCTTTCTCAGGGCCTTGGCGCCCATGGCCCGGAATTTCTTATACCGCCCGGCGGCCAGGGCCGCGCCGCTGAGCTTGCTCAGGGAGTTGAGCTCCCGCGCCAGGACGGTGTCCAGGGTCTTGTACAGAGTCTCTGGGTCGGTGTGGGCCCCGCCCGCGGGCTCGGGGATCACCTTGTCGACCACCTCCAGCTCCAGCAGGTCGGCGGCGGTGAGCTTCATCACCTCGCAGGCCTCCTCGCTGCGGGAGGAGTCCTTCCACAGGATGGCGGCGAAGCCCTCGGGGGAGAGGACGGAGTACACCGCGTTCTCCAGCATGAGCACCCGGTTGCCCACGCCCAGGGCCAGGGCGCCGCCGCTGCCCCCCTCACCGGTGACCACGGAGATCACCGGGACGGTGAGGCTGCTGGACAGGGCCAGGGTGTGGGCGATGGCGTCCCCCTGGCCCCTGGCCTCGGCCTCCAGGCCGGGGTAGGCGCCGGGGGTGTCGATGAAGGTGATGATGGGCCGGTGGAACTTCTCGGCCTGGAGCATGAGCCGCTGGGCCTTGCGGTACCCCTCGGGGGAGGGCATGCCGAAGTGGAAGGCCAGGTTCTGCTCCAGGGAGCGGCCCTTCCGGTGGCCGATGACGGTCACCGGCTTGCCGTGGAACAGGGCGATGCCGCCCAGGATGCTGCCGTCCTCGGCGCACAGGCGGTCGCCCCGCTGCTCGAAGAAGTCGGTGAACAGGTGCTCGATGAACTCCGCCGTGCCGGGGCGCTCCGGGTGGCGGGCCAGGGCCACCCGCTGGGCGGCCGTCAGCTCATTTGCCATGCTCGTCGCCCCCCTTTCCATGGAGTTTCAGAATCTGCAAGAGGGTGGTGCGCAGCTGGGGCCGGGGGACGATGGCGTCCAGGAAGCCGTGCTCCAGCAGGTACTCGGCGGTCTGGAAGCCCTCGGGGAGCTTTTCGCCGATGGTCTGTTCAATCACCCGGGGGCCGGCGAAGCCGATGAGAGCCCCCGGCTCGGACAGGATGATGTCCCCCAGGCTGGCGAAGCTGGCGGTGACGCCGCCGGTGGTGGGGTGGGTAAAGACCGAGATGTACAGCCCGCCCCTCTGGGAGAACCGCTCCAGGGCGGCGGAGGTCTTGGCCATCTGCATCAGGGAGAGGATGCCCTCCTGCATCCTGGCCCCGCCGCTGGCGGAGAAGAGGATCAGGGGCAGCCTGTACTTGTCGGCGAACTCCACCAGCCGGGTGACCTTCTCCCCCAGGGCGGCGGACATGCTGCCCATGAAGAAGCGGCTGTCGATGGCGCCCACGGCCACCCGCTGGCCGCCCATGCGGCCGGTAGCGGTGACCACGCCCTCGTTCATGCCGGTGCGGCGGCGGGCCTGATCCAGCTTGGCCTCATAGCCGGGGAAATCCAGGGGGTCGTTGGAGGCCAGGCCGGCGTCCAGCTCCCGGAAGGTGCCCTTGTCCAGGATCAGGCTCAGCCGGTAGTAGGCGCCCACGGGATAGTGATGGCCGCACAGGGGGCATACATAGCGGTTGGCCACCAGCTCCCGCCGGGGCACCGCCTTGGAGCAGGCCGGGCAGGTCTCCTCGGTCTGGGCCGGTGCGGGGGAGGAACCCCGCAGGGCCTTCAGGGACAGCAGCTTCTGCCGCCGCTGGGCAAACACGCTGCTCATGCCTTACCCACCTCCCCGCTGCCGCTCCAGGCCAGGAGAGTGTCCATGTTGGCCTCCAGGAATCCGGTGGAGTAGTTGCCCCGCACGAAGTCGGGGTGGTGGAGAATCTGGTGGAGCAGGTCGATGTTGTTGGCCGGCCCCTCGATGATCAGCTCCTCCAGCGCCCGGCGCATCCGGCGGATGGCCTCCAGCCGGGTGGGGGCGTAGACAATCAGCTTGGCCATGAGGGAGTCGTAATAGGGTGGCAGCTCGTAGCCGTTGTAGAGGCCGGTGTCCACCCGCACGCCGTATCCGCCGGGCAGGTGGAGGAAGTCGATCCTTCCCGGGGAGGGCTGAAAGCCCTTGGCCGGATCCTCGGCGTTGATGCGGCACTCGATGGCGTGGCCCCGGAAGGCCACCTCCTCCTGGGTCACGGAGAGGGGCAGTCCGGCGGCGATGCGGATCTGCTCCCGCACCAGATCCATTCCGGTGACCAGCTCGGTGACCGGGTGCTCCACCTGGATGCGGGTGTTCATCTCAATAAAGTAGAAGTGGCCCTCCTGATCCAGCACGAACTCGATGGTGCCGGCGTTGACGTAGTGGGCGGCCCTGGCGGCGGCCACGGCGGCCTGGCCCATCTGCTCCCGCAGGGCGGGGGTGAGGGCCTTGGAGGGGGACTCCTCCAGCAGCTTCTGGTTGCGCCGCTGGATGGAGCAGTCCCGGTCGCCCAGCTGGATCACATTCCCCTGGCCGTCGGCCATGATCTGGAACTCGATGTGGCGGGGGTTGACAATCAGTTTCTCCAGGTACATCTCCCCGCTGCCGAAGCAGGCCACCGACTCGCTGCGGGCCTCCTCAAAGAGGGGGATGAGCTGCTCCGGGTCGTACACCCGGCGCATGCCCCGGCCGCCGCCGCCGGCGGAGGCCTTGATGAGTACCGGGTAGCCGATGGAATCGGCCAGGGCCTTGGCCTGCTGGGCGGTGTCCACCGCCCCGTCGGAGCCGGGCACCACCGGCACCCCCGCCTGCTGCATCAGCTTCCGGGCGGCGGCCTTGTTGCCCATGGCGCGGATCACGTCGCCGGAGGGGCCGATGAAGGTGATGCCGGCCGCCTCACAGGCGTCGGCGAACTCGGCGTTCTCGCTCAAAAAGCCGTAGCCGGGGTGGATGGCGTCGCAGCCGGTGGCCTGTGCCACGGTGAGGATGGCGTCCACGTTCAGATAGCTGTCCGCCGAGCGGGCGGGGCCGATGCAGTAGGCCCGCTCCGCCAGCTGGACGTGGAGGGCGTCGGCGTCGGCCTGGGAGTAGACCACCACGGGCTCGATGTCCATCTCCCGGCAGGCGCGGAAGACCCGCACGGCGATCTCGCCCCGGTTGGCAATCAGAATACGCTTGAACATGGGCTCACCCTTCCCGGTAGCGGATCAGCGGCTCCCCGAAGGACACCAGGGCCCCGTCCTGCTGGAGCACGGCCTCGATGACGCAGTCGCAGGGGGCCTGCACCTCGTTCATCATCTTCATGGCCTCCATCAGGCAGACGGTCTGGCCCTTCTTTACGTGGTCGCCCACCTGCACATAGGGGGCGGCGTCGGGGGCGGAGGCGGCGTAGAAGGTGCCCACCAGGGGGGCGGTGATGAACAGGCCCTCGGGCTCCGCCGCCGGGGCGGCGGCAGGCGCGGCGGCCTGGGCCGCGGGGGCGGCGTAAACCGGGGCGGCGGCCCCGCCGCCCTTGCCCAGCTCCAGGGAGAAGTCCTTGGTGGTCAGCTTGAAGCTGGTGGCGGCGCTGGCGTCAAACCGGGCCATCAGCTCGAAAATCTCTTGGTTGCTCATAGCGGCTCCTTTCGGAAAAAAGACATCGGCAAAAGCCGATGCCCCGGTTCCTCAAATTACTCAGCGTGATCTTCCAGATACTTGACCAGATCGCCCACGGTCTTCATGTTGGGCAGCTCCTCGTCGGCGATGGTGACGCCGAACTCCTCCTCCAGGGCCATGGACAGCTCCACGGCGGCCAGGGAATCGGCCTCCAGATCCTCGGCCAGACGGGCCTCGGGGGTCACCTTGTCGGCGTCACAGCTCAGGGTCTCCACGATGATCTCTTTAACCTTCTCAAAATCCATGATAGATTCTCCTTCAAAAATAGTTCAGACATTTTACTTAAAAATTTTTAAGTAAAATAACTGAGGGATATTTTAACAGGAGATTTGGATTTGTCAAGATGGAACTTTGCAAAATGGTGGATTGCGCCAAAAAATTCTCCGGGGCGGGGGGACATGTGGCAAAAAGCACGGGGCGCCGCCGTCGATTTCAGTCGTTGTGTCCCGGCGGGAAACGTGGTAGGATAGGGGGGCAAAGGAGGCGCATAGCCATGAAAGTATTCATCAGCGCGGACATCGAGGGTACCGCCATCACCGCCACCCGGGAGGGGTGCCGCCCGGGGGAGTTTGAGTACGAGCGCAGCCGCCGGGAGATGACGGCGGAGGTGGTGGCCGCCGCCGAGGGGGTCCGGGCCGCCGGGGCCGACCTGGTGGTGGTGAAGGACGCCCACGGGCCGGGGCTCAACATCCTGCCCGAGGAGCTGCCCGAGTATGTCCAGCTTATCCGCAGCTGGAGCCACGCTCCGGAGATGATGGTGGAGGGCCTGGACGAGAGCTTTGACGCGGCCCTCTTTGTGGGCTACCACAACGCCGCGGCGGAGGAGGGCAACTCCCTCAGCCACACCATCAACGGCGGGGTGGTGCACCGCATCACCGTCAACGGCCGGCCCGGCTCGGAATTCCTGATCTACAGCTGGATGGCCGCCTGGTACGGGGTGCCCAGCGTGTTCCTGGCCGGAGACCGGGCCCTGTGCGAGGCGGGAAAGACCCTCCACCCGTCCCTGGTCACCGTGCCGGTGAAGGAGGACGTGGGGGGCCGCTCCCAGGGGCTGAGCCCCGCGCTGGCCCACCGGCTGATCCGGGAGGGGGCGGAGCGGGCGCTCCGGCAGGATCTGGCCGCCGCCCGCATCACCCTGCCCGAGCACTTCCGGGTGGAGCTGACCTACAAGAGCCACCGGGACGCCTACACCAAGGGCTTCTACCCCGGGGCGGAGCGGGTGGACGCCGTGACCCTGGCCTACGAGGCGGACGACTGGTACGAGGTCAACCGCTTCCTGCTGTTCGCCATTTGACGGCTTCCAGGGCTCATATTCCAAAGACAGGGAGACGATTCATGTTCAAAAAGCTCGACTTGCACGGCATCAGCTGCATCGCGCCGGTGCCCGGAAGCCGCGGCCCGGCGTGGTACTGGGGCAGCGACTTTGCCTCTGGGGATCTGTACGAGGCGGAGGAGCTGTTCCGCGGGGGACACCCCGTCCGCGGCAACCGCCTGGTGTTTGTCCGCTTCCCGGAGGGCCGGGTGGTGGAGCCCATCGCGGGGAGGGAGGGGCGGTACTTCGGCCGGCCCTGCTTCGATGGGGGAAAGCTGCACATCCTGCTGGCGGACTTCCCCCGGGGGCGGATTGAAATCCACCGGTATGACGACCGGGCCGGGCAGACGGCCCTCCTGGCCGCCATCCCCCTGGATGAGGTGCCGGACTGCTGCAACCTGCTGCTGTTTGCCACCCCCCTCATGCTGACCCGGCAGGGGAACGACGGGAAGTTCCAGCTCCTCTGGCCGGACAGGGCGGAGTTCCCCCTGGAGGACAACGGCGCCTTCCTGGGCCGGGGGGAGGACGGCCGGCTCTACTTCAGCCGCTGGTTTGAGGAGCCGGACGGCTCCGATTACCGGGAGGAGGTGGTGGTGCGGCGGTACCCCGCCGGGGAGGTGCTGGAGGTGATTCCGGGCACCCTGTGGGAGATGCCCGACGGCCAGCAGTGGATTCTCCAATAGCCTGCGTGAAAACAGAACGTGCCGCCCGGCAAACCGGGCGGCACGTCTGCTGTGTGGGGGTGTTGTCGTAAGTAGCCGCCCCGGCTGGGGCGGCAGGGGCGGTCAGTTCCGGCAGCAGCCGCAGGAGCCGCTCCCATCCCCGTCCTCTGCGGTATCCCACAGGAAGGCGGGGTAGGAGACATACACCGGCCAGCGGGTGTTGACGGCGGAGCCTCCGCCGGGAAAGACGGGCAGCTCGGGGAAGGAGGGCAGGGTGGAAATCCCGCCGTTTCCGGCGGTGGAGCCGTTTCCGCAGCAGCAGCGGCGGCAGCAGCAGTTCTGACACTGACAACAAGACATGAGATATTCCCCCATACAGATGTCGGCGGGGGAAACCCGCCGCATCAGCAGTATACGCCGCAGGGGGCCGGCGGGTGCGTGGACAAAAAAGCCGCCGAACCAGAGGTTCGGCGGCGGTGGGTACATCTGACCGTCCTATGTTAGGCGGCGACCACGTTGACCGCGCGCAGCTTGTCGGCGTTCTTGGGATCGGGCTCCACATCATAGGTGACCTTCTGGCCCTCCTGCAGGGTCTTGAAGCCGTCGCACACGATGGCGGAGAAGTGGACGAACACGTCGTCGCCGCCCTCGTCGTTGGAGATGAAGCCGAAGCCCTTGGTCTCGTTGAACCACTTGACAGTACCGTGATACATGAATGGTACCTCCTGAAAAGATTTTGATCTAAATGACATAGAAAAAACCCACATGCCTGTTGTTCGTCTGAAGAAGCGACGATGACTACAAACATGTGAGTTCAGGCCGTGCATTTAGACTACTTGATATACTATACCACCAATTCCAGATTGCGTCAAGAGGAAAGCGCAGGAATCTGCGGCAGAGGGCTATACCTGCTCCCGGTCGGTGTTCTCCGCGATCAGGCGGCGGATGGACTCGGCAGGATAGGACAGCAGCCGCCCGTACTCCCAGGCCACCTGGCTGCGGTTGCCGCCGAAGTAGGCCCCCTCCGCCACCAGGGCCGCCTTGCGCTCCTTCAGGCGCAGGTACTCCTCCAGCACATGGCCGGCCCGGTAGAACAGGATGTTGTGCTTGCCCCGGTTCAGGGACAGGGGGAACAGGTCGGAGAGCAGGGGCTCGTCCTCTATGTAGAGCTGGTTTCCGTACCGCTGGCACAGCTCCCGGGCATAGGGGAGCAGGGCGTCCCGCTCCTCCGCGCTGTCCATGGGGTGGCTGAGTGCCAGGGATTTGACGCCGGCGTACACCATTTCGTTGAAGCAGTCGATGACGCCGCACTGGTAGGAATAGGAGTCGATGTTGCGCATGGTTGGATGCCTCCCGTCTTGTCTCCCCTATTGTACCCTTTCCCACAGAAAATGGCAAGGGAGAAGGACAGGGAAATCCAGGAAGTTATGTCGGATTTTCGCGGGCCCATCCCCGGCAGCACTCCACGGCCCGGTGCCAGTCCGCCAGCAGGCGCTCCCGGTGCCGGGCGTCCATGGCGGGGGAGAAGGTGGTGTCGCACCGCCACAGGCGGGAGAGCTCCTCCCGGCTCTCCCACACGCCGGCGGCCAGGCCGGCCAGATAGGCCGCCCCCAGGGCGGTGGTCTCCCGGATGGCGGGGCGCAGCACCGCCCGGCCCAGGATATCCGCCTGGAACTGCATGAGGAAGCCGTCCCGGCTGGCGCCCCCGTCGGCCTTCAGGCTGGTGAGGGGCACCCCGGTGTCTGCCTCCATGGCCCGGGCCAGATCTGCCACCTGGTAGGCGATGGACTCCTGGGCCGCCCGGGTGATGTGCTCCCGCCGGGTGCCCCGGGTGAGGCCGATGAGCATGCCCCGGGCGTACATGTCCCAGTAGGGCGCCCCCAGCCCCGTGAAGGCGGGCACCAGGTACACGCCCCCGTTGTCGGGCGCCTTCCGGGCGTAGTACTCCGCGTCCCGGCTGTCGGGGAAAAAGCGCAGCTCGTCCCGCAGCCACTGGATCACCGCGCCACCCACGAACACCGAGCCCTCCAGGGCGTACTCCACCTTGCCGTTGAGGCCCACGGCAATGGTGGTCAGCAGGCCGTTTCTGCTCTCACAGGGGGTATCCCCGGTGTTCATCAGCAGGAAGCAGCCGGTGCCGTAGGTGTTCTTGGCGTCCCCGGGGGAGAAGCAGCCCTGGCCGAAGAGGGCGGCCTGCTGATCGCCGGCCATGCCTGCGATGGGGATGCGTACCCCCTGTATGTCGGTATGGCCGTAGATCTCGCTGGAGGAGCGCACTTCCGGCAGCACGGAGCGGGGGATGTCCAAGGCCTCCAGCAGGGTATCGTCCCAGTCCAGCCTGTGGATATCGAAGAGCATGGTGCGGGAGGCGTTGGTCACATCGGTGACGTGAACCGCCCCGCCGGTGAGCTTCCACACCAGCCAGCTGTCCACCGTGCCGAAGAGCACCTCCCCCCGCGCCGCCTTCTCCCGCGCCCCCTCCACGTGATCCAGCAGCCACTTGAGCTTGGTGGCGGAGAAGTAGGCGTCGGGGATCAGGCCGGTGACGGCCCGGATGTGCCCCTCCAGCCCGTCGGAGCGGAGCTGATCCACCAGCTCCGCCGTGCGGCGGCACTGCCACACGATGGCGTTGTGCAGGGGCCGGCCGGTGGCCCTGTCCCACAGGATGGTGGTCTCCCGCTGGTTGGTGATGCCGATGGCGGCAATCTCCGACGGCTCCACCCCCGACCGGGCGATGGCCTCCATCATCACGCCGTACTGGGTAGACCAGATCTCCATGGCGTCCTGCTCCACCCAGCCCTCCTGAGGGTAGAACTGGGTCAGCTCCTTCTGGGCCACCCCCAGGATGTTCTGCTCCCGGTCGAAGAGAATGGCCCGGGAGCTGGTGGTGCCCTGATCCAGGGCCAGGATGTACTTGCCCATATTACGCGCCTCCTGATGGAGAGATGTTGTGAAGGGTGAAGCGGGCCCGGTCTGCGGTGAGCACGCCCTCCCGCTGGAGGGCGCCGATGGTGCGGGACAGGGCGCTGCGATCCACGCACAGGTAGTCGGCCAGGGCCTGCCGGTCAAAGGGGACGGTAACGGTGCGCCGCCCCGTCCGGTCGGACAGCTCCTCCAGATAGGCCAGCAGCCGCTCCCGGATGGTGCGGCCGGACAGGTGGTTCAGCTTGCCAGCCAGATGGAGGTTCTTCTCCGCCAGCACGGCCAGCAGGTTGGCAATCAGCCTGGCGTGGCAGCCGCAGGCGGCGGAGCAGGGGGAGGAGATGCGCCGGCAGTCCAGCAGAAGCACCGCCGCCTCGGCCTCTGCCGTGACGGTCACCGGCAGGCTCTCCGCCCGGGCGCAGGCATAGGACTCGGCAAACAGGCCGCCGGGCCCCATGCTGCCCATGACCACCCGCTGGCCGTCGGCCCTGGCCCGGCTCACCTGCACCTGACCGGTGAGCACCACCCCCAGATGGGTGGCGGGCTCACCGGCGCGCAGCACCGCGGCCCCCTTTTGATAGCGCCGCAGCTGACCGCCCAGGCAGTCCACCGCCGTCAGAATCTGTTCATCCTCCATGCCGCGAAACAGCGCCGCCCGGCGCAGCGCACCCAGATAGGCCTGCATGGTACCCTCCCCGTTGCAGCAGCAACCTTTTCTGCTCTGATCCTATCAGACCCCCGGGAAAAAGGCAAGATGAAATGGCGGCCCGGCTTGCAAAATGGCGGGGAAGCTGGTACAATCAGAGCAGTACACACAGAATGGCGGTGAAGAAATGGGTGGCCTGTTCTCCGTGGGGGTATTGCTGATTATTGTAGGCGTCCTGTTCCTGCTCATCCCCCTGGACATGCTCCGGAAGGTATTCCGCCGGATGCGCTCCAAAATGGGAACCAAGGTGGGCGGCGTGGTGCTGATCATCGCGGGCATTGTGCTGATGCTCTACAAGTGAAACCGGAGCGACACAGAGGGGCCGCCGGCGTATGCCGGCGGCCCCTGTTTACAGCCGGGAGAAGAGCCCGCGCAGCACGCCGGAGGCCCACAGCTGCCGGGCCAGCACCCCGGCCAGGGGGGCGAGCACCATGCCGGCCACCCCGAAGGCCCGAAAGCCCACATACATGCAGGCCAGGGCGGCCAGAGGCGGCAGCCCCACCCGTTTCCCCACCAGCCTGGGCTCCAGCAGGCTGCGCACCAGGGTGACAGCTCCGTAGAGAAGCAGCAGCCCCAGGCCCAGCCGGACATCTCCCAGCAGCAGGGCGATGGCTCCCCAGGGGAGCAGCACCGTCCCCACCCCAAAGACGGGCAGGGCGTCCACCAGGGCGGTGAGCCCGGCCAGCAGCAGGGCGGGCTCCACCCGCAGCAGGAGAAAGCCCAGAGCCAGCTCCCCGAAGGTGAGCAGCATCAGCAGCCCCTGGGCCCTGAGCCAGCCGCCGAAGGCCGTTTTCAGGCCGCCGGACACCCGGCCCAGCCGCTCCTGCCAGGTGCCGGGCATCAGATGCCGGAGGGAGGCGCGCAGGGAGGGGCGGCCTGCGCTGGTAAAATAGGCGGCCAGGAGGGTGGTAAAGAGAAAGAGGGCGGCGGAGGGGAGGGCGGCGGCCAGTCCGGCGGCCCCCTCCGCCAGGGCCTGGGAGAGCCGGCCGGGCAGGGCGGCCCCCTGTTGGGCCAGGTTCTCCAGCCCCTCCCGGGCGGCGTCCTGGAGGGGGAGGGGCAGGGCCACCAGGAAGCGGTAGGCCCACCCCTCCAGCTCCTCCGCCAGGGCGGGAAGCCCGGAGAGCAGCACGGGCAGGCGGGCCACCAGCCGGGTCAGCTCATACCAGGCCCGCCACAGGGCCAGGGCCAGCAGGCCCAGCAGGGCGGCGGCCAGCGCGGCGGTGCACAGGGCGGCGGCCCCCCACCGGGGCAGGCGGAGCCGCCGCATGAGAAGGCCCACGGCGGGCTCCAGCAGGGCGGCCAGCCCCCAGGCCAGCAGAAAGGGGAGCAGCCAGGGCAGCAGGAAGCGGATGCACAGCCACAGCCCCGCCAGGGCCAGGGCGGCGTAGAGGAGGCGGAGAAGGAAGCGCAGGTGCCTGTTTTCCGGCAAAAAGACGCCCCCTTCCCCGAGAATATGTAGGATTCCACAAAAAAGCGCGGACAGATCTGGAAGAAATCGGCGGGATTGGCGGAGGTTGGCCCTTGCGGCGGGGCGGGTGGATGTGCTACAATAGACCACAAGCGGAAAACAAATGGCCTTCCGCTGTGGACACATAAAGCGGGAGGTGCATAGTATGGGAAAAACGCCGGGCTATTTTATTGTGGAGGCCGGCGCGCTGCCCGAGATTTTCCTGAAGGTGGCGGAGGCCAAGCGGCTCCTGGAGACCGGTGAGGCCGAGACCGTCCACCAGGCGGCCCAGCAGGTGGGCATCAGCCGCAGCGCCTTTTACAAGTACAAGGACGCGGTGCGGCCCTTCAACGACATGCTCCACGGGCGGATCGTCACCTTTCAGTTCCTGCTGAAGGACGAACCGGGGGTATTGTCCGCCGTCCTGAATATCTTTGCCCAGACGGGCGGAAATATTCTCACCATCAACCAGTCCATCCCGGCCAACGGCTGCGCGGCGGTGACGGTGGGGGCGGAGACCTCCGGCCTGTCCCTGCCGGTGGAGGAGCTGATGGAGCGGGCCCTGCGGATGGAGGGCGTGCTGCGCTGTGAGATTCTGGCGGGCTGAGTGCCCGGATGTGAGGAGGAGAGACAGAGTATGGTGAACGTGGCAATTCTGGGCTTTGGCGTGGTGGGCTCCGGCGTGGCCGAGGTGCTGGCAACCAACGGCCCCCACATTGATCAGAAGGTGGACGATCTGATCCGCCTGAAATACATCCTGGACGTGCGGGCCTTCCCCGACAGCCCCTTTGCCGACAAGGTGGTGCACGACTTCTCGGTGATCGAGAACGACCCCGAGGTGTCCATCGTGGTGGAGACCATCGGCGGGGCGAAGGCGGCCCTGGACTTCACCCGCCGGGCGCTGCGGGCGGGCAAGAGCGTGGTCACCTCCAACAAGGAGCTGGTGGCCGAGCACGGCTGTGAGCTGCTGAAGCTGGCTGCGGAGCAGGGGGTCAGCTACCTGTTCGAGGCCAGCGTGGGCGGCGGCATCCCCATCCTGCGCCCCCTGAACCAGTGCCTGGCGGCCAATGAGATCGAGGAGATCACCGGCATCCTCAACGGCACCACCAACTATATCCTCACCCGGATGATCCGGGGCGGGCTGAGCTTTGACGCGGCGCTGAAGGAGGCCCAGGCCAACGGCTATGCCGAGCAGGATCCCACTGCCGACATCGAGGGACACGACGCCTGCCGCAAGATCTGCATCCTGGCCTCCCTGGCCTTCGGGCGGCACATCTATCCCCGTCAGGTGCCCGCCGAGGGCATCACCGGCGTCACCCTGTCCGACGTGGCGTGGGCGGAGTCCTGCGGGAAGAAGCTCAAGCTGCTGGGCCGGGCCATCCGGCAGGCCGACGGCAGGGTGTGCGCCTATGTGTCCCCCCACCTGGTGGACGTGGAGAACCCCCTGGCCGGGGTGGAGGACGTGTTCAACGCCATCGCCGTGAAGGGCAACGCCATCGGCGACGTGATGTTCTACGGCCGGGGGGCGGGCAAGCTGCCCACCGCCTCCGCCGTGGTGGCAGACGTGATCGACGCGGCCAAGCACCGGGACGAGAAGAAGCGGGTGTTCTGGGCCGAGGGCGGCGAGGACACCACCGTGTCCCCCGACGGCCTGGCCTCCGCCTGGTACGTCCGGGGCTCCGGGGATGCCGGGGCGGCGAAGGCCGCCCTGCCCGGGGCCAGGCTGCTGGAGCGGGCGGACGCCCCGGCGGGCGAGTTCGCCCTCCTCACCGGCCCCATGACCCGCCCGGAGCTGGACGGGAAGCTGGCCTGCGTGAAGCCCCTGTCCGTGTTCCGGGTGCTGGACTGAGGGCATAGGATGGCCTGGGGCGCCATGCCCCGGCCTGTCCTGACTTTTTCCTTTGTAGGGGGTACATATACCAATGGGACTGATTGTACAGAAATTCGGCGGGAGCTCGGTTGCGGACGCCGACCGCATCCGCAACGTGGCCCGCATCATCACCGAGACCTACCGCCGGGGGCATAAGGTGGTGGCGGTGCTCTCCGCCCAGGGGGACACCACCGACGATCTCATCGCCAAGGCGGCGGAGATCAACCCCAACGCCTCCAGACGGGAGATGGATATGCTGCTCTCCACCGGGGAGCAGATCTCCTGCTCCCTGTGCGCCATGGCCATCGAGGCCATGGGCTATCCGGTGATCTCCCTGACCGGGTGGCAGGCGGGCTTCCGCACCAACTCGGCCTACGGCGACGCCCGCATCAAGCGGGTGGACGTGGAGCGGGTGCTCACCGAGCTGGACAAGAACACCATTGTGATCGTCACCGGCTTCCAGGGCATCAACAAGTATGACGACATCACCACCCTGGGCCGGGGCGGCTCGGACACCTCGGCGGTGGCCCTGGCCGCGGTGCTCCAGGCGGATTTGTGCCAGATCTTCACAGATGTGGACGGCGTGTACACCGCCGACCCCCGCCACGTGACGGGGGCGCGGATGCTGGAGGAGATCACCTACGACGAGATGCTGGAGCTGGCCACCCTGGGGGCCCAGGTGCTCCACAACCGCTCGGTGGAGATGGCCAAGCGCTACGGCGTCAATCTGGAGGTGCTCTCCAGCTTTTCCGGCAAGCCCGGCACCAAAGTCAAGGAGGTTGCGAAAACCATGGAAAAACTGCATGTCAGCGGCGTTGCCTGCGACAAGAACGTGGCCCGGCTGGCCGTGGTGGGCCTGCCAGACGAGCCCGGCATCGCCTTCAAGATCTTCTCCCTCATGGCCAAGGAGAACGTGAACGTAGACATCATTCTCCAGTCCATCGGCCGCCACAACACCAAGGACATCAGCTTCACCGTGGGCAAGCAGGACATGGAGCGGGCCAAGCAGGCCCTGGAGGCCCGGAAGGAGGCCCTGGGCTTCGACCACGTGGACGTGAACGACGCCATCGCCAAGGTGTCCATCGTGGGCGCGGGTATGATCCACAACCCCGGCGTGGCCGCCAAGATGTTCGAGGCCCTGTACAATGCGGCCATCAACATCCACATGATCGCCACCAGCGAGATCAAGATCTCCGTGCTGGTGGATCTCAGCGAGGCCGACCGGGCGGCCCAGGTCATCCACGACCGCTTCTTCCACGAGGTGGGCGTGCAGTAAACGGAAAAAGCGCGGAGCCGGTTCCCATCGGGAGCCGGCTCCGTTTTTGTGTGCTCAGGCGTTGAATACGTACTTGTCCAGGCGGTGGAAGGCCTCCTGAATGCGGGAGAGGGGGGAGGCCAGGTTCATGCGGATATGGCAGGGGCCGTGGAACGCCCGGCCGTCCTGCCAGGCCACGCCCACATCCCAGCCGGCCTTGATGACCTGATCCAGGGTCTTGCCGGTGCGCCGGCAGTAGTCCGTCAGATCCAGGAAGAGCATGTAGGTGCCCTGGGGCATGGAGACGTCCACGCCGTCGTAGTGCTGCCGGATGTGGTCACAGGCGTATTTGCAGTTGCCCTCCAGCACCTGAAGAAGTTCGGAGACCCACTCTCTGCCCTCGTCGGAATAGGCCCCGATCAGGGCGTGCATGGACAGCACGTTCATCTCGTTGTAATGGGTGTTGTCGCCGTGGGCGGTGACCCGGTCGCGCAGATATTTGTTATAGATGATGTGATAGCTGCCGATCAGGCCCGCCAGGTTGAAGGTCTTGGAGGGGGCATACACCGCCACGGTGTGCTCCCGGGCCCAGTCGTTGACCATGAGGGTGGGGATATGCTGGTGGCCGGTGTAGGTGATGTCTGCCCAGATCTCGTCGCTGATTACTAGGCACTGGTTAGCCTCAAAGACCTCCATGGCCTTTTCCAGCTCCCAGCGCTCCCAAACCCGCCCGGCGGGGTTGTGGGGGGAGCAGAAGATCGCCAGGTGGATGTTGTTGGCCTTCAGCTTGGCGTCCATGTCCCCGTAGTCCATGCGCCACACGCCGTCCGCGTCCTTCTTGAGGGGGCTGTACACCGAGGTGCGGCCCAGGCCCTCCACGTCAGCGGCGAAGCCCACATAGGTGGGGGAGTGGAGCAGGATCTTGTCGCCGGGGGCGGAGAGGGTCTCCACTGCGCTGGTGACGCAGCCGTGGACGCCGTTCTCGTAGCCGATGTACTCCCGTTTCAGATCCCGGAAGCCGTTGCGCTCCGTCTGCCAGTCGATGATGGCGTTGTAATAGGTGTCGCTGGGGAAGAAGTAGCCGTACAGGGGGTGCTTGGCCCGCTCGATGATGGCGGCGGGCACGGCGGGGCAGGTGGCAAAGTTCATGTCCGCCACCCACATGGGGATGGGGTCGAAGCCCTCCTTGGGGGCGTCGGGGATGGAATCCCACAGTTCCCTGTGGCCGATGCCCTCTAATGCGGTAGCATCTTTGCCGCGGCGGTCAATGATGGATGTAAAATCGAACTTCATAGCAAGACATCCTTTCTAAAATATTAATGTAATTATATGATTATATACTAAAACTGTCCAGCTTAGTTGTCTTCGGCAGCGGTGGCGGCCAAAGCAGCGGCGGCAATTTCCTCCCGTTTAGCCAGTAGTCCCTCCTTTTTGACTGCACCGCGCATCAGCTGCACTCTGGAGAGAATAATCATAACAGCCAGGATAACTGCACAGAATACCATGGAGAATACATCTAGCGCAATAAATAGATAGTACGCTACGGCCAATGCACAGAGCGTACCCAGTACGCATAGAAAGACAAATACGGGGAAGGGCATATGCAGGACAGAATTTTTCCACTGAGCCGGATACTTCTTCACCAGCTTGATCAGGGAGATATTCATGTAAGCATTGATGAACATGGAAGGAATCATGACCAGAGAAATAAGCGTATCCACAGAGAGAGGTAAATAGGGGAATGAAGGAAAAAATCAGGTACATACCCATGACGACATAGGGATAACCGCTTTTGGTAGTTTTTTTGAATACGCTGGGTAGCCAACCATCGTTGGCGACGGCTTGCAGGGGATAGCGGATTTGAGTCATGCCAGAAGAGAAGGAGGACATGATGGCGCAACAGGCAGCGCCCAGAATAAAGACAGCGAAAAGAACAGGGTTGAAGATCGCTTGGGCCACGACGGAGAGGTTTTGTCCCGCAACTTGGTCGAGCGGGAGCACACCGGACGCCACATATGCCATCAGCCCGTAGGCAATGCCCACTGTCAGAGTGATGACTAAAATGGTGATCGGAATGACGCGGCGGGCGTTTTTGGTTACCGGCATGACAGAGACGGGGCCCATAGTAGAGCCCTGGCAGGCGAAGGACATCATGGCGATAGCACCGATAAAGCCGCCGAACCCGTCCAGCCAGAAACCACCATCTGCATTAGACCAGTAGCCGGGCTGCACTTGCGGAGTACCGATGGCGATAAAGACTACAATGGAGACAAGCAGGATTACAGTGATGATACTTGTCAAGACAGCGAGGGCTTTTGTTCCACGGATAGAGAACGCGAAGAAGATCACGGTCAGAATCATAGAGATCAACGGTTGATAGTCAGCCAGACTCGTAAAGACCGAGGTGAAATAACTGGCAAAGGCAATGGAGTAGGAAGCCATACCCAAACTACCTACTACAGTATTCAAGGCAGAGAAGCCGGTCATGGTTGGCCCCAGTAGCATAGCTTTCATATCGTAGTCGCCGCCAGGCAACACAAACATGGAGGACATAATGGGGTGAAATAGATAGGCCAGCAACATATAGAGACAGCCGATCGAAACAGCCAGCACGATGGATCGTCCCGTATAAGCGATACCGGAACCCATCATGACGAAGATACCGGAGCCAATGGCTCCGCCGACGCCAAGCGTATAAATGTCGAAGGCGCCCAATTTTTTCTGTTCTACTTGCATAGACTCTCCTCCTCGTAGCATATTTTCTGTAGGATTCTATCCTGAACAGCGCGTCCGCTGTAAAGCACAATGATATTTAGTAAATATATAATTAAGCAGATTAAATAAAAAGCATATTTATAATACCACTACAAGATGAAAAGTCAAGATTTTATGTGCAGATTTTACAGTTTCTGCGGGGCGCACAAAAACAAGATGTTGATTTCAGCATATTGAACAAAAAACGGGGGTGCGGCATTGGCCGCGCCCCCGCTGGTGCTTATTGATGATGCTCCTTGCTGTTCTGCACGTCGCTCTGATACGCCTCATTCAGCTTCCGCTGCACCATGAGGTGGTGCTCCAGCTCCTGGGTGGAGAAGGTCTCCAGAAGCCGGAAGGTGGCTGACTGGCAGGACTGGTTGAACGCCGTGTGATCCTGATAGACCCGCTGGCCGTTCTCCGTCAGGTGGAGGTTGAAGATCCGGTTGTTCTCCTCGTTGCGCACCTGGGTGACCCAGCCCTTGGCCCGCAGCTTCCGTACGATCTGGGAGCAGGCGCTGGGGGTCTTTTTCAGGACGGCGGCCAGCTCGGTGACGGTGATCTCCGGGTGTTCGCCGATCAGGTCGATGATATGGGCCTCCGACTGGTAGAGGGTGTTTTCCCCGTACTGGTGGGGGAGGGAGTCGTATTCATACATCAGGTCGTAGGCCTCGTCCTGGGCCGCCCAGATCTGCCGGAGCAGGGCCTCGCGCTGGTCTTCCATAGCCGTCCGCGTCCTCTCTTACATAGTTGCCACCATATTATAACGGATTTGCCGCTGGGACGCAAGCCGGGAATTGGCTCACTCGGCGTCGTGGTTCACCGCCCGGTTGATGGCGGAGAGGATGCCCTTCAGGGGGGCCAGGTTGATGTTGTGGCTCATGCCCACGCCGAACCAGTCCTTGCCGTTCTGATCCTGCAGGTGGATGTAGGACACGGCCTGGGAGTCGGAGCCCTGCTTGATGGCGTGCTCGCTGTAGTCGATAAAGGTAAAGCGATCCATCTTCTGGCCGTGGATGGCGTTGAAGAAGGCGTCGATGGGGCCGTTGCCGGAGCCCTGCACCTGGAACACGGTGTCGGTGTGGCGGAGGGTGCCGGCAAAGGTGACGTGGGAGTGGCCCTCCTCGTCGGTGAACTCGGCGAAGGAGTGGCGCACCAGCTCGTAGGGCTTCACCGCGTCAATATAGTGGGTCTTGAACAGGTCGTAGATGGCCTCGGGCTTGAGCTCCTTGCCCACCCGGTCGGTCTCCACCTGGACGATGTGGCCGAACTCGGGGTGCATGGCCTTGGGCAGGTCGAAGCCGAAGGAGTGCTGCATGACGAAGGCCGCGCCGCCCTTGCCCGACTGGGAGTTGATGCGGATGATGGGCTCATACTGCCGCCCCACGTCCGCCGGGTCGATGGGCAGATAGGGCACCTCCCAGTACTCGGTGCCGCTCTCCTCCATGTAGCGCACGCCCTTGTTGATGGCGTCCTGGTGGGAGCCGGAGAAGGCGGTGAACACCAGCTCGCCCACGTAGGGCTGCCGCTCGCCGATCTTCATCTTGGTGACCTTCTCGTACACGTCCCGGATCTTGTTGATGTTGGAGAAGTCCAGGCCCGGATCCACCCCCTGGGTGTACAGGTTCAGGGCCAGGGTCACCATGTCCACGTTGCCGGTGCGCTCGCCGTTGCCGAACAGGGTGGCCTCCACCCGCTCCGCGCCGGCCAGCTGGCCCAGCTCGGCGGTGGCCACGCCCTCGCCCCGGTCGTTGTGGGGGTGCAGAGAGATGATGGCGCACTCCCGGCTGGGCAGCTTGGAGATGAAATACTCGATCTCGTCGGCAAAGTAGTTGGGCATGCAGTTCTCCACCGTGGTGGGCAGGTTGAGGATCACCTTGTGCTCCGGCGTGGCGTGGAGGGCCTCGATCACCGCCTGGCAGATCTCCACCGCCGCGTCCATCTCCGTGCCCATGAAGGACTCGGGGGAGTACTCATACCGGAGATCCATGCCCGCGTCGATGGCGGGCTGGCTCAGCTCCCGGATCAGGTGGGCGGCGTCCACGGCGATCTTCTTCACCCCCTCCACGTCGGTGTGGAACACCACCTTCCGCTGGAGGGTGGAGGTGGAGTTGTAGAAGTGGAAGATCACGTGCCTGGCGCCGTCAATGGCCTCAAAGGTCTTGCGGATCAGGTGCTCTCTGGCCTGCACCAGCACCTGGATGGTCACGTCGTCGGGGATGTGGTTCCCGTCGATGAGGGCCCGGAGAAACTCATACTCCGTCTCCGAGGCGGAGGGGAACCCCACCTCAATCTCCTTCACGCCGATGTCCACCAGAGTGTGGAACAGCTCCAGCTTCTCCTCCACGTTCATGGGGTCAATCAACGCCTGGTTGCCGTCCCGGAGATCCACCGAGCACCAGATGGGGGGCGCCATCAGCTGCTTGTCGGGCCAGGCGCGCTTCTCCATCTTGAGGGGGACGAAGGGGATGTACTTTTCCTGTGCGGGCTTCATGAAAATTCCTCCTGTTCACTGGGGTCAGGGTACGAAAAAACGCCCCTGACCAATCATCTGGTCAGGGGCGTAGAATTACGCGGTACCACCCTGCTTCCGCCGCCGGTTGCCCATGCGGCGCTCATGGCCTCCAACAAGGCCGCGGCCGGTAACGTGGCCGTGACGGCCCGCCCTACTGCGCATGGTTCAGGCGGACGGCTCCGGGATCAGGATGCGCGCGGTCTCCCGCACCGGTTTGCACCAACCACCGGCTCTCTGCCCGGGAGGGGCCGCGCCTTCTTCCCATCATCACCTGTTTTGGGGATGCTGTTTCAACTATTTTATCCGACCGGACAGGCTTTGTCAAGGGAAAAGATTGCCTGCCGGCGAAGGACGGCGATTTGACGGGAAAGGGGGAGGGGAATTTTGTAAAATTCACGTAAATTCTCATTGACGGGGTAATTTACATTCGATATACTTAGTCTGGAAATTGTAAAGGATCTGAAAAAAGAATGTAAAGATGAGGGAATAAAATATGAACGCGAGTATCGTGCTCGGGCTGCTGGGCGGCCTTGCCCTGTTCCTCTACGGCATGCAGATGATGAGCTCCGGCCTGGAGGCCGCGGCCGGCAACCGGATGAAGGGCATCCTGGAGCGGCTGACCTCCAACCGCATCCTGGGTGTGGCCGTGGGCGCCGTCATCACTGCGGTGATCCAGTCCTCCTCCGCCACCACCGTCATGGTGGTGGGCTTCGTCAACTCCGGCATGATGTCCCTGAAGCAGGCTGTGTGGGTCATTATGGGCGCCAACATCGGCACCACCATCACCGGCCAGCTCATCGCCCTGGATGTGGGCGCCATTGCCCCCCTGTTCGCGTTTGTGGGCGTGGCGATGATCGTCTTCCTGAAAAAGCCCCAGCTCCACCACTACGGCAGCATTCTGGCCGGCCTGGGCGTGCTCTTCATCGGCATGGAGATGATGGGCACCTCCATGGAGCCCCTGCGTGAGATGCCCGCCTTTGTGAACATGGTGAGCACCTTCTCCAACCCCCTGGTGGGCATCGCCGTAGGCGCCATCTTTACCGCCATCATCCAGTCCTCCTCCGCCTCCGTGGGCATCCTGCAGGCCCTGGCGGTCAGCGGCGTGGTGGGCCTGGACACCTCGGTCTATGTCCTCTTCGGCCAGAACATCGGCACCTGCATCACCGCCGTGCTGGCCGCCATCGGCACCAGCCGCAATGCCAAGCGCACCACCGTGGTGCATCTGTCCTTCAACATCATCGGCACCATTCTCTTTACCATCCTGTGCCAGGTAACCCCCCTGGTGCCCTTTATGCAGTCTCTGACCGACAACCCGGCGGCGCAGATTGCCAACATGCACACCCTCTTCAACGTGGTCACCACCCTGCTCCTGCTGCCCTGCGGCGGGGCGCTGGTAAAGCTGGCCATGCGCGTCCTGCCCGACCGGGAGGAGGATCAGAAGGAGGGCATGCACCTGGCCTTCCTGGTGCCCGAGCCGGCCCGCACCAAGCAGGAGCATCCCATCGGCCTGTCCGCCATGTACCTGACCCAGCTGCGCCAGGAGCTCAACCGCATGCTGGGCATGGCCAAGGACAACATCGCCACGGCCTTCCAGGCGGTGCTGGAGCGGGATCCCAAGGAGGTGGAGAAGGCCCAGGCCACCGAGGAGTACATCGACTTCCTGAACAAGGAGATCTCCCAGTACATCTCCAAGGGCATGGTGCGGGAGACCAACGCCAAGGACTCCTCCGCCATGAGCTCCTATTTTAAGATCACCGGCAACATTGAGCGCATCGGCGACCACGCCATGAACATCTGTGAGTACACCCAGAAGCTGGCGGACAAGCACATCCGCTTTTCCGAGGAGGCCCAGGACGAGATCCGCGCCATGGAGCAGGTCTGCCTGGACACCCTGGATCTGCTGGAGCAGGAGGGCATCCAGCCCACCGAGTGGCTGACCAAGGTCTCCGCCATGGAGCAGCGCATCGACGACATGACCGACGAGTTCCGCCGCAAGCAGCTGGAGCGCATGCGGCAGGGCGCCTGCTCCGATGAGGCGTGTATCATCTTCTCCGAGCTGCTCACCGACTTTGAGCGCATCGGCGACCACGCCCTCAATATCGCCCAGGAGCGGGCGAGCATTGCGCCTGAGTCCACGGACGCGTAACAGTGAATCCTGAGGAGGGGAGTGCCGCCCCGGGGCGGCACTCCCCTCCTGTCTTGCGGGGCGGGGGAGGGCCCGCCCGCTCCCCTGCGGATTTCAGAAAATCAAAAAACAGGATTGATAATCGGGCGAAAATGATGTATGATAATAAAACCAGCCTTCCGGGGACGGCGCGAATGCGCCCGGCCCGCGGCAAGGCCGCACTAGTCGGGGAGTTAGCGGTGCCCTGTACCTGCAACCCGCTACAGCAGGGATGAATCCCGGCCCCCGGAACTGCGATGTGCCGTCTGACCCAGGTAAGCAGCGATGATGGATCGGTCCCGCGCAAGGCCGCACCGTGAACCGTGTCAGGCGGGGAACCGAGCAGCACTAAGCGGACCGCGACCTGTGCCGCGGGGTTCCCGCTCCTGAGCCGGCTGCCTGGGTAACGGGCATAGCGCAGTCTCCAAAGGCCGGTGTGCGGTCTTGCCACGCGCCGGACGCGGCGGGAGAGGGGCGAAGCGACGCGGCGTTTCCGCATCCTCCGCCCCTCTCCATTTTTCATTTGTATGTGAGGTGACCGGCTTGTACCAGGCCCTGTACCGCAAATGGCGGCCCCGCACCTTTGACGATGTGGTGGGCCAGGCCCATATTACCGAGACGCTCAAGCGGCAGGTGGCCACCGGCCGTCTGAGCCACGCCTATCTCTTCACCGGCACCCGGGGCACCGGCAAGACCACCTGCGCCAAGATCCTGGCCCGGGCGGTGAACTGCGAGCACCCGGTGGACGGCAACCCCTGCAACGCCTGTCCCTCCTGCCTGGGCATTGAGAGCGGCTCCATCCTGGACGTGCTGGAGCTGGACGCCGCCTCCAACAACGGCGTGGATCAGGTTCGGGCCCTGCGGGACGAGGCGGTGTACACCCCCGCCGCCGTGCGCAAGCGGGTGTACATCGTGGACGAGGTTCACATGCTGTCCACCGCCGCCTTCAACGCCCTGCTGAAGATCCTGGAGGAGCCGCCGGAGCACCTGATGTTCATCCTGGCCACCACCGAGCTGCACAAGGTGCCGGCCACCATCAAGTCCCGGTGCCAGCAGTTCTCCTTCAAGCGCATCTCCACCGGCGACATCGCCGCCCGCCTGGCCTACGTGGCCCGGCAGGAGGGGATGGAGCTGCGGGGGGATGCGGCGGAGCTGCTGGCCCGGCTGGCCGACGGCGGCCTGCGGGACGCCCTGTCCCTGCTGGATCAGTGCGCCGGGCCCGACCGCCCCATCGGGGAGCAGGAGGTGCTGGACGCCCTGGGCCTGGCGGGCAACCTGGAGACCGCCGGCCTGATGGAGCGCATCGGCGGCGGCGACACCGCCGGCGCCCTGGAGACCCTGGCCCGGCTGTACAGCGCGGGCAAGGACGTGGGGAGCCTGCTGGGGGAGCTGTCCGCCCTCACCCGGGATCTCCTGGTGCGCAAGACCGCCCCCCAGGGGGGCGCGGCCCTGCTCACCGGCGGCTATGACGAGACCACCATGCGCCGCCTGTCCAACCAGTTTCAGACCGTCCGGCTGGTGCAGATGCTGGGCCTGCTCCAGACCACCATCGCGGATCTGGCCCGCAGCGGCAGCCGCCGCACCGATGCGGAGCTGTGCCTGATCCGCCTGTGCGACCCGGCGCTGGACGAGAGCACGGCGGCCCTCAACGCCCGGCTGAGCCGGGTGGAGGAGCTGCTGGCGGGGGGCATCCCCGCCGCCTGCGCGGTGCCGGAGAAGCCCCTGAAGCGGCCGGCCCAGGCCCAGACCCAGGCGCCGCCCCCTGCGGCGGCTCCGTCCGCCCCGGCCAGGGAGGAGCGCCCCCCCTGGGAGGAGGAGCGGCCGCCCCTGCCCGACGAACCGGGCGAGCCGGTGGGCTACGAGCCCGAGGCGCCTGCGATCTCTGCGGAGCCAGCGGGCCGGGCTGCGACTGGCGGTGCGCCCGATCGAGGGCAGCCCGCGTCCGGCGGCACTCCCGCCGCCCAGCCGGATCTCTGGCCCGGGCTGGTGGCGGCGGTGCGGAAGAAGTTCCCGGCGGTCTACCCCTTCCTGTGCAACCCCTCTGCGGTGGAGGGGCGGCTGGAGGGGGGCGTGCTCACCCTGTGGGTGAAGGACGAGTTCACCAAGACCATGGTGGGCGGCCCCCACATTCTGGAGGAGCTGGGGCGGCTGGCCTCGGCCCAGACCGGCGGGGAGGTGCGCTGCGCGGTGAAGGTGGGCAAGGCTCCGCCGCCGCAGGCGGGCCAGGCGGCACCGGCCCCGGCGGAACACGACAACTTGGACGATCTGCTGGCCTTCGGCAGGCAGTTTGACAACATTATTATTCAGGAATAAAAGGAGTGCGACCGATGGCAAAGGGATTCAACAGCCGCGGCATGGGCGGCTTCGGCGGCGGCATGAACATGAACATGATGAAACAGGTTCAGAAGATGCAGCAGGACATGATGAAGATGCAGCAGGAGCTGGAGAACAAGACCTATACCGCCGCGGCGGGGGGCGGCGTGGTGTCCGCCACCGTCACCGGCAAGCGGGAGGTCAAGGAGGTCGTCATCGACCCCGACGCTGTGGATCCGGAGGACGTGGAGATGCTCCAGGACATGATCGTGGCGGCGGTGAACGAGGCCCTGCGGGCGGCGGAGAGCGACTCCGCCTCCTCCATGCAGCAGCTCACCGGCGGGCTGAACCTGCCCTTTTAATCAAACTCAAACCGGACGGCGGGGCCTTCCTTAAAGGCTCCGCCGTCCGGTTTGAAAAGAGCTGCGACCCGCCGCGCGCAAGGCCTGCCCGTCTGAGACGGGCGGGCCTCACACTTGCGGGCCGAGCAGTGTTTTCCCCGAGGCGCATGTCCCCGGGGAAAACGATTTGAACTGGATTCGCGCGGCTGCGGCCGCACGAACTCTGCGAGGCTGTTTCGCGGGAGAAAGGAGGAGGCGTATGGAGCAGGTGGAAACCCGGCAGATGTCGGAGAGCTTCCGGCTGGGGGCCGTCCTGGCCCTGGCCGGCGGCTTTCTGGACGCATACACCTACCTGGTGCGGGGCGGGGTGTTCGCCAACGCCCAGACCGGCAACATCGTCCTGCTGGGCGTACGGCTGATGGAGGGGGACTGGGCCGGCGCGGGCCACTACCTGGTGCCCATCCTGGCCTTTGCCGCCGGGGTGCTGACCGCCGAGCTGGTGCACGCCCGCTGCGGCAGGTGGGAGCGGCTCCACTGGCGGCAGCTCACCGTGGCGGCGGAGATGATCCTGCTGGTGGCGGTGGCCCTTCTGCCCGGGTGGGCGGACAGCGGGGCCAACGTGCTGGTGTCCTATGTGTGCACCGTCCAGGTGCAGAGCTTCCGGAAGGTGGCGGGCAGCGCCTTTGCCACCACCATGTGTACCGGCAACCTGCGCAGCGGCACCGAGGCCCTCTACCGCGGCTGGATCACTGGGGAGCGGGAACACCTCCGCCGGGCGGGGCGGTATTACGGCATCATCGTGTTCTTCTGCGCCGGGGCGGCCCTGGGGGCCTGGTGCAGCGGGGCGTGGGGCCGGCACGCGGTGCTGGCCGCCAGCCTGCTGCTTTTTGCGGCATTTTTGCTGATGTTCCGGCGGAAAAACACTTGCGGCAGGGACGAAAGCGGTATAAAATAAGACCCGCTTAACAACTCTGTTTCACGGGAGGCATACACACATGTCAGAACAGGCGAAGGTCTACTACTCCGACCTCCGGTGCCGTCCGGGCGTGAGCCTGCTGGACAAGCTGAAAAAGCTCATCCGCAGGGCGGGCATCGGGGAGATCGATTTTGACCACAAGCTGGTGGCCATCAAGATGCACTTCGGCGAGCCGGGGAACCTGGCGTTCCTGCGGCCCAACTACGCCAAGGCGGTGGCCGACGTGGTGAAGGAGCTGGGGGGCATCCCCTTCCTCACCGACTGCAACACCCTCTACCCCGGCCGGCGGAAAAACGCCCTGGAGCACCTGGACGCCGCCTATGAAAACGGCTTCACCCCCCTGTCCACCGGCTGCCAGGTGATCATCGGCGACGGCCTGCGGGGCAACGACGACGTGGAGGTGCCCGTGGCGGGGGCGGAGTACATCCAGACCGCCAAGATCGGCAAGGCCATTATGGAGGCGGACGTGGTGATCTCCCTGTCCCACTTCAAGGGCCACGAGCAGACCGGCTTCGGCGGCGCCATCAAGAACCTGGGCATGGGCTGCGGCTCCCGCCGGGGGAAGATGGAGCAGCACGCCGAGGGCAAGCCCAAGGTGAAGGCCAGCCGCTGCGTGGGCTGCCGCAAGTGCACCACCCAGTGTGCCCACGACGCCATCTCCTTCGACGACGGGGGGAAGGCCTCCATCAACTGGAACAGGTGCGTGGGCTGCGGCCGGTGCATCGCCGTGTGCAACACCGATGCCATCCGGGCCGGAAACGACTGCGCCATGGAGGAGCTGGGCTGCCGCATGGCGGAGTACGCCAAGGCGGTGGTGGACGGCCGGCCCCAGTTCCACATCAGCCTGGTCATCGACGTGTCCCCCTACTGCGACTGCCACGGGGAGAACGACGTACCCATCCTGCCCGATGTGGGCATGTTCGCCTCCGCCGACCCGGTGGCTCTGGATCAGGCCTGCGCCGACGCCTGCCTGCGGCAGCAGCCCATCCCCGGCTCCCATCTGGACGAGCAGCTCCGCCGGGAGGGCTTCTGCGACCACCACGACCCCTTCATCAACAGCATGCCCGACACCGACTGGCGGGTGTGCCTGGCCCACTGTGAGAAGATCGGCGTCGGCAGCCGCACCTACGAGCTGATTGAGGTAAAATAACCCATAGAAATCGAAAGGGAGGATTCAAATGGACGTGAAGAACATCCTGGCCCACTGCGACCACACCCTGCTCAAGCCGGAGAGCACCTGGGAGCAGATCAAGGCCATCTGCGACGAGGGGCTGGAGTACGGCTGCGCCAGCGTGTGCATCCCCGCCTCTTACGTGAAGCAGGCCAACGATTACGTGGGCAGCGATCTCAAGATCTGCACCGTCATCGGCTTCCCCAACGGCTACTCCACCACCGAGGTGAAGGTGTTTGAGACCGAGGACGCCATCCGCAACGGCGCCGACGAGATCGACATGGTCATCAACATCGGCTGGGTGAAGGACAAGCGCTGGGACGACGTACTGGAGGAGATCAAGACCATCAAGGCCTCCTGCAAGGGGCGCATTCTCAAGGTGATCGTGGAGGCCTGCCTGCTCACCCAGGAGGAGAAGATCAAGATGTGCCAGCTGGTCAGCGAGTCCGGCGCGGACTACATCAAGACCTCCACCGGCTTCTCCACCGGCGGCGCCACCAAGGAGGACGTGGCCCTCTTTGCCCAGCACATCGGGCCCGGCGTAAAGATCAAGGCCGCCGGCGGCATCGCCACCCTCCAGGACGCCCAGGATTTCCTGGATCTGGGCGCCGACCGCCTGGGCACCTCCCGGATTGTGAAGCTGGCTCGTGGGGAGCAGGCCAGCGGGTATTGAGCCCGGCGGCCCGGAAAACAGCATCCATCTATAACAAGAGGACTGGCCCCTGGGGCCAGCCCTCTTGTTTGCATGTAACACTTTTGTAAAAAAATTTGTGATTTTACGTAAAAGATGGTTGCCCTTTGAGAGGGGATAAGGTATAATGGTGCCGTAAGCGCAGGGCGGAGCGGATCACATGTCTGAACCAAACTGTGCTATTTTTGCGAAAGGAAGGTAGATTACATTGAAGCAGACAAAGAAGCTCCTTGCCCTGCTGCTGTGCCTGGGCATGGTGGCCGGTCTGGCCGCCTGCGGCGGCGGCACTCAGGGCACCAGCGATTCCCCCGCGCCTGAGAGCACCGCGCCCGCGGGTGAGACCACTCCCGCCGATACGGAGGAGCCCGCCGGTGAGGCTGCCACCGACCCCGATTCCATCGACGACAACATGACCTCCGCCGACGGCACCTATCAGGTGGCTTTCGTCACCGACGTGGGCCAGCTGAAGGACAAGTCCTTCAACCAGGGCACCTATGACGGCGTGAAGCTGTACGCCGCCGCCAACGACCTGAGCTACAAGTACTATCAGCCCGCCAACGGCAACGAGGCCACCGACGACGACCGCTTTGACGCCATGCAGGCCGCCGTGAACGGCGGCGCCGACGTGGTGGTGTGCGCCGGTTATCTGCAGGAGGCTGCCCTGACCCGCGCCGCCATTGCCAACCCCGACACCAAGTTCGTCTTTGTGGACGGCTATCCCCTGAGCGACGAAAGCGGCAACGTGCTGACCAACGTGGCCGGCATCGCCTTCAAGGAGGAGCAGGCCGGTTACCTGGCCGGCTACGCCGCCGTGAAGGACGGCTTCACCAAGCTGGGCTTCTCCGGCGGTGGCGGCGGCACCAACCCCGCCTGCTGCCGGTTCGGCTATGGCTATGTCCAGGGCGCCAACGCCGCGGCTGCCGAGGAGAACGTCACCGTTGACATGAACTACTCCTGGGAGTACGGTGATACCTTCACCGCCTCCACCGAGCTGCAGACCATGATCAGCGGCTGGTACGCCAACGGCACCGAGATCGTGTTCGCCTGCGGCGGCTCCATGTTCCAGTCCATCTCCGCCGCCGCCTCCGCCAATGACGGCTATGTCATCGGCGTGGACGTGGATCAGTCCGGCGAGTCCGACACCGTCGTGACCTCCGCCATGAAGGGCCTGTCCGACGCGGTGCAGTGGGCTGTGGGCCATGTCTATGACGACACCTGGGACGAGATCGGCGGCACCGCCACCTCCCTGGGCGTGGCCGACAACGCCGTTGCCCTGCCCACCACCGACGACGCCTGGCGCTTCGAGACCTTCACCGTCGAGAAGTACAAGGAGCTGTACCAGCAGATGGTGGACGGCACCCTGGTTGTGGACGACGACTACACCGTCCTGGACAACCCCGAGACTGCTACCAACTGGAGCAACGTCAACCTGAACATCATCTGAGCCAATCCATATGTCCCTTGCACAGGGGGAGCGCTGACGCGCTCCCCCTGTTTCTGCCTGCGGGCGGATTGGGACAAATTTCTTGTAATTCTTCCAGTGGTATTATATAATAGTATTATCTTTACGGAGGAGGCGGGATGAGGACTATGGAAGCGGAAAACATCATTGAGATGCTCCACATTACCAAAGAGTTCCCCGGTATCATCGCCAACGATGACATCACACTTCAGCTCCGGCGGGGGGAGATCCACGCCCTTCTGGGGGAGAACGGCGCGGGCAAGTCCACCCTGATGAGCGTACTGTTCGGCCTGTACCAGCCGGAGGCGGGCGAGATCCGGAAAAACGGCCAGGTTGTGAAGATCAACGACCCCAACGACGCCACGGCCCTGGGCATCGGCATGGTGCACCAGCACTTCCAGCTGATTGACGTGTTCACCGTGCTGGACAACATCATCCTGGGCGCCGAGACCACCAAATTCGGCTTCCTGCAGAAGAAGGAGGCCCGGAAAAAGGTGGAGGAGCTGTCGGAGAAGTACGGCCTCAAGGTGGATCTGGACGCCAAGGTGGAGGACATCACCGTGGGCATGCAGCAGCGGGTGGAGATTCTCAAGATGCTCTACCGGGACAACGAGATCCTGATCTTTGACGAGCCCACCGCAGTTCTCACCCCCCAGGAGATTGAAGAGCTGATGGCCACCATGAAGGAGTTTGCCAAAGAGGGGAAGAGCATCCTGTTCATCTCCCACAAGCTCAATGAGATCATGGAGGTGGCCGACCGGGTCACCGTGCTGCGCAAGGGCAAGTATGTGGGTACGGTAAACACCTGTGACACGGACAAGCAGTCCCTGTCCAACATGATGGTGGGCCGTCCGGTGCAGCTGGAGGTAGTGAAGGACGAGGCCCGTCCCGGCGAGACGGTGCTGAAGGTGGAGCATCTGAGCGTGCCCTCCCACACCCACAAGAAGGACGCCGTCCACGACGTGAGCTTCGAGGCCCGCGCCGGGGAGATCCTGTGCATCGCCGGCATCGACGGCAACGGCCAGACCGAGCTGGTCTACGGCCTCACCGGCTTGGAGAAGTGCTCCGGCGGCACCGTGACCCTCTGCGGCCATGACATCTCCCACGCCACCATCCGCCAGCGGGGGGAGAATATGAGCCACATCCCCGAGGATCGGCACAAGCACGGCCTGGTGCTGGACTTCACGCTGGAGCAGAACCTGGTGCTCCAGCGGTTCCGGGAGCCCCGGTTCCAGCACATGGGCTTCATCAAGCCCGCCGCCGTGCGGGAGTACGCCGACCGGCTCATTGAGCAGTACGACGTGCGCTCCGGCCAGGGGCCGGTGACCGTCGCCCGCTCCATGTCCGGCGGCAACCAGCAGAAGGCCATCATCGCCCGGGAGGTAGACCGGGAGAAGCCGCTGATCGTGGCGGTGCAGCCCACCCGCGGCCTGGACGTGGGCGCCATCGAGTACATCCACAGCCAGCTGGTGGCTGAGCGGGACAAGGGCAGGGCGGTGCTGCTGGTCTCCCTGGAGCTGGATGAGGTCATGAGCCTGTCCGACCGCATCCTCGTCATGTACGAGGGGGAGATCGTGGGCGAGCTGGATCCCAAGGCCACCACCGTACAGGAGCTGGGCCTCTACATGGCCGGCGCAAAGCGCATGACAAAGGAGGGCGAGGGCGCATGAAGGAGAAGCTATCCATTCTCTGGGGCAAGGACGGCACCAAGTCGGTTCTGGCCTCGCTGATCTCCATTGTCATCGGCATGGCCGTGGGCGCGCTGATTGTGGTGCTGGTGGGCCTGCTCAACCCGTCCATGGGCCTGGGCACCATGTGGGAGGGCGTCCGCCTGGTGTTCGGCGGCCTGTTCAGCACCGGCCGCGACGCCGCGGGCCAGCTCACCTTCGGCTTCAATCCCACCAACATCGGCAACATGCTCTTCCGGGCCACCCCGCTGATCCTCACCGGACTGTCGGTGGCCGTGGCCTATAAGACCGGCCTGTTCAACATCGGCGCGCCGGGGCAGTACCTGATGGGCACCGCCGCCACCCTGATCCTGGCCCTGTCCATCCCCACCGAGACCGTGCCCGCCCCCCTGGTGTGGGTGATCGCCTTTGCGGGCGGCAGCCTGGCCGGCGCGGTGTGGGGATGCATCCCCGGCCTGGTGAAGGCCTTCCTCAACATCAACGAGGTGCTGGCCTGTATCATGACCAACTGGATCGCCGCCAACCTGGTGACCTGGATGTTCGACAGGGGCAGCCTGTTTGAGAACCTCCAGAACACCGTGGAGAACACCAAGACCGCCTATATCTACAAGACCAGCTTCAACGGCGTGGAGACCTCCAAGATGGGCCTGGATCTGATCTTCCCCAACTCCCAGGTCAACGGCGGCATCCTCATCGCCATCGTCATCGCCATCCTCATGTATATCCTCATGAACAAGACCACCCTGGGCTATGAGCTCAAGGCCTGCGGCGCCAACCGCCACGCCGCCCGGTACGCCGGCATTTCCGACAAGCGGAACATCGTGCTGTCCATGGCCATTGCCGGCGCCCTGTCCGGCGCGGCGGCCTCCCTGTACTACCTGGCGGGCAACACGGAGTTCTTCTGGTCTACCTATCAGAGCCTGCCCGCCACCGGCTTCAACGGTATCCCCGTGGCCCTGCTGGCGGTGTGCAACCCCATCGGGGTGATCTTTACCGGCTGCTTCATGTCCATGCTGGACATCGTGGGCCTCCAGCTCACCAATCTGACGGCCTACAACGAGTATATCACCGATGTGATCATCTCCATCATCGTCTATCTGAGCGCCTTCTCCCTGGTCATCAAGCTGGCCATCAGCGGCAGCCACCGGAAGCACAGGAAGGCGGCGGAACCCGCCCCGGTGAGCACGGCCCCGCCGGACGGCGGAGATGGAACCCCGGAGAAAGGAGGGGAGCAGGCATGACGTTCCTCATTCAGCAGACCCTGATCTATGCCGTCCCCCTGATGATCGTGGCCCTGGCCGGCGTGTTTGCCGAGCGCAGCGGCATCATCAACCTGGCCCTGGAAGGTATTATGATCTTCGGCGCCTTCGCGGGCGTGCTCTTTGTCAACCTGACCCAGCAGGCCGGCGTCTTTGACGCCGCCAAGGCGAACGACAACTATCTGGCCCTGCAGGGCTTCATGCTGCTGGCCATGCTGGTGGCGGCCATTCTGGGCGCCCTGTTCTCCCTGCTGCTCTCCTTCGCGTCGGTGAACCTGAAGGCCGACCAGACCATCGGCGGCACCGCCCTCAACCTGATGGCCCCCGCCCTGGTGCTGTTCTTCATCCGCATTGTCGCCAACCAGAACACCCTTCAGATGTACACCGGCGACGCGGCCAGCTGGTTCATGATCAAAAAGAGCATGTTCGGCTACGGCCGCAATGATGACATGGGCTTCTTCGGCTCCACCTTCATCGACAAGACCTACCTGGCCACCTACATCTGCATTATCCTCTTCGTGGTGCTGTCCATCCTGCTCTACAAGACCCGCTTCGGCCTGCGGCTGCGCTCCTGCGGCGAGAATCCCCAGGCCGCCGATTCCCTGGGCATCAACGTCTATAAGATGCGCTACGCCGGCACCACCATTTCCGGCGCCCTGGCGGGCATGGGCGGCTTCGTCTACGCCCTCACCACCGCCAACTGCGCCTCCACCGGCGAGGTGGCCGGCTTCGGCTTCCTGGCCCTGGCCGTTATGATCTTCGGCAACTGGAAGCCCCTGAACATCGCCGGCGCGGCCCTGCTCTTCGGCCTGTTCAAGTGCATCGCCGCCTCCTATACCAGCATCGATATCAACGGCGACGGGGTATTCCTCCTGGCCCAGTTGGGCATCAGTCCCCATATCTACCGGATGCTGCCCTATCTGGTCACCCTGGTGGTTCTGGCCTTCACCTCCAAGAAGTCCCGGGCCCCCAAGGCGGAGGGCATCCCCTACGACAAGGGCAAGCGGTAAAGCCGGCCTGCCCCTGAAC
>ERZ1643247.834-NODE-834-length-33378-cov-5.378747_pt1 | contig 33378 bp, 39 predicted proteins | sample MGYA00579264_ERZ1643247 | MGnify/ENA primary metagenome ERZ1643247 (study PRJEB29033, sample SAMEA4952262) | chicken gut metagenome | biome: Broiler Chicken; feature: Gastrointestinal Tract; material: Caecum | place: Ireland | collected 2018 | study: Broiler... | reverse complement strand
TTCTGCCTGCACCAGCATCCGGCGGTGGGGAATCATGCGCCGCAGCAGGCGAAGACCATCATACAGCAGCCCCATACTGCCGCCCAGCAACGCACACAACAAAAACAGCGCCGCCTGTCCTTGTACGCTTACCTGCACACCCGCCGCCCCCTTTCTTAGCGAAACAACCGCGCCAACAGCGGATGTTTCCCAGAATCCATGCTATCTGCATAAGTCACTGCGTCGATATGCCCTTCTATCGCTACTTCTCCGTCTTCCAGATTCAGACGCCCCACATGCAGACCCACACCCTTCAAAAACAGCATTCCACAGGTCGTATCCACCGTTACATTTTCTTCGTCAAAACTTAAGACATCCGTCACACCGAAAATTTGCATCCGTTCCCTGTCTGTCATTTGTATCCAATGCTCTCTCGGATTTCTTTTTTCTTCCCCCAAAACAAAAACCTCCCATACTGTTTTTACAGTATATGAGAGGTTTCGGTTCATTATGTCCTTATTCCACGGCACGATACATCCCTGCCGCATCTTCCTTTTTGGTGGAGTCCTGTAGACTCAATACCTCCACTTTGGTGGTATTGCTGCCAAACTGTATTTCAATGATGTCACCGCATTTCACTTCTGCACCAGCCTTAACCACCTTGCCATTGAGAGACACTCGTCCCGCGTCGCAGGCTTCATTGGCAATGGTTCTTCGCTTGATGATGCGGGAAACTTTCAAAAATTTGTCAATGCGCATAGATCAATTCCCCTTTGATGTTTTTTTGTTTTTTGGTATCGGCAGTTGTGGATACATATTTTCCAGCAGCGTTTGCAGAGATGTTTCATCCTCCACATCTTCCACCAGCAACAATTCTTTTGCGCCTGGATACGGCGATACCAATGGTGCTTGCGGCAGCAATCTTTTTGCCGCAGGTACCGGCTTTACCAAAAAGCAGTCGTCACAAAGATACCCGATGATCTTTTCACGATAATATAAGAGATATTCTCCCATCATGGCACGATATCTGATTTGCTCCATTTCAGAAAGCTGATCCAAAAGAAACTGCAAACACTCTTTTCTGGTAGCCAAGCTACTGCCTCCTATTCAAAAATTTTTTCCAAAAAAACGCTTTCTCGCTGAGAGAAAGCGTTTTCATACCAATCTAATTATTTGTTGATTGCATCTTTCAAAGCTTTACCTGCTTTGAATCTAGGAGCTTTGGAAGCAGGAATCGGCATTGCTTCGCCTGTCTGAGGGTTTCTGCCTTCACGTGCTGCTCTTTCTGCAACATCAAATGTACCGAAACCGACCAGCTGTACCTTGCCGTTTGCTGCCAGTTCTTCTGTTACAACATCTTCAAACGCTTTCAACGCTTTTTCTGCGTCTTTCTTGCTCATTTCCGCCTTTTCTGCGATTGCTGCAACTAATTCAGATTTGTTCATGGTTCTGTTCCTCCTCAATACTTCATTAAACTTTCTTGGACAATGCCTCTTTTGCTTTGTCCCAGAGCAAATCCATTTCCTCCAGAGTCATCTTGGAAAGCTGCTTTCCCTCCGAAAGGGCTGAATTCTCAACATACTCAAATCTATTTATAAACTTTTTAGTGGCTTTTGTCAAGGCAAACTCAGGATTTATTTTCAAAAACCTTGCTACATTGACCAGCGCAAATAAAATATCTCCAAACTCTTCCTCTAAATTACCGTCTGGCTGTTCCCATGCTTCCTGCAATTCTCGAATCTCTTCCTCCACTTTACGCAATGCACCGCCCACATCGTCAAAATCAAATCCGACATCCGCCGCCTTTTTCTGCACTTTCCTTGCACGTGTCAGTGCCGGCAAGGCTGCAGGCACACTTTTGAGTACATCCGTCTGTGTTTCCAGCTGTTTTTCTTTCTTTTTGAGCGCTTCCCAGTTGATCAGCACCTGTTCCGCCGTGTCCGCAGAACCATCGCCAAATACATGAGGGTGGCGATAAATCATTTTTTCGCAGATTCCCTGTACCACGTCGTCCAACGTAAAATCGCCTTTGCCTGCTTCCAAAGAAGCATGGAAAACGACTTGCATCAGCACATCACCCAATTCTTCTTTCAGATTTTCCATATCCCCTCGGTCAATGGCGTCCACAGCCTCATAAGCTTCCTCCAGCAAATCTGCCCGCAGACTCTCATGGGTCTGCACCCGATCCCAGGGACAGCCATTTTCTCCCCGCAGCCGTTCAATGATGTCTTGCAAGTCCTTCCATGTATAGGATTGATGCATTTGATTCTCTCCTTTTCTCATCGGGACATTTTTTGTCCCATATTTTATTCAAAAGCCATAAACTTTCATTTTTGCATTTCTGGAAAAAACAGCGTTTTTTCCCTATCCCTATGCCGGAATTTATGGTATGATAATTTTATCAAAAATACAGCGTAAAGGAAAGTAGCACAAATCAATCAAAACAGAAAGGATGTTGCACCTCATGTTTCGCATTGTCAATAAAAAAGAATTGAACAGCATGGTCACTCTGCTGGAAATCGAAGCTCCTTTTGTGGCAAAAAAAGCCAAAGCAGGGCAATTTATTATTTTCCGTGTAGATGAGTACAGCGAACGGGTTCCGTTGACCATTGCCGACTATGACCGGGAAAAGGGCACCGTGACCATTATTTTCCAGAAAGTCGGTCTTTCTACCCAACTGCTGGCAGCAAAAGAAGTGGGAGACACCATCCGCGACTTTGTTGGACCTCTGGGTGTTGCTACAGAATACGAAGGATTCCAGAAAGTTGCCGTCGTTGGCGGCGGTGTTGGATGTGCCATCGCTTATCCTCAGGCAAAAGCGCTTCATGAACTGGGTATCGCCGTAGATGTCATTGCCGGATTCCGCAGTGAAGATATCGTCATCTTGGAAGAAGAAATGAAGGCAGTCGCGGACCACTACTATTTGATGACCGATGACGGCACCAAGGGAGAAAAGGGCTTTGTCACCGACAAATTAAAAGCTTTAATCGAAGCCGGTACTTCCTATGACGCTGTGATTGCAATCGGACCCATCCCCATGATGAAATTCGTCAGCTTGACTACCAAACCATACGGCATCAAAACCATTGTCAGCCTGAACCCCATCATGATCGACGGTACCGGGATGTGCGGCGGTTGCCGTGTAACGGTAGGCGGCGAAATCAAATTTGCCTGCGTGGACGGTCCAGACTTTGACGGACATGCCGTGGACTTTGATGAACTGATGAACCGAAATTCCATCTATAAAACCAGAGAAGCAGAATTGGCACAAACCCACATCTGCCGGATGGACAAACTGGCACAAGACTTGATTCGATAAGGGAGGACAGAAACAATGGCAAATATGAGCTTGGAAAAAATCAAAATGCCGGAACAGGCTCCGGATATTAGAAATCAAAACTTTGAAGAAGTGGCGATAGGCTATACTGCAGAAATGGCAATAGAAGAAGCAACGCGCTGTCTGAACTGTAAACATAAACCCTGTGTCAGCGGATGTCCCGTAAACGTGCAGATTCCCGAATTTATTGCGGAAGTTGCCAAAGGCGATTTTCTGGCTGCCTATCAGATCATCACCTCTACCAATGCCCTGCCGGCTGTCTGCGGTCGTGTCTGTCCACAGGAAAGCCAATGTGAGGCAAAATGTGTCAGAGGTATCAAGGGCGAAGCTGTTGCCATCGGCAGGCTAGAACGATTCGTAGCAGACTGGTATATGGCAAATCATGATGAACTGCCCGAAAAACCTGCGCAAAACGGCAAAAAAGTAGCCGTTATTGGTTCCGGTCCTTCTTCCCTTGCCTGTGCAGGTGATTTGGCAAAACAGGGCTATGCCGTAACAATGTTTGAAGCCTTCCATACCCCCGGCGGCGTATTGGTATATGGCATTCCCGAATTCCGTCTGCCCAAAGCCATTGTACAGAAAGAAATTGACAAACTGACGGCAATGGGTGTAGAAATCATGACCAACATGGTCATTGGAAAAGTCCTTTCTATCGACGAAATCATGGAAGATATGGGATTTGACGCCGTATTTATCGGCACCGGCGCCGGTCTGCCTTCTTTTATGGGCATTCCCGGGGAAGCGCTGGTAGGCGTTTATTCTGCTAACGAGTATCTGACCAGAATCAACTTGATGAAAGCATATCTGCCCGATTATGATACACCCATCCGTAAAAGCAAAGCAGTCGCCGTCGTTGGCGGCGGTAACGTTGCTATGGATGCTGCCAGATGTGCAAAAAGAATGGGAGCAGAAAACGTATATATTGTGTACCGTCGTTCGGAAGCAGAAATGCCCGCACGTCTGGAAGAAATTCATCATGCCAAGGAAGAAGGCATTGAATTCCATCTGCTGCGCAATCCGGTCAAAATACTGGACGACGGCAACGGACAGGTTTGCGGTATGGAATGTTTGAAAATGGAATTAGGCGAACCCGATGCCAGCGGCAGGAGACGTCCCATCCCTGTGGAAGGCTCTAATTATGTTCTTGATGTAGATACCGTCATTATGTCCATCGGTACTTCTCCCAATCCACTCATCCGCAGTACTACCAAAGGGCTGGAAGCAAATCGCAAAGGTTGTTTAGTCGTAGAAGAAGAAACCAATCAGACTACCCGAGAAGGTGTATACGCCGGCGGTGATGCAGTAACCGGCGCTGCAACAGTAATTTTAGCAATGGGCGCTGGCAAAAAAGCTGCAGCAGCCATTGATGCTTACTTAAAGCAAAAATAATTTACTGAACTGCGAAGTATCAGACCACCAAACCCTTTTGGTGGTCTGTTTTCGTCATTCGATGAAACAGACTGCAACCATATGGCAGGCAGTATCTTTCTTCTCTGTTCCGACATTGCCGCGCTCCTCAATTTTTTATCTTCCTTTCTCCTCACTGCTGCGGACAAAATTCATCAATAATACAATACAGAAAACAAACCTCATTTTCTCAAATGTATTCCACATTCTCTCATATTCAAAAATTCTACCAAACAACCGTGTCTTCCCAAGCTCCTGCCACGCTGTTGTTATATCCGTTACAAAAACCAAAAACTTTCCTCAGGATTTCTTTGTTCTCTTGGTCCGCAGGCGTATGGCATCTACGATGCACCATCTTCCCCAAACTCCTCTCCACCTGTCAGTCTACAAAACCAACCATCAAACACGTCGCAGCGGAAGCAATATCTTTTCTATTTTTCAAATCATACAGAATGGATCCAGCAACGCCCTCTCAACAGAAACACGGCTCTGCCTATGCCAACGGCGTTCTTTTCTGTTTTCTCCGAAAAATGCATTGGGTTCGTCAAAACGGACTGCGATACCCGCCATTCCGATACCACCACGTCTTCTATCCCCATTGCAGACACACTTTTCGCAAACAGCCGCTTACAGCAACATCCACCCAATAAAAAAACACATCTCTGTTGATGCGTTTTCTATCTATCCCTCTTTCTATCTGTGTGCTTCAGAATCTGTTCCTATTCTGCCACAGCTGTCTGATTCCTACGATTTCTTATGCCATTGCCCCTCAGGATCGTCTGTGACGCTCTTTCCAGTGCCGTTTTTCCTCTTCCAGCAACAGATATCCCGTGTTCCACGCAAAAAACAGCGGCAAGGACAGTGTCGCCAACCAAAACAAAAGCCCGATACAGCAAAGCAAACAAATCACATGCGTCCCACGATATAACCAGGACGGCTGCCGCATAACATGCCATCTTTTTTGATTGCGCAACCAACAAAGAACTATCGCTAATATCCCAGAAATTAACACCAAAAGAACAAAGCCACGGAAAATTTTCCCTGTATCCCATGCCTGTGGCGCCCAGTAAACAATAATCGCATCCGCACACAAACAAAGCCATGCCAGAAATTCCAGCCGCAGCCATTGCAAATATCCTGTCGGTTTTGTACTTCTTCTGTCGTTCATCCATTTCCTCCGTTTGCTTCGTCCGCTTGCGCCTGCCGCAAAGCTTCGTTCCATTCCAGCCAGACACAGATGGGATTCCAGATGAATACCAAAGGTACGGCAATTACCTGCAAATGCTGCATCCATGTCACCTGACAGATCACAATCCAAATAGCAGCGATGACCAAGATGAGGCTTCCTGCCAAATATCGTTTTGGGCGGCGCAGTTTATAGCCATGACGCAACGGATTATCTAGGTGCGCCGCTATTGCAAACACACCGCACAGCACCATACCGCCAACCGTCGCCCATGACGGCAGTCGCTCACCCCATAGCCATTGGGCGCCTTTGACACTGCAAATCACCCACAGTCCCATCACAAACCATGCACCAATTTCCTTTTGTAATCTCCGACAGCCCTCTGTCAGCTGTGCCTTTTGCTTCGCGTCCAAATCCCGTTCCTCCTGTTTTTCCTTTGTTGTTCCATATTACTCTCCTTTTCCTTGCTTGTCTAGATATTTCCATCATCTGATACAAAATGATCATAAAAAACAGAACACTCTCCAATCCTCTGCTAAAAAAATTCCGATAAAAGGGCTATCCTTTCCATGATATTTTCTGCTATAATGAATGCTGAAAGCAAACGGCAAGATACTGCTCTTACTACGACATGCAAAAAAGGAGGATATCCATATGAACATAAAAACACTGGAAATCGGTTTTATCGGTACCAACTGTTATGTAATTTCCGATGATAACGGCGTTTGTGCCATCATAGACTGCGATGGCAACCCAGCGCCCTTGTTTCAATATATTGCCGACAACGGACTGCATCCAACGCATATCTTGTTGACGCATGGTCATTTTGACCATATTGGCGCTGTAGAAGCGGTACAGCAAAAATATGGCTGTAAAATCTGCGCCTGCCGGCAGGAACAGCGGGTATTGACCGATCCGGCCGTAAACTTTTCCCTGCAAAGCGGTCATCCCATTGCCATCCATCCGGATATCTGGGTGGAAGACGGCGATACCATCGCTGTTGGCGATCTGCGCTTTCGGGTACTTTATACACCCGGACATACAGAAGGCAGCGTTTGTTTCTTACTGGGAGACAACATCTTCTCCGGAGATACCTTGTTCCAAGGCTCCTGCGGGCGTACAGACTTGACCACCGGAGATTGGGCAACCATCCTGCGTTCCCTTCAGCGCCTGCGGAATCTGCCTGGCGATTACCATGTATATCCCGGTCACGGTCCCGCCACCACGCTGGAAATCGAACGCCGTACCAACCCTTACCTATAACCCCGAAAGCCCCGCTTGGGGCTTTTATCCTGTGAAAGGAGGATATTTCATGCAGTATATCATGTCCCTCGACCAAGGCACTACCAGTTCTCGCTGTATCCTGTTTGATAAAACAGGAACTGCTGTCAGTACCGCACAAAAAGAATATCGCCAAATCTATCCTCACCCCGGCTGGGTAGAACAGGATCCCATGGAAATCTGGCAAAGCCAGCTGGAAGTTGCCCAGCGCGCTTTGACTCAGGCAGGATTATGTGCGGCAGATATTGCCGCCATCGGTATCACCAACCAACGGGAAACCACCATTTTATGGGATAAACGCACGGGCAAACCAATCTATAACGCCATCGTCTGGCAGTGCCGCCGAACCGCAGAAGACTGTGAACGGTTGGCGGCAGCAGGATACACGCAGCCGCTGCAGGAAAAAACCGGTCTGCTGTTAGACGCTTATTTTTCTGCTACTAAAATCCGCTGGATTTTGGAACAAGTGCCCGGCGCTCAAAAACTGGCAGAAGAAGGTAATTTACTCTTTGGCACGGTAGACACTTGGCTGATTTGGAATCTAACCGGCGGACAAGTACATGCAACGGATTACTCCAACGCCTCCCGCACCATGCTGTTTAATATCCATACCCTTCAATGGGACACAGAAATATTGGAAATGCTGCAAATCCCCGCCTCCATTCTCCCTCAAGTTCTGCCATCCAGCGGAATCTTCGGACATACCTTGCCTTATCATTTTGGCGCGCCGATTCCGATTGCCGGCGCTGCAGGCGACCAACAGTCCGCTTTATTTGGACAAGCCTGCTTTACTCCCGGTTCTGCCAAAAATACCTATGGCACCGGTTGTTTTTTGCTGATGCATACAGGCGATACCCCAGTCACCTCTCAAAACGGTCTGTTGACCACCATCGCTTGGGGATTGGACGGCAAGGTTTCGTATGCACTGGAAGGCTCTGTATTTGTCGCCGGCGCCGCCATTCAATGGCTACGGGATGAATTGCAGTTGATTTCTTCTTCCGCAGAAACAGAACAGATGGCGCTTTCTGTTCCAGATACCTGCGGCGTTTATCTGGTACCTGCCTTTACCGGCTTAGGTGCACCTTATTGGGATCCTCATGCCCGCGGCATTCTCACCGGACTCAGCCGCGGCGCCAATCGCAGCCATATCGTCCGTGCCGCACTGGAATCCATGGCATACCAGACTTACGATGTTCTGCATGCTATGGAAGAGGATGCGCAAATCCCACTGGCGGAACTGCGGGTAGACGGCGGCGCTGCGGCAAATGGATTTTTGCTGCAATTTCAGGCAGATATTACCGGCGTGCCGGTGCTGCGCCCCCAAACACTGGAAACCACCGCTTTGGGTGCCGCGTATCTGGCAGGGCTTGCGGTGGGCTATTGGAAGGACTTATCAGAAATTCGCCGTAACTGGGGCGTATCCCATGCCTATTCTCCCAAGGCTTCCAAAGAATATGCCGCCGGGCGACTGGAGGGATGGCAAAAAGCCGTCCGACAGGCTTTGCAGAAATAACCTGACAAATTTTTTGTAAAAAATGCTGCTGGCTTCTTCCAGTTTTCACAATATCTTGTATGAATTAGAAATTTTATTGCAATGCATCACTAGATATGGTAAGTTTATATACAGTAAATGACGAACGATCGTTGGTTCTCAAATGGGAACATAAGGAGGAATCCATCATGTATGTAATCAAAAAAGATAATACTCACGAACCTTGGAATGTACAAAAGGTCGTAGTTGCCGTCAATAAATCCGCTTACCGAGCACTGGTGAAGTTTACTCAAGACGAACTGGACTTCATCTGCCAATTTGTAGAGGATAAAGCCAGCTCTTTAGGCAAAGAGGGGATCCCGATTGCAGAAATGCATAACATCGTGGAAAGCGCATTGGAACGGGTCAAACCGGAAGTTGCCAAAAGCTATCGGGATTACCGGAATTATAAACAGGATTTTGTGCGTATGCTGGATGAAGTCTACAAAAAAAGCCAGTCCATCATGTACATTGGCGATAAGGAAAACAGCAATACCGACAGCGCACTGGTTTCCACCAAGCGTTCCTTGGTATTTAATCAGCTCAACAAAGAACTGTACCAAAAGTTCTTTATGACAACCGAAGAATTGCAGGCATGTCGGGATGGTTATATTTACATTCACGATATGTCAGCCAGAAGGGATACCATGAATTGCTGCCTGTTTGATGTCAAAAACGTCCTGACTGGCGGCTTTGAGATGGGAAATCTCTGGTATAATGAACCCAAAACACTGAATGTTGCCTTTGACGTCATCGGAGATATTGTGCTTTCTGCGGCCAGCCAGCAGTACGGCGGTTTTACCGTACCTTCTGTGGATCTGCTGCTGGAGCCTTTTGCAGAAAAAAGCTATGAAAAATTCTACCGCCGATATATTGACATGGGACTGACACCCAAGGCAGCGGATAAAGAGGCGATGGCGGACATTCTCAACGACTTTGAACAGGGATTCCAGGGCTGGGAATACAAATTTAATACCGTAGCATCCAGCCGCGGCGATTACCCTTTTATCACCATGACCTTCGGCACTGGTACCGGCAAGTTTGCAAAGCTCGCCTCCATCACTATGTTAAATGTCCGCCGCAAAGGACAAGGAAAGAAAACCTGCAAAAAACCCGTGCTCTTCCCCAAACTGGTATTCTTGTATGACGAAAATCTGCATGGAAAAGGAAAAGAGTTGGAAGATGTTTTCGAAGCCGGAATTTTATGCTCCTCTAAAACCATGTATCCCGACTGGCTTTCCCTCACTGGCGAAGGCTATGTCGCAGACATGTATAAAACCTATGGCGCCATCATCAGTCCGATGGGCTGCCGGGCATTTTTGTCACCATGGTTTGAGAGAGGCGGTATGGAACCTGCCGACGACGAGGACAAACCTGTTTTTGTGGGACGGTTCAATATCGGCGCAGTTAGTCTCCATCTACCTATGATTTATGCAAAGGCAAAACAGGAGAGCAGGCCATTTTACGAAGTTCTGGACTATTATCTGGAGCTGATCCGCCAATTACATATTCGTACTTATGCATATCTAGGCGAAATGCGGGCCTCTACCAATCCGCTGGCATACTGCGAAGGCGGATTTTATGGCGGACGTCTGGGCATACACGATAAAATCAAACCACTGCTCAAATCAGCCACCGCCTCCTTTGGCATCACGGCACTCAATGAACTGCAAGAGCTGCACAATGGCAAATCTCTCGTAGAAGACGGTCAGTTTGCCATTGATACCCTGCAGCACATCAACGATAAAATTGCAGAATTCAAAAAAGCAGACGGCAATCTGTACGCTATCTACGGCACACCTGCCGAAAGTCTGTGCGGTTTACAGGTCACACAGTTCCGTAAAAAATACGGCGTAGTGGAACATGTTTCCGACCGCCCTTATGTCAGCAATTCTTTCCATTGCCATGTGACCGAAGACATTTCCCCCATCCAGAAGCAGGATTTGGAAAAGCGGTTCTGGGATCTCTCCAACGGCGGGAAGATACAGTATGTGAAATATCCCATTGATTATAATCTGGACGCCATCCGCACATTGGTGCGCCGTGCCATGAAGCTGGGCTTCTATGAAGGCGTCAACCTTTCCTTGGCGTACTGCGACGACTGCGGTCACCAGGAACTGGAAATGGACGTCTGCCCGAAATGCGGCAGCCGCAACTTAACCAAAATCGACCGGATGAACGGATATCTCTCCTATTCCCGCGTGAAAGGCGATACCCGCCTGAACGAGGCGAAAATGGCAGAGATTGCAGAAAGGAAGAGTATGTAAGTGCACTATCATAATATTACCAAAGATGATATGCTCAATGGCGAAGGGCTGCGAGTCGTTTTATGGCTTGCCGGCTGTTCTCATCACTGCAAAAACTGTCAGAATCCCATCACTTGGGATCCGAACGGCGGTCTGCCTTTTGATGCAGACGCTAAGGCAGAGCTATTTGCAGAGCTGGAAAAAGATTATATCAGCGGCATCACCTTCAGCGGCGGCGATCCGCTTTATATCAGCAACCGCGAAGCATTGACCATCCTTGCCAAAGAAATCAAAGAAACCTTTCCGGAGAAAACAACATGGTTATATACCGGCTACATTTGGGAAGAAATCAGCGCATTACCTGTTATGGCTTATCTGGACGTCATTGTAGATGGTAAATTTGTAGACGAATTAAAAGACAATCAACTGCACTGGAAAGGCAGCTTTAACCAGCGCATCATTGACGTACAGAAATCTCTGGAAAAAGGCACGCTTTATCTCTATCATGCAGAATAAAACCAGAAAGGAATCTTTACATCTATGCTTACCATCAAAATCAAATATTTCAACGACAACATCGAACGGCTACGCTATATCGACGGCAAGTCTGACTGGATTGATCTGCGGGCAGCAGAGCGCGTGGAATTACGGGCAGGGGAATTTCGTTTGATTCCGCTTGGCATTGCCATGGAGCTGCCCAAAGGCTACGAAGCACATATTGTGCCGCGCAGCTCTACCTTCAAGCAATTCGGCATCCTGCAGACCAATCACTGCGGTATTGTAGATGAAAGTTACTGCGGGGACAACGACCAGTGGTTTTTCCCTGCTCTGGCGATGCGGGACACAGTTATAGAAGTCAATGACCGTATTTGCCAGTTCCGGATCTTTGCCCATCAGCCCACCCTCTCTTTTACGGAAACCAAAACATTGGGCAACAACGACCGCGGCGGAATCGGCTCCACCGGTAAAAATTGAGGTGTTTTGATGATATCAAACTTCCTATTTCGTTTTGCAGAACCTTCTGACGCTTCTCTGATTCTGCGCTTCATCAGAGAACTGGCAGACTACGAGGGGCTACTTTCGGAAGTAGTCGCCACAGAATCCCTTTTAGAAGAATGGATCTTTCAGAAGAAAAAAGCAGAAGTTCTGTTCGCTATGGATGCAGCCGGCAATGAAATCGGCTTTGCGCTGTTCTTTCACAATTTTTCCACGTTTTTAGGCAGAAGCGGTATTTATTTAGAGGACTTATATGTTTCTCCTGCTAACCGTGGGCAAGGCTGTGGAAAAGCCATCTTGCAAAAACTGGCGCAGATTGCTATACAACGCGGCTGTGGGCGCTTGGAATGGTGGTGTCTGGACAGCAATATCCCTTCTATCGCGTTTTATCGCTCTATGGGCGCAGAGCCCATGTCTGATTGGACGGTTTACCGTCTCGCTGGAAAAACGTTGCAGCATATGGCAGCAAATGACAAAGAGAATCCTTAATCATCGGGGATTCTCTTTCTTGCGTTTCCTTCGGTATCTCTGTCTTCTTGTTTCCCATGACGAAAATTTTATTCCAAAAGATTCTCTAAAAGAAACCTCTTTCTCTGAAATGGATATCTAGGCTTAGGCAAATGTTCCACACCTCCCTCATTCCCGGAAGCATTCCCATCATAAAAAAATGTATCGGCAAGTCTTGGTACATACAACAAATATTGCTGCATATCCCCCTCCTTTTCCCTCTCTCAGTTTCATCCAATTTGGATTTCCCGTGCTCTCCCTACCGCAGCTGTGCAGGCAATGCCAAATCAACGCTGCTGTCCTTTGCCTTCCTAATCACCATATCAAAGCGAAAGGTTCACACCCGCTCCCCCGCATTCCGATTGGATTCTCTTGATTCCAATTTGTACCCACTACGCCGCCTCTTTTGCTCCACACAGTAAGATAATCCTGGCTTCCTACAAAAACCATATCTGTTTCGTTGAGTGCATAGACTTCCCCACACAACAAACACAGCTGCTTCCTTCTTTATTGACATGGCTTTTATTTTGTAGTATATTTATCACATAATAAGCGAAATACATCACATAAAGGAGGATTCAAATGAAACGAAAACAATATCTGCATGGTTTGATGGGACTGTTATCTCTATTAGGCTGGATTGGCATTTTCACGGAAGAAAGAGCCTTTTTGGCGTTCTTCGCTTTTGCCGTTGATTTTCAGTATTTTTTTCTTCCCAGCGACGAAATGCTGGAGGCTTATACCAATCGCTCGGCTTCTCTAGCATTTTACTGCGGCATGGTCGCTACTGCCGCTGCCGCATTGATTGGTTTTTTCGCGATGGAAAAAACCGGAGCACAGGCACTTTTGCTTGGATTTACTTGTGGATGGGTCATTGCTGTGTTGGTTCACGCCATTGGCAATGTATATTACGGATTTCGAGAAAGCTGGGGCATGTCACATGATTCAAAATAGAATGAAAGAATTTCGCGCCAAGTACAACATGAAGCAGGAAGATTTGGCAAAACTGGTGGGCGTGCGCCGGGAAACCATCGGCAATTTGGAAAATGGCAGGTACAATCCTTCTCTTGTTCTGGCATGGAACATTGCAAAAGTATTCGGCGTTGCAATCGAAGAAATCTTCACTGTAGAGGAGGAATCAAACTGATTGGTAGTTCATTGTCTCCTTTCCGTTGTATTCCTTTTGCCTTCAGCTTCAAAGCAAGTTTTATCCTGTTTGTCAACCGGCGACCTTTCCACCTGCAATGAAGTCTCTCTTGGTTTTTTATCAAATCATGCGCCCATGCCATGTGATTGGACGAAAACCAGTGATACAAACCACCAAAAAATATTGTATCCTTTGGGGCGGCAACACGCCCCAATTGGTTTTGGAATATTGCAACCCCTCAAATACAAATCAAATCTCATCGAATCAATCGGAACTCCTTCCCCTTTATCCACATCCATCTTCCCGGCACGTATGATGTAAATGGTACAACGTCTTCTTCTTATTTTATTCTCACCACCGCAGTACTTTGCAAAGATACTGGAAAAACCAGCCTCCTGTCTTCCCTGCTGAATGCGCCATCCGCTGTCATCAGAAATCATCCCAGTCCCTCTTTTTAGCATCCTTCAAATGTTTTGATTGGTTACAGCAAAAAAAAATCGGATATACCAACATTGTGATATATCCGATCTTCTTTGTATCTTTCCACAGAGACTTTTTTCTCTTCTGTATTCGAATGTCCCTTGATTATTCTGCTGCCGCTGTATTGGCAGGTGCTACTGCACCATTGAATGTTTCTGTAATAAAGTCTGCAATTTCCTGAGACTGCAATACTTCAATCAATGTCTGCAGTTCCGGTCTGCTTTCATCCCCGCTGCGCACTGCAACCACGTTTGCATAAGTATCTGCTGCCAAAGAGCCTGCTTCTTCCATTGCCAAAGCATTCGCAATGTCCAATCCGCCGCTCAATGCATAGTTCCCGTTGATAACCGCAATATCCAGAGAGCCCAGAGACAATGCCAGCTGTGCTGCTTCCATTTCTACAATTTCCAGATTCTTAGGGTTTTCCACGATATCCAATTTGGTTGCTGCAACACCTGCGCCTTCCTTCAGTGTCAGGAGACCATTTTCTTCCAGCAGCAACAATGCTCTCGCTTCATTCGTCGGGTCATTCGGTACACCTACTTTGGCACCATCGGGCAGAGCAGCCAGGTCTGTGCTGTTGCCTGCGAAAATTCCCATCGGTTCATAGTGTACCGTGCCAATCGGAACCAAATCCAGACCATTGTCCGCATTGAACTGATCCAGGTACGGTTGATGCTGGAAATAGTTTGCATCTAAATCTCCTGTGTTCAGTGCCAGGTTAGGCTGTACATAGTCATTGAATTCCACAATTTCCAACGTAATCCCCTGTTCTGCCAGCGCCGGCTGAGCTGCTTTCAAAATTTCTGCCTGAGGAGTAGGATTTGCGCCCACTTTAATGGTCACACTCTCTGCAGACGTATTTGTTGTCGTATCCCCAGTTTCATCTGTTGTTGTCGTGGTGCCACCGCAGCCTACTGCACCAAATGCCAGTGCTGCTGTCAAAACAATACCAAATAATTTTTTCATACTACCGTTCCTCCTTAAAATATGCACGTTTTTATTTTTTATATGTAATCTCTGACGAGTTACAATCGTTTATCCGTTCTGCTTGCAATCCGCAGTCCCAATTCCTGCAATACCTGTACAATCACAACCAGCAGAACGACCATCACCAGCATAATATCTCTCTGACTGCGATAATATCCATAATTGATCGCAACCGCACCCAGACCGCCACCGCCACAGAAGCCTGCCATTGCAGAATAACCCAATATGGTTGTCATCGCAATCGCGCTTCCTACCAACAGAGATGGTTTTGCCTCTGGCAGCAATACCTTTGTCATAATTTCAAACGGAGATGCGCCCATCGACTGCGCTGCTTCCACTACGCCCCGGTCTACTTCTTTCAGAGACGACTCTACCAAACGGGCAATGAAAGGTGCTGCTGCCACCACCAATACGACAATGGTTGCTTTTGCCCCAATAACCGTACCAACCACCGCCTCTGTAATGGGCATCATTGCTACCAATAAAATCAAGAACGGAATCGAGCGCAGAATATTGATGATAACCCCCAGTACCTGATTAAACACTGGTGCCGGCGCGATGCCGTCTTTGTCTGTCGCTACCAAAATCAAGCCCAGCGGCAGCCCAATGATATAAGCAAACAAAGAAGAAATGATTGTCATATACACGCTTTCCCAAAAGGCTATGCCGACCAGGGAAATCATACCACTCTCAAACATGGTCTACCTCCTCTACAATTACATGCTTTGCCTGCAGATTTGCAATCATACGCCCCCGCAGTTCTTCATCTTCCGGCAGTTGAATAATCATCTGCCCATACACCTTTCCGTCAATGTTTCTGGTATTTGCCGCTAAAATATTGGCAAGACCATTGCATTCGATCATCATGCTGCCCAACAGCGGCTCGCCGGAATTGCTCTCGTCAAACACGATTCGGTAGCAGTGGGGAATCTGCCCCAGATACCCCTCGCGACTGTTGCCTTCATGAAACACCAGCTCGCGCCCTGCTTCCGTTTTCGGCGAACGAAAAATATCCTCCACACTGCCAATCTCTGCAATCTGCCCGCCGCTGATGATGGCAACGCGATTGCAAATTTCCTGAATGACTTTCATTTCATGCGTAATGACCACAATGGTGATCCCCAAACGTTGATTGATGTCTTTCAGCAACTCCAACACGCCAACCGTTGTATTCGGGTCCAGTGCGCTGGTGGCTTCATCACAAAGCAGTACCTTTGGATTTGTTGCCAACGCTCTGGCAATCGCAACCCGCTGCTTCTGCCCGCCGGAAAGCTGAGACGGATAAGATTCCGTTTTTTCTCCCAATCCTACCAATTCCAGAAGCTCCTTCGCACGCTGTTTGGCTTCTCCTTTTTTCACTCCTGCAATCTCCATCGGAAAGCATACATTTTCTAACGCTGTCCGCTGCATCAGCAAATGAAACTGCTGGAAAATCATGCCCATGGAACGGCGCGCCTGCCGCAAGTCCTTTTCAGACAGCTGCGTCAACTCCTGTCCATCCAGATATACCTCTCCTGCAGTGGGTCGCTCCAATAGATTGATACAGCGTACCAATGTACTCTTGCCTGCGCCGCTCATACCAATAATCCCGAATATCTCGCCTTTTGCAATATCCAGGTCAATGCCATGCAGCACTTCCAGCGTCCCTTTCTTCTGCGAGAAAGTTTTTGTGATTCCTTTTAGCTGAATCATAATCTCTTTGTGCTCCAATGTTCTCTCTCCTTTTTTCCGAATACATAAAAAGCTCTCGCCCCGGTTCAAACAAAACCCAAGGGACGAGAGCATCGCTTCGTGTTACCACCCTAATTCGCCGCTATCTTGCGATAAACGACCTCATCCGGTACGGGCGATCCAAAAAACCGCCGATATCGTAGCGCTGTCACGGGCGCTCCCGTCGCAGCCTAAAGGAAATCCCCTCTCGGTGCGCAGCTCCAAGACCATCTTCCGCTCATTCCGCATTTCCTCCCTCTCAGCCAACAGGAGGTTCTCTGTAAAAGCATCCAAAGCATACTCTTCTTTTCACAGCCTTTGTTCTGTATCAGTTATCCATCATTATACCGTTTCCTTTCACTTTGTCAACCACTTTTTTTCTTCCCACGCGCAAAACAGAGAAAAAATTCACAAAAGCGGGCGGAAACTGTCCCAGTTTGCATGCACGCTATTTCACAGTTCTCCCTGTTTCCTTTTGCGCTTACTAGGATGTTTTCCGTCATTTTTACTAATTATCATTAGAATATATGATAAAAATATGTCATCTTATATAATTTCATTCACTTTCAACCATTTCTCCGTCTGCTGCATTTTCTTCCGGTTTGCCATACTGAGAGAACGGAATATCTTCATAAAGGAAATCATGGAGCATATCCGCCGCTTGATCCAAGTCATACACATAGTACCACACGCCGCCAATGGTCTGCCCTTCGCTGTAAATATATGCATTTGGAAATCCATCTTCCTGCAGCGTCACTTTGCCGCTGGCGCCGACTGCAGCCAACTGCAAAATTTCCTCATTGGTCAATGAAGTTTCCACCAAAGGGGCAAATTTTCGAATATAAGATGGATACTCCAGGGGATTGATTGCTTTTGCCTTTTCAAACAGACATTCCAGTACATTTCGCTGTCGTTGCCCACGCATGGCGTCACTGTCAATTTTTCGAATACGTGCATAGCTGACCGCTTGTGGTCCGTTCAAATGTACCAGCCCACTTTCCCGCAGCGGTTCTCCTTCCAGCAGATATGCATTGATCTGATAGCGTTCTTCTTCCGTGATCTCCAAATCAATTCCGCCCATCTCATCAATCACCGTCGCCAAAGAATCGAAGTTTACCGACACATAGTCCGTAATATCCAATCGAAAGTTCTCATTCAGCGTCTGAATTGCCAATTCTGCCCCGCCATATGCATAGGCATGATTGATTTTGGTTCTGCCGTATCCCGGAACAGTTACATAGGTATCCCGCGCAACAGAAACCAGTTTCACCTGCCCAGTTTTTCCATTGATCGAAGCAATCAAAATGGCGTCGGAACGCCCCACATAGTCATGATTTCTGGAATCCAAACCAAACAGTGCGATATTGGTAATCTTTTCATTGTTTTGCGATAATCCAGTATGGATGGACAGCTTGCTCTCATCCAGAGTGGTACGGTTCAGTCCGCCCAGCAAATAGGAAAATACGCCATATGCCAACAGCATCATAGCAACCAATATCCCCAACGTGATGAATAATGTCCGAAAATACAGCCTCCGCAATCTTTTTTTCTTCTCTGTTCTCAATCTGCCGCCTCCATATGTTCTGTCCTCTGCCGTTTTTTCGACATCTATTGTGTGATATGTCGCCCTTTCGCGATATTTGTCGAATCTGTTATGGTGAATACCATTATATCTTGCTTTCCATCAAAACACAATGCAAAATATGCATTTTCCCATTTTTTCCATCCATGACTGTCGAAACATTCCTCATGAAAAAAACTGCCTTCTCTCACAGAAGGCAGTCCATAAAACAATACGGAATCAGTCTTTGATTTCATCCCAGATCCCTGCTTTGGTATACAGTTCATAAAAATGGTTGGTCGGTCCCACACCCTTTCCAATCTCCAATGCATGGGCAATGGCGGTGGTAATATAAGCTTTGGCAATCCGCACTGCTTCTTCGACCGTTTTGCCTTTCGCCAGATTTGCCGCAATACAGGAGGATAGGGTACAACCCGTGCCATGGGTGTTTTTTGTGGCAATGCGCTCAGAATGCAGTGTCGTAACGGATGTTCCATCAAACAAAAGGTCTGTTGCGTCATTTTCCAGATGTCCGCCCTTGATCAGCACATTTTTGGCTCCCATCGCATAAATATCTCGTGCTGCCTGTTCCATCTCTTCCAAATTCTGAATTCTGCGCCCAGTAATGACTTCTGCTTCCGGTAAATTCGGTGTAATCACATATGCCAATGGGATCAGTCTGCTTATCAACGCTTCCTTCGCCTCCGGCTGCATCAAATCAAAGCCGCTTTTCGAAATCATAACCGGATCCAATACAATATTCTGCGGACGATACTGTTCCAATTTATCTGCAATGGCATGAATCGTCGGAATTTGGGAAACCATACCAATTTTAACGGCGCTTACAACAATATCTGTAAAAATAGCGTCAATTTGTCCCCGAATGATATCCGGATCGATATCCTGACATCCAAACACCCCTTGGGTATTTTGCACCGTAACCGCAGTGATCACACTCATACCATATGTCCCCTGCGCACAAAAAGTTTTCAAGTCTGCCTGAATGCCGGCGCCGCCACACGTATCCGAACCGGCAATGGTCAACACATGTTTCATTTATTTTCTGCCTCCTGTCTGGTTCTGGCACAGATGTTCTCTTTGCCAGTACATGATGCCCATCCATGGATGTTCTGCCGACTACGCCGCCTCTTTTCTATCGGGGTTCAGTGGTTCTGATCGCCGCAATCCCATCAAAAAAACGCAGCTCCGTAACACGCCGTCGCTGCGCCTGTTTTGCAAAAAAAATCCTTTTTCCTCTCTTGGGCAAAGTCACCTCTGCTTTTCCCTTCTTTCAGGCGTCTTCGGCAAAGAATCATCCGATCATGAGATATATCCAGCATACCACTGTCCAACCGTTCTGTCAACGACTTGCCGCCTGCTTCTCTGACAACCTGTATTCGGTCTAACTCTGCTCTCCGATGTATCAATTTGCCGTTTCTGCTGCTTGTTTGGAAATCACAGCGCCTTGTTCTGATTCTGTCATCACGCAACCGGTCATATCCAATATCCCCTGCAGCGAATAAAACAAATCTCCGTCTACCGTATATCCCTCCATCGTGATTTCCGCTCCATTATACGTCAGCAAGGTATCTGCCTGTTTGGTAATACAACGGTCACTGTCTGTCAACAGCAGTTCATTTCCCAAGGTTGTAAAGGTACCGCTGTTCTGCAGAGCAAGCGTTTTTGTCTGCGGATCATATTTAGCAGAAAATCCGCCATTTTCCGACAGCATCTGTGCAACATCCCGCAGTCTTGCATATTCTGTCCCCATAACGTCGATGGTCTGTATCGTATATAAGCCATTGCCCATCTTAACGGCACGGGTATGCTTCTGCCGCATCGGTTCTAAACCAACCCAATCCAGTTCGTAAGGTTTGATCCGATCCGTATAGACTCCACTGACGCCCATTTCCAACAATTCTTCCATTTGCAGGTACCGATTGACCGTATGTGCATATACCGTAATGCCCTTGGTACGGAACACATCCACCATTTCTGCCGTGATGCGCTCTTTTTCAATAGTAACCACATCAATCCCATTGTGTGCACAAAAATCCGCCACTGCTGCATAATCCACATCGTTTTGCTGATACAACGTATAAATCCACTGCGGGAAATCATAAATCTCTTGTATCCATACCAACATTTCCTCATGGTAAATCTGTGGAATCAAACGATCCAAAATTTCCGGATGTCCAATATTGTTGGCAATGGCTTTCAAATCTGTGAACTGTTTTTTCACCGTCTGTTCCTCTGTGTCTTTGGTATCTGTTACCAAATAGACATCGGTATACTGCGTCATCAAATACATCAAATCCGCCGCTGTCATCGGTGTCTGTTCATAAATGATTTTTTCATTTTGAAACGTCTTACTGTCCATCACCAATGGACTGCCCGGCTCTATTTCCAGACGATAATAACTGCCGTCTACATCAAAATCATGCCGCACCACCAGTGCGCCATCCGATGTGTATACAAAATCCGCTTCCAGTACACGATAGCCGTTTTCCCAAGAGGCAATAAAAGCTTCCTTGGAGTTGGTCTCGATTTTTCCATCCACTTCCCCTAATGCATGGGCAATCAACGGATTCTCTTGCGTCCATTGCGCAGCCAGCGCCTGAGTCGGTACCGCTAAAACTCCCAAAAGTACAGCCAGCGCCATCGCGCTCCAACGTTTTGTTCTCATGCCATCACACTCCATTATCTGGTAATTTTTTGCGCAGATGCAAAAGGCAGAGGCTTTCGGCAATTGCTTGCCTGCCCCCGCCTGTTTTCGCTTGTTTATGCTTCCTCTTCTTCGTACATATCATAAAATGCATTGGAAACTTTGTCAAACTCATCATCATCCTCAATGACGTTCAGTTCGATCTCATCGCCTGCTTCTTTGTATTCGTACAATAACACGGTTTCATCTTCCAGCGGAAGCAGCGCAATGTATTCCTTGCCTTCCAGCCCTTCTACTTCGAATACACCCAAAATGCCGCATTCCATTTCCGTATCGTCGTCCAATGTCAAAAACATGGTTTCCAAATCCATGATTTCTTCTTCATGCTCATGGTCATGTCCGCATCCACATCCGCATTTGTCTCCCATTTCACTACCTCCTGTATCGTTTTCTGTTTTTCTTTATTTATGATACATGATTTTTCCTGTTTCCACAATCATTTTTTCAGAAATTCCTCTTTTTTCCGTTGGCAGCCTTTCCTGCCGTTTGTCTGCTGCTCTGTGGACGGCTTTCGGAACGGGAATCGGTTCCTTTTTGTATATGCTTTCTCTCATTTCCCGCTTTTTTTGTCGTCCGGTTTCGGGATTTTGCTGGCAAATGCAGGTCCTTTTTCGTTTTGTTGCTATCTGTCAATTTGCCATATACCATATCTTTCTGTATAAATTGCAATCCCCATGCCTTCTCATACTTATGAATCCAGCGACGTTCATAAGGCGTCACAATGGAAATAACAATCCCTTTTGTGCCCTGTCTGCCGCAACGTCCTGCCCGATGTAAATAATGCGTTGGATCTTCCGGAATATCCAGATTGATGATATGCGTCACACCGGCAATATCCAACCCACGGGCGCCAATATCCGATGACACCAGCACGGAAATCCGTCCTTCTCGAAAATCATCCAATGCTGTTTTTCGATCCAGTTTTCCTGCCTGACCGTAAATGCCTGCCGCTCGAATCCCATGGAAACAGAGCTTGTCCACCGTCACTTCAATTTGTTCCGGATTATTGAGAAATACGATGGTCTTTTGCGGCTTCTCTCCTGCCAATACCTTGCGCAGCATCAAGAATTTTTCTCTCGGTGCCGCTAAAATATAATCATGCAGAATCCCTTCCGGTACCAACGGCTGACCGACTCCCGCTTCTACGAAACAGGCATCTGTTTTCATCATTTCTTTCGCCCGCTCCCGTGTCTGTTCCGATACAGATGCGGACAGCAGAACCAATTGACGCTCCCGCAGCGTGGTTTTAATCACTGCTTGTACAGCGGCAAAATTTCCGTCCTCCAACAGACGGTCTCCTTCATCCAGCACAATGGTTTTCACCAAATGTGCCTGTATTTTCCTGCGGCGGATCAAGTCCAAAATCCGCCCCACCGAACCAATCACCAGTGCAGGTTTTTCCTTTAGTTTCTCTATCTGCCGCTGTATGCCTGCTGTCCCAATAATCAGTGCACAGCCCAGCGGCAGTCCCGCGTTTTGGATCAACCGCTCTGCCTGCCGATATACTTGTGACGCCAATTCATGGGTAGGTGTCAAAATAATCGCCTGCGTTCCTCGTATCTGCGGATCACACCGCATCAGTATCGGCAGCAAATACGCCAATGTTTTTCCAGAACCTGTTTCCGATCTGCCTATCACATCCCTGCCCGACAATACCATCGGGATCATCTTTTGCTGAATGTCCGTCGGTACTGTAATGTCCTGTGCTTCCAGTCCCTGTATCAACGCTGGAGAAATGCCCAGCGCTGCAAAATGCTCTATCATGCCGCAAAATCCTTCCTTTTTTCCTTCTGTCTCTTTGTTTATTTTTCCCATTATATCTGCTTTTGGTTCGCCTGTAAACCGCCGCCGTCTTCTTTTGCAGCAAAATACGCTAAAATGCCGCAATAAATTCCCCAAGCCATTCGTTCCTGATACTCCTCTTCATTCAACTTGCGCTCTTCCTCTGCATTGGATAAAAATCCGCATTCCACCAAGGCTGCCGGAATTTCTGTCGTGCGCAGAATATAATAGTCTCCATTTGCCTTCACTTGTCTGGTGTTTTCTGTATCCGTTCGCTGCCGCAGACTCTCTTGAATACATTCTGCAAGGGCTTTTCCTTCTGTGCTGTTCGTATGATAAAATACCTGTGCACCTTTTGCGGATGAGGATGGAAATGCATTTTGGTGCACACTAATCAACAGGTCTGCACCACTGCCGTTGGAAATTTCCTTCCGTACCCGCATATCTTCCTGTTTATTCTCTCCCAAGGCCTTGTCATCTGCGCGAGTCACATATACCCGCGCGCCGCCCTGTTCCAAATACGCCTGCAGCTTCTGCACAATCGCAAGATTCAATTCCTGTTCATCCCGCCCTGCACTTCCTGTTTTCCCCGGATCCCAGCCACCATGACCCGCATCCAGTACAATGGTTTTCGCTGCTACAGGCAGCATCACTTCTGTCACCTGCTGCTGCCCTGCTACACAAAAACAAATCATGCCGCATAACAAAAACAGAACATACTGCCGCCAATATTGCCGCCATTTTTTCATATCCACTCCCCCTTGTCTGTATTGTATGACGGGAGCACAAAAAAAAGACGGAAACGGTCTTTTCCAAGCGGCACTCTATTTTATGCTCTGTTTATTTTTTCGCTTCTCCGGCATCTGTACCACAATCAAAGCAGCAAACAGCAGTCCGATTCCCATCCAGCCAAAGAAATCTGGGATTTCCCCAAATGCAATCATTCCCATCATCGTTGCTGTCAGCGGTTCGGAAAATGCCAGCACGGATGCTTTCCCGGGATCGATCTGCGACAATCCTTTGGTATAAAGCAAAAAAGGCAATAACGTCACTCCCACGCCAAGCAGCAAAATCTGCACAGACAATTCCGCATGCAAAAATACCGCCTGTCCCATCTGCACCGGATGGCATAGCGGCAGCAACGCCAGCGCAGCTACCAGGAAAGTATATAGTGTCACTGTCTCCGAGCTATATTTTCTCAGCGCAAATTTTCCAAAAATACTATACAGCGCATAGCAAAAACCAGAACCGATTCCGGCAAGCAGTCCGACCGCCGTCGCATGCAGCCCGCCATGAAGTACACCCGTGGTGCAGATGCAGCCGATCAGCGCCAACAACAATCCTTTCCATTTCTGCCGCGTCAGCTTCTCTCCAAAGCAAACGGCAGACAACAACAACACAAAAAACGGTGCCGTATACAACAAAACCACTGCCAAAGACAGCGTCGTCTGTTCCATGGTAATAAAATATAACGTATTAAATGCCGCTATGCTGCAAATACCAGTCCCCATAAACATCCAAATATCTTTCCCAACAATTCGGCATTTTCCGCGGTCTTTCCACAACAGCAACGCCCCCAGCCCGACTGCCGTTACCAGACTGCGCAGTACAGTGATTTGTATGGCATCCAGCCCTGCTGCCGTCATACGGCGGGTAAATAAACCAATCAGTCCCCATAAACATCCCGCCGCAATCACCAGTATACTGGCTTTTCCGTTTTTCATCCTTATTTGCCTCCTTGTCCATGTTTTTTTCTCTATAGTAGTATATCGAACCTTCGACATAAAGTAAAACCCTATTTGATTCAACACAAAAACATCTGCAAACAAACCGATACCTTTTCTTCTGCAGGCATGCATTCTATGTCCCTGTCTATGACAGCCAAGTGAGAACAATCGCCCCTCTTATTTGTATACAAAAGACAGTATTCTTTTTTGTCTCTCATTCGAAAACATATGTCTGTATATTATTTACGTTTTTTCTCTGTCTTTTTTTCTTTTTTTTGCGCTATCCTCCAAAAATTTTTTCAGTCTGCAAAAAAACGCGTTTTTCGGTTGACGCTTTCTCTCCCAGTGTTATAATCTACTTCATAAACAAATACTGGCGTTGGTCTTTTTTCGTCCCACTTGGACAGATGCCCTCGCTTCAATCACACTACCATTTAGAGGAGGCTTATTTATGGAAAGAGTATTTAATTTTTCAGCTGGACCATCCATGCTGCCGTTAGAAGTTCTGGAACAGGCGCAAAGCGAATTTCTCTGTTACGGCTCTTCCGGCATGTCCGTAATGGAGATGAGCCATCGATCTAAAGTGTTTGAAGGCATTTTGGAACAGGCAAAAGCAGATTTGCGGGAACTGATGCAAATTCCAGAAAACTATCATATCCTGTTCCTACAGGGCGGCGGCTCCACACAATTCGCCATGATTCCCATGAATCTGATGAACCACAACCATTGCGCCGACTATGTCATTACAGGACAATGGGCAAAAAAGGCGGCAGAAGAAGCTGCACGTTACGGTACCGTCCATGTGGTAGCATCTTCTGCAGATACCACATTTGACCGTATCCCCAAATTGGATCCTGCGGCATTTCATTCCAACGCGGATTATTTCTATATCACCTTAAACAATACGATTTATGGCACCAGATGGACAAAATTGCCTGATGTCGGCGATGTCCCTCTAATCGGAGATATGTCTTCTTCTATTTTGTCTGAAGAAATTGATATCACCAAATTCGGTCTGCTTTATGCAGGCGCCCAGAAAAACCTGGGACCTGCCGGCGTTACGGTTGTTATCATACGGGATGACCTATTAGGCAATGCCATGCCGTTTACCCCGACCATGCTGCGCTATGACATTCATGCAAAGCATAATTCCCTTTATAACACACCTCCCACCTATGGCATCTATTTTATGGGTCGCGTGTTCCAGTGGGTAAAAGCGCAGGGCGGCGTATCCGCCATGCAAAAGCGCAACGAAGAAAAAGCAGCATTGCTGTATGATTTTCTGGATGCTTCCGCCTTGTTCCGCGGCACCGTTGTCAAAGAGGATCGCTCTTTGATGAACGTTCCGTTTGTATTGCCTACGGAAGAGCTGAATGCAGAATTTTTACAACAAGCACAGGCTGCAGGTTTTGTAAATTTGAAAGGTCACCGTACCGTTGGCGGTATGCGCGCCAGCATTTACAACGCCATGCCAAAAGAAGGCGTGCAGCAGCTGGTTGCCTTTATGAAACAATTTGAAGCAGAACATATCTAAAAGGAGAATGCCATTTATGTATACCATTAAAACATTGAACCAAATTGCGCAAACAGGGCTGAGAAAGCTGCCGGAAGAAGAATTTTGCATTGATCCGGACACCAGCTGCCCTGACGGCATCATTCTGCGCAGTTTTGATATGCATTCGATGGAATTAAACGATAATTTACTAGCAGTTGCCCGTGCTGGTGCCGGCACCAATAATATCCCTATCGCCAAATGCACGGCAAAAGGCATCCCCGTGTTTAATACCCCCGGTGCCAACGCCAACGCGGTAAAAGAGCTGGTTCTTGCCGGGCTTCTGATTTCTTCACGCCGCATCATTGACGGTGCCGCATGGGTACAAACGCTGGAAGGCAACGTGGAAAAAGCTGCAGAAAACGGAAAAAAACAATTTCTCGGACCGGAAATTGCCGGAAAAACCCTGGGTGTCATCGGGCTTGGCGCCATTGGTGTATTGGTTGCCAACGCCGCGCTGAATTTAGGCATGAACGTGATCGGCTATGACCCGTTTTTGACACTGGAATCTGCATGGCACCTGTCTGCTTCCGTAGATAAAGCTGACAGCATGGAAGAGTTGGCTGCTGCCAGCGATTATATCACACTGCACATCCCCCTGAACGACAAGACACGGCATACCTTCGACAAAAACCTGTTTGCCGTAACCAAAAAGGGTGCACGTCTGCTGAACTTTGCCCGCGGCGGACTGGTGGATAACGAAGCCTTGCAGCGCGCCATTGCAGCTGGTATCATTTCCCGATACGTTACAGATTTCCCGGACAGCTCGCTGCTGGGCAATCCCAACATTATCGTACTGCCGCACTTAGGTGCATCCACTCCGGAATCGGAAGAAAACTGCGCAGAAATGGCAGCAGTGGAGTTACGGGAATACCTGCGTTATGGCAATATCCGCAATTCCGTCAATTTTCCCGGATGCATCGTACCCTATTCCGGCAAACCCCGTGTTGCCATTTCTCATTCCAACATCGTCAACATGATTGGACAATTGGGCGCTGTATTTACGAAGCATCACATCAATATCGACAAGATGGTGAATAACTCCAAAGGAGAGCTGGCATACAATATCATTGTCTGCGATAATCTCCCTGAAGACGAAAATCAGTTAATCCAAGATTTATATAATATCCACAGCGTTTTGAAAGTACGCATTTTGAAATAAGAAAGGAGCGATCCTATGGCAACCATTCGACCGTTTCGGGCAATCCGCCCAGCGCCTGACTATGCGCGGGATGTCGCAGCATTGCCCTATGACGTTATGAATACAGAAGAAGCCCGCAGCATGGTACAGGGAAACCCGTATTCTTTCCTGCGGATTGACCGCGCGGAAATCAATCTGCCGCCCGGTACCGATCCGTACAGCAGCGAGGTATATGAAACGGCCAAGAATCTCTTCCACGAAATGGTAGAGACCGGTGTTTTCATTCAGGACCTGCTGCCCAATTACTATATTTACCGTCTGACCATGGACGGACGCAGCCAAACAGGTTTGGTGGTCTGCACTGCCATTGACGAATATCTGAATCATACCATCAAAAAACACGAATTTACTCGCGCAGACAAAGAAGCGGATCGTATCCGTCATGTGGATACCCTCAATGCCAATACCGGTCCGATTTTTCTTGCCTATGATAATCATCCGGATATCCGCGCGATTTTAGACGGTTGGGTGACTTCTGTTCCACCGGTTTATGACTTTGTTTCCGATGACGGCATTGGGCATACCATCTGGGTCATTGACAGCGACACAGAAATCGGTATGCTGACAGAATGCTTTGCCGCTGTACCGTCACTGTATATCGCCGATGGACATCATCGCAACGCTTCCGCCGTCAAAGTCGGCTTAAAGCGTCGGGAAGCCCATCCTGGCTATACCGGAGAGGAAGAATTCAATTATTATTTGTCGGTACTTTTTCCTGCTGATGAACTGCGGATCATGGACTATAACCGCGTCGTCACTGACCTGAATGGGCACAGCGTTTCGGATTTCTTAGCAGCGATTGCAGAAAACTTTACGGTCCATCCGGCAGTAGATACTCCCTGTCGCCCACCGAAACGCCATACCTTCGGCATGTACCTGGACGGCACTTGGTATCTGTTGGAAGCAAAACCTCATGTGCTCTCCGACGATCCGGTAGACGGACTGGATGTTTCCATCCTGCAAAACCATCTGCTCACGCCAATCCTTGCCATCGGCGATCCCCGCACGGACAAACGCATTGATTTTGTCGGCGGCATCCGCGGACTGTCCGAGCTGGAAAAACGAGTAAACAGCGGAGAAATGCGGGTAGCATTTTCTATGTATCCCACCTCGATGAAAGAATTGATGTCAGTGGCAGATGCAGAGCGCACCATGCCGCCAAAATCCACTTGGTTTGAGCCAAAACTGCGCAGCGGTTTTTTCATACATGATTTGGAAAAGGATCCTACGGATTCCTAAATCCATTTGTCACAAACATAGCACTATAGCAATGAACCAAATTGCTTCTGCACTCAGCCGCTTCCTGTTCTTACTGCTGCAAAGGAAGTTTTCTCTATCTGTTTGCGGCAATAGAAGCATTCCATTTCCGTTTGCTTTTACAAAAATGCATACATTCCCCATCTCTTTATCTAAACAAAGAACCTGCATCTCCAGTTTCTCCTGGATGGCGGGTTCTTTTTTTGGATATTATCCCAGCATACTCTTTTGTTTGCTTTGGCTTTTGTATTTCTCTTCTCTTTCTTTGTATAGCAACTGTCATACACCACAGAAAATTTCTATTTTATTCCAATTCTTCTTCCGTATAATCCTGCATGTTGTGTCCATACTAAAAAGAAAAAAGGAGGCAGGCAATCCATGAATAAATTTGCTACCGGTCTGATCATTGGCGGCGCTGCGACGCTTGCCGGCATCGGTTATCTGATGCAGGACAAAAAAACATATCGTAAAATGGTAAAAAAAGGAAAAAAAATGGCAGTCAAAGCAGAAGAAGTCATTGACGATATGATGGATGATCTATTAGAAACATAATGACAAAGGGCTACCGTACGGTAGCCCTTTGTCTGTTTTGAGAGAGGGGGGGTATTTATTCTATATCAATCTAAACCTGTTTTTCTATGATCCAATATGCCCCACCAGTCGTAGGGCTTGTTTTCGCTTCTCCAGCAATCAAGTCAAACGCCCATCGTTTCTCGGTATTTACCGTGCTTTTGGGATCGGCTACAAAAACCGTTTGTGCCTCATCTATGTCACACAGCAGCAGAAAATGTCCACCACCGGTAAAATGCCCTTCTCCCATCAACACAATGACCGGAAAACCATCTTGCAGCGCCTGCCTCACTGTCTGCGCATCATCACTAGGAGTACAAGTCAGTCCAAACTGCACCAATCCATCTGCAATCAATGTATGATAACTGCCAGAACCCGGACTGCAATATCCGTGCTCCGATGCCCAATCCGCCATTTCTTTTGGATTGATTTCTGTCTCTGTCAGAGAACTGACCGCCATCGCCAATACCGTAGGGCCACAGCCCGTCTCTTTGATCAGATCCGTCTGTCCATAGCGCTCTTCTGCCCAACGAGGATCCGTCTGGTTATAATATACCAGCCAAGCGGGATATTCCGCCTCCTTTTGTGCCGTCGTATCAGGAGAATCGGGGGGCAGACTCCAAGAAGGAATGAGAAAAACAATCAGCCACAGCACAGCGGTTCCTACAAAACGCTTTTTCCCGCCGCGTCTGCGCTGCGATGCAAACCAATGTACATAGATCTGCACCACCGCAAGAAAAAAAAGGATACACAATAGGATCATTCGCAATACGCTCCATATTTGCATCGTCTACGCCCCCGTTTCCTGATGACAAAGATAGTATAACACTTATTTTTAACGGAACTTTTGCGAAACCCTGTCAAATTTATTAAGATATCTGGATGAAATTCTTAGGATCCGTCTATACACGTCCTTTCCTGCGTGTTTCCAGCTATAAATCACCCTCCGAACGATACGGTAACTATGAAACATCCTCTTTTATCCAAACCGCTTCTTTACCTCTTTTACAGTTGTCATCAACCTCTTCTTTTTGATATTTCCCACATTTTTTCTCGCGCCAAACCTTCCGTAGCTCTTTCCCGTATCTGTATCCAAGCCGTTCATTCTTGCTCTCTGTTCCATCTGATTCCTTACTGTTTCCCATAAAAATAGAGAGAGATTCTGGTACCCGAATCTCTCTTTTTTCCAATGATATTGTTTATTCTGCTTTTTGCAGCAGTTCCATTCCCTTCCGTATGCGGCGCAGGCTTTCTTCTTTCCCCAAAATATCCGCCAATTCCATTGCACCGCCAGGAGAAGTTGCTTCTCCGGACAAAGCGGTACGTACCGGCCAGAGCAGCTGACCGTTTTTGATCCCCATCTCACCTACCAGCGCCATCAGCGCATCGTGAATACTGTCTGTATTCCAATCCTCCAGGCTTTCCAGTACCGGCAGCGCCGCCTCCAGAGAGGTGTATGCAATTTCTGCATTGGTCTTCATTTTTTTATGTGTATACAAATCAATGCCGTATTCCGGCAGTGTGCGGAAAAATGCCACCAAACCCGGAATATCATTCAATGTTTCCAATCGTTTTTGCAGCAACGCGGCAATTTTCTTCAGATCCAGCGTCGTGCCTTCCAACGCTTCCTTCAGCTTTGGCTCCGCCAACGCATAGAAACGGTCAAAGTCCATCGCCTTCAAATATTCCCCGTTCATCCATGTCAGTTTTTTGATATCGAAAATAGACGGCGACTTGCTTAAACCGGCAACATCAAAGGCTTCTTCCAATTCTTTTAAGGTGAAAATCTCTCGATTATCAGACGGGCTCCATCCCAGCAGCGCAATATAATTGACAATGGCTTCTACCACATATCCCTCCTTCACCAAATCCTCAAAGGACTTGTCTCCATGGCGTTTGGAAAGTTTATGATGGGCATCGCGCATCACTGCCGGCAGATGCACATATACCGGCGCCTCCCATCCAAAGGCTTGATATAATAAATTATATTTCGGTGTCGAGGACAGATATTCGCTGCCACGCACCACATGGGTAATCTTCATCAAATGATCGTCTACCACGTTGGCAAAATTATACGTAGGGAAGCCATCCGCTTTCATCAGAATTTGGTCATCCAGCTCCGCATTATCCACCGTAATCTCTCCATAAACCACATCAGAAAATGTCGTGGTACCGCTGTCCGGCATTTTCTGTCGAATGACATAGGGCATTCCCGCCTCCAGGTTCGCTTGTACCCGCTCCGGTGACAGATGCAAACAATGCCGATCATATTTGGCAAACGCATCTCCTTCGGCATTGCTTTCTTTCAAAGACTCTAACCGTTCTTTTGTACAGAAACAGTAATAGGCTTCTCCCTTTTCCACCAACTGTTTTGCATAATCCATATACATCCCCATGCGCTCGCTCTGCACATAAGGACCGTACTCTCCTCCAATGTCCGGACCTTCATCATGCTGCAATCCTGTCATGCGCAGGGTATTGTAAATCACATCTACCGCGCCTTCTACCAAGCGCCCTTGGTCAGTATCTTCAATCCGCAGGATAAATTTTCCACCTTGGGATTTCGCAATCAAATATTCATATAATGCCGTTCTCAAGTTCCCGATATGCATATACCCGGTAGGGCTGGGTGCAAATCTGGTTCTAACTTCCATATTTCATCTTCCTTTCCGATCTCTGTTTTCTGTCAGCGCCTTGCTTCAAACGCCGTCGGCTAAGTTATAGTTTATACGGAAACCGCAATACTGTAAAGAGCTTTCCCAAAAAAGATGCGTGGGAAAATTGAAACTTACGCTCGCTTATGCTATACTGATTCCACAAACAAAAACGGAACCGGAAAAGGAGATTTTCTATGACATTGGATAAAGAAACCCTCAAAAAACTGCGATGGCTAATCGTCTTTACCATCCTAGTGTTTGCCGCCGTATGGAATCTGGATATTGTCATTTCGGCACTGCAGTTTCTCATTGGTATCCTTGCACCATTTTTACTGGGCGCTGCCATTGCATTTATTCTCAGCGTCCCGATGGCACGCATCGAAAAAACGCTGCTAACCCTTTCCAAACGGAATCCTTCCGCTGCCGTCCGCGAAAAACACCAAAGTCGCCTGCGTCCGTTTAGCCTGCTTTTGACTCTGTTGTTTGTGATTGCACTTCTGGCACTGGTGATTCTAGTCATCGCGCCGGAACTGGGCAGTACTGTTGCCGGTTTGGGACGCACCATTCAGGACAGCATGCCCAAATTATTGGCATCCGCGGAAGAACGATTCCGCAATAACGAGGAGATCACATACTGGTTGAACAATTTAAATTTGAATTGGGAAAATATGCTCTCACAGGCAACCAACTTCTTCCGAAGCGGTGCAGACCTGATTTTGGGTTCCACATTTTCTGTGGTCAAAAGCATCGCCAGCGGCGTTGCAAATTTCGTCATCGGATTTGTGTTTGCCTGCTATATTCTCATTCAAAAAGAAACACTGTGCAGACAATGCCGCAAGCTGTTGTATGCCTACTGCAAGCAGGAACATGCGAAACGGATATTGGACATTGCTGCCCTTGCCCATCGCACGTTTTCCAACTTTCTTACCGGGCAATGCTTAGAAGCGGTCATCTTGGGAAGCATGTTCTTTATTGCAATGTCCGTACTGCGTTTCCCTTACCCCCTGCTGGTAGGCGTACTGATTGCAGTGACTGCGCTGATTCCCATCTTTGGCGCATTCATTGGCTGCTTTGTGGCGGCGTTCCTGATTCTGATGGTCAGCCCGATCCAAGCGCTGGCGTTTGTTGTGATGTTCCTGATTTTACAGCAGATCGAGGGCAACTTTATTTATCCTCATGTAGTCGGTGGTTCCGTCGGTCTGCCATCCATCTGGGTATTGGTTGCTGTTACCGTTGGCGGCAGCTTGATGGGAATTGTTGGCATGCTGATTTTTATCCCACTGCTCTCTGTTTTGTATGCGTTGCTTCGACAGGATGTTTCTCAAAAACTGGAGAAAAAACATTTGGATATTTCCTAGCCTTTGTAAGAGCCTGCGATTTCGGCAGGCTTTTTATGCACTTTCCCTATACTTTTCTTGAAAAGACCGTGTCGATATGATAAAATAAAACAAAAATATAGGAAAAATTCCTGATAGAACAAAACACTTTGTATTGAAACCCAGTATGACATAGGAGGTGCAGCGTATGAGACAACGAGAAGAAATCATCA
>ERZ1643247.832-NODE-832-length-33426-cov-6.531719_pt1 | contig 33426 bp, 30 predicted proteins | sample MGYA00579264_ERZ1643247 | MGnify/ENA primary metagenome ERZ1643247 (study PRJEB29033, sample SAMEA4952262) | chicken gut metagenome | biome: Broiler Chicken; feature: Gastrointestinal Tract; material: Caecum | place: Ireland | collected 2018 | study: Broiler... | reverse complement strand
CCAAAAAGGAGCCATTTTTTACCAAAGCCACAAAGTTTTTTACACTACCTTTTCTTTTAAAAGGCAGGACTTCCTACTGCGCCAGAATACTTCTTGAGCGTTTCAGATATTTTCCATCTCCCTTTTTCCCAAGAAATACATTATCTTTTACAATTACATTTCCCCTCTGCATAACAAGATCAATGTCCCCCTTTACTGTCATGCCCTCATAACATGTATAATCTACTGCGCTGTGCATATCCCTGTGCGTCAGAACCCTTTCTTTTTCCGGATCAAGAAGGACCAGATCCGCATCACTTCCCGGAAGCAGCGTTCCCTTTTCAGGATACAGACCATACATCCGGCAGGGATTCGTACAAAGATACTTTACAAGCTGGGGCAGCGTAATTCTCTTTTTGACAACCCCTTCCGAAAACATAATCCGAAGTCTCTCTTCCACACCCGGCGCTCCATTGGGGCAGGCGGTAAAGTCGCAGGCTCCGGCCTGCTTTTCAATTCCATAATTGAAAGGACAGTGGTCGGTTGCAACTACGTCCAGCACGTCGTCAGAAAGAGCCTGCCACAGTGCCTCCTGATCCTCCTTTTTCCGAAGCGGCGGCGACATAATTGCCTTCAGCCCTTCCTGGTCATCCTGATACATACTGTCTGTCAGCGTAAGATACTGGGGACAGGTTTCTACCGCAAAATTTTTCTGCCCGGCCGCCTTTGCTTTTTTCACTTCCAGCAGTCCCTCTTTGCTGGACAGATGTACGATATACAGCGGCGCATTGTCCGTCATGGCTGCAAGATGCAGCATCCGGTCAACAGCCTCCGCTTCACACCTGGCCGGCCGGCTTAATGGATGGTATCTGGGTTGTGTGCACCCCTCTTGTACATATTGTTTCCGGAGATAATTGATTACTCCGTCATTTTCACAGTGCACCGCGATCACAAGCCCGTCTTTTTTTGCCTGTCTCAGCACCTGGAAAAGCTGGTCATCCTTCAACATAAAATCATAGGTCATATATACCTTAAAGCTGGTAATTCCCTCTTTTTCTGCAATTTCCTTCATTTCTCCTAAAACAGAATCATCAACATGCTGAATAACCCCGTGAAATCCATAATCAATTACCGCTTTTGCATCTGCCAGTCTGTGGTACTCATCCACCTGATGCCAGAGGCTGCATCCCTTCGGTCCAAACGCCATGTGATCTACAATAGAAGTGGTTCCCCCGCAGGCTGCCGCAACGGTGCCATCATAAAAATCATCCACAGCCCTGTATTTTCCGGCCTGCAGATCCATATGCGTGTGGACATCCACCGCTCCGGGAAGCACATATTTCCCGGAAGCATCAATCACTTCTGCGTCCGGATCTGCCAGACCTGTTCCCACTGCTTTTATCTTTTCCCCTGCAATCAGAATATCCCCTGCAAAAACCTGCGACTCCGTACAGATCATTCCGTTTTTTATCAGTTTTTTCATTATTGTCAGTCTCCCTTTCTCCCGCGCCGTTATCACAGACAGCATGAATACCCATTCTCCGCCGGATTCCGGCCGTTTCATGATGGCCTGTCCCGCTAATATTTTCTGGTTTTTCATTCTATTTTTTATACTAACACCGATCCTGTGCAAATACAATCTCGTACTTCTGAAAATTTATAAGACGTCTTAATTTTTTTTAGATACAGACCTGTTCCCTGTTTTATGATATAATTCAGATATGTTTTGAGAATAAAAACAAACATAATGCAGGGAGGGTTTTTATGGATGATTTAGAAAATCTCCTGATCCAGTTTGCCAGAGGCATGTCAGCCCAGTTCGGGGAAAACTGCGAGATCGTGATTCATGATGTGACAAAGGGACTGGAGAATACCATTATCCATATCGAAAACGGACACGTCACACAGAGAAAGGAAGGAGGAAGCGGATCCAAAGTTGTTTTTGACGCATTGAATACGGATCCCTCTGAACTCCATGACCATCTGGCTTATCTCACCAGAACGGAAGATGGAAGGACTCTGAAATCAAGCACACTTTATATCAGACATCCGGACGGCAGCCTGGCTTATATCTTTTCTGTCAACTATGATATCTCAGCCCTGTCCGCTGCCGGAGATGTCCTTCACTCGCTGCTTCTCACAGAGGAAGAGCAGAGGCAGGAAGAGAAAAACGAAAACCTTCCCCGGATTACACACAGTGTCAGCGATCTTCTTGATTCGTTAATTGAGGAAGCTCTTTCCTGCATCGGCAAGCCGGTTGCAATGATGACAAAAGAGGAAAAAGTCCGGGTTGTCCGGTATCTGAATGAGGCGGGCGCCTTTTTAATTACAAAGTCCGGAGATAAGGTGGCCTCTGTTCTGGGAATATCAAAATTCACCCTTTACAAATATATGGACAGCTGAACGGTCCGTAAAAAACAGCCCGGCAGACTGAGATAACTCAATCCGCCGGGCTCGATTAATAATTTTCCCTATTCCGCTGTATCCTCTCCGGATGTATTATCATCTGCTGAAGAACCGTTGTCCCCAGAGCTGTTATCTGTCGTATTCTGATCCGCAGAAGAACCGTCATCTGTTGAAGTATTATCTTCAGAGGTAATAATCGTCACACCCTGATCAATAAAGTCAATCTTATTCCACACTTTTTTATTAACATCAATCTCTGTATCGTCTCTCCACTGCTCCAGAAGGGAATTATACTGATCCTGTTTTCTTTCTTCTACAATCTGTTCCTTCTTGGCATCTGTGGCATCCCGGTCAAGCAGGCTGGTAAGCTGTGCCACATACAGACCGTTGTCTGTTTCAATAACATCCGTCACATCTCCGACCTTCTCCAGGGCATCCGCCGCAGCAATCAGATCCGCGTCATATGTAGTAGTCTCCGCGTCAAAGGTTGCTTCCTGAACAGTTGCTGAAGACTCCTCCGCAACATCTGCCATGTCCTCCCCGGCTTTCACCCGTTCGGAAAGTTTCTTTGCTGTTGTCTGTAATGCTGTCTTTTCATCATCAGAAAGAGGTACTGAATTTCCTGACTCGTCCGTTGTAGTATAGGAGAAGAACACATAATCCATCGCTTTCTGGGCTGCTTCTTCATCGGATACTTCTTCATCAACGCCCTCTTTCATCGGGCTGTCCATCTTGTTCTGGATTGTAACAAGTTCCAGGTATTTCTCAATGTCTTTTTTATAACCGGATACGGCTTCCTTTGCATCGTCCGTATTATCCTCGTCAAACTGAGCTGCCGCTTCACTGATGGCATCTTCCTCTTCCTCTGTAAGAGTAACGCCGTAATCCTCCGCATGCTGGGAAATCAGATACATATTCTGCAGGCTCTCCAGAAGCCCGTCTTTTGTTGTTTCTTCTGTTGTCTTTCCGTCAGTCTCCTGATTCCACATATCCTCCGCACTCATGGACATGCCATTGCTGCTCATCATGCTGAGATAATATGTTTCATACTGTGCCTGTGTCATTCTTGCATAGAAGTTGGCAACTCCGAGGGGAACCTCCTCATCTCCTACTGTCATAACTACTGCTTCTGTATCCAGAGAGCCGCTGCAGCCTGTAATCGTTGTTGCCGCCAGGGCTGCCGCCGCGGCAGCCATTGCTGCTCTTTTCCTTAATTGCATTGTTAAAGCCTCCTCTTCTTTCACTGTAAGATTTCGTATTCTGCCTTGCTTCTTCTTACAGAGCCGGGCATATTTTTACTGCGCCCGCATATACTGATACATTATACCGTGTTTTTTCAATTCTAACAAGTAGAAAACACAAAACATATACAAAAAAGCAGTGCATCCGTCGTCTGCCACAGACTCCTGCACTGCTTCTTCTGTAAATCAGTATCCTTCTTATCAAAAACACAGCCCTTTTATGTCCTCCAGTACTTTCCGTACTGTCTCCAGAATATCTGTTCCGCTTTCCTTGCCGCTTTTTCCCTTTTTCTCATACAGAAAGAAGGGCGGCTCTTCCGCCCGGAACACAAGGCTGTTTCCATACGCCTTCAGAAGTCCCGGAATCTTCTGCGGATCAATTTTTGCCCGTTCATACATAGTAAAACGGATCTGCCGTCCTTTCTGTTCCACAGCGGTTACATAAGCTGAATGCGCCAGACCTTTCAGAAGCGCAACGTGCAGAAGCTGCTGTACCTTCTTCGGAATATCTCCGAACCGGTCGATGAGCTCCTCCATCATATCGTCCATCTCTTCTTCCGTCTCAATCGCGGCAATTCTCTTGTAGATATCCAGTTTCTGATACTCGTTTTTAATATAGGACTGAGGAATGTAGGCGTCTACATTCAGATCGATTGTAGTGGTGTAGATCTCTTCCGGCTCGCCGCCTTTGAGTTCTTTTACGGCTTCTCCCAGCATTTTGCAGTACAGATCATATCCGACAGCTTCCATATGACCGCTCTGGGCTTCTCCGAGAAGATTTCCCGCTCCTCTGATCTCCAGATCCCGCATGGCAATTTTAATCCCTGATCCAAGATCTGTAAATTCCCGGATGGCTGCCAGACGCTTTTCCGCCACTTCTTTCAGAAGCTTATCCCGGCGGTAAAGAAGAAAGGCATAGGCCATACGGCTGGACCGCCCCACCCGGCCCCGGAGCTGATAAAGCTGAGCCAGACCGAACCGGTCTGCATCCTGAATAATCATAGTATTGGCATTGGGGATATCCAGCCCCGTTTCAATGATCGTTGTCGAGACCAGAACATCAATATCTCCGTTAATAAAATCATACATGATATCTTCCAGCTGTCTTTCATTCATCTGCCCGTGGGCAAAAGCCACATTTACCTCCGGGAGCATTCTCTGAATCTTTCCCGCCACATCTGCAATATCACTGACCCGGTTATACACATAATATACCTGTCCGCCCCGGGAAAGTTCTCTCTCAATTGCTTCCCGGACCATTTCATCATTATATTCCAGAACATAGGTCTGAATCGGCATACGGTCCTGCGGAGCCTCCTCCAGGACACTCATATCCCGGATTCCGATCAGGCTCATATGCAGAGTCCGCGGAATGGGAGTAGCCGTCAGGGTCATTACATCTATATTTTCTCTGAGTTTTTTGATTTTTTCCTTATGTGTCACGCCAAATCTCTGTTCCTCGTCAATAATGAGAAGTCCCAGATCTTTATATCCCACGTCTTTGGACAGCACACGATGGGTGCCGATCACAATATCCACCAGCCCCTTCTTCAGATCTTCCACTGTCTTTTTCTGCTGCTGGGCGCTGCGGAACCGGCACAGCAGATCAATCCGCACCGGATAGTCTTTCATACGCTGGACAAAGGTATTGTAATGCTGCTGGGCCAGTATCGTTGTCGGAACCAGGTACACCACCTGTTTCCCCTCCTGTACTGCCTTAAATGCTGCCCGGATGGCGATCTCCGTCTTTCCGTAACCTACGTCTCCGCAGATCAGGCGGTCCATGATCTTTGTACTTTCCATGTCCCTTTTTGTATCCGCAATGGCCTGCATCTGATCTTCTGTCTCCTCAAAAGGAAACATTTCTTCAAATTCCTTCTGCCATACTGTATCCGGGCCATACACAAACCCTTCCGACTGCTGCCTTACAGCATACAGTTCGACCAGATCTTTCGCTACTGCCTGCACAGCCTTCTTTACCTGATTTTTGGTCTTTCCCCACTGGGCGGTTCCCAGTTTGTTCAGTTTCGGCTTTCTGCCGTCTGCTCCGGAATACTTCTGGATCAGATCCATCTGCGCCACAGGAATATAGAGCACACCGCCCTCGGCATAGGAGATCTTCAGATAATCTTTGACAACCTTGTCAACCTCCACCTTCTCAATCCCCTGGTAAACACCTACGCCATGATTTTCATGCACCACGTAATCGCCTGGCCTGAGTTCCGTAAAATCCTGAATCTTCTGGCCGTCATACCTTTTGCGGCGTTTCTTCTTTTTCTTTCTGCCGAAAATGTCCGTCTCTGAAATTACGACAAACTTCAGCATAGGATATTCATATCCTTCTGCCACATAGCCGTAGGAAACCATAATCTCGCCGGGATTAACGCACCGCTCCATGTCCTCGCTGTAAAAGCTGCTCAGATCATAGTCTCTCAGATCTTCCGCCAGTCTCTTTGCACGTGTTCTGGATCCGGAAAGAAGGACCACCCGGCTGCCGTTTCTCTTCAGGCGCTTCAGATCCCTTGTCAGCAGTTCAAAGCTGTTGTTATACGGATTCACACTCTTTGTCTGAATACTGTACGTCCGGCTGATATGGAAATCTGCGCACTTTGACTCCAGCGTAGTGCAGGCAATTCCCGAATACCGGTTCATCTTTTCAACAATCTCTCTGACCGGGTATACGGTGAGAGTTCCTTCCCCGGGATCCACCCCGGCTTCTTCCCGGTTCTGTCTGCTGTGTACATACTCTTCTTCCACTTCATCTGCTTTCTCTTTCAGGCGGACTGGCTCATCCAGAAAGAGCAGGGTTTTCTTTACGGGAAAATAATCCAGAAAAGAGACGGTCTCCATCTCTCCGGTCCAGTTTTCTAATGCAGGGTAAATCTCCACTTCCTCCAGATTTTCCACAGACCTCTGACTCTCCACATCAAAACTCCGGATCGAATCAATCTCATCCCCCCACAGCTCGATCCGCACCGGCATTTCTTCCGTCAGAGGGAAAACATCCAGAATGCCGCCTCTGACTGCGAACTGTCCCGGGCCTTCAATCTGGCTTTCCCTCTCATATCCCATTTGTGCAAGCCTGGCCTGAAGACCGGCAAAATCTATACTCTGGCCGTTTACCAGACAGATTCTCTGCTGCCGCACCGCTTCCGGAGCGGGAAGCCCATCCAGAAAAGCATCGATTGTAGTAATCACTGTAAGCTCCTGCCCCTCTTTTTTTTCAGTCAGAGCCCGCAGGACTTCCATCCGCCGGCTGGTAAGCAGTTTCCCCTTAATATCTGCATAATAAAAGAGAAAATCTCTGGCCGGATACAGGCAGACATTTTCATTCAGAAAACGGTATTCTTCAAATGCCTTTTTTGCTTTTTCCTCACTGGAAAAAGCGATGACCCGGTATTCCCAGCCATCGCAGAGCGCATACATCAGATGGGTTTTCTGTGAATTCACACATCCCGCAATCTGTATAAAACCTTGTTCTTTTCCTCTGTTTTTTATAATTTCCTGATAATCCGCAAGCTCAGCCAGCGGAGATAGTAACGCCTGCATATCGATTCCTCTCTCCCGTTTTCTTCTCCCCGTCCTTTTCCGGACAATTCTTTTCAGAAATATTCTACCAAACAGCCGGCGGCGCCACCGGTCTGTTACTCCATTTTCCGGTTATATCTGCTCATAGCTCCGCCGATATCTCCGGACAGAATCATCCGGACTGCATCAGCGGCCCGGTCAAATCCGTCTTCCATCTGCTCCTGTTCCGCTTTGCTGAAACGTCCCAGCACATAGTCTGCCAGATCACAGCCTGCCGGCTTTTCTCCTACTCCGACCCGGATCCGGGGGAACTCCTGCGTACCCAGATGAGCGATAATGTTCTTCATCCCGTTATGCCCGCCCGCGCTTCCTTTTTCACGGATCCTGAGCTGTCCCGTATCCAGATTCACATCATCATAAATAACAATCAGCTCACTGGAGGGATCTGCTTTATAAAAATCCACAACACTTCGTATACTCTCTCCGCTCAGATTCATATAGGTCTGGGGTTTCACGAGAATCACTTTCTGTCCCTCAATTACGCCTTTTCCCACCAGAGCCAGGTGCTTTTTTGTGTCTACCGGTATATTATATTTTTCCGAAATACGGTCTATTACATCAAATCCAACGTTATGCCTGGTCCCCTCGTATTTCCGTGAAGGGTTCCCGAGTCCTGCTATAACAAACATATTTTCCATTCCTTCCTGAGGTAAAAACGTCCGGCGCACGGCTCTTTTTCCTCGCCTTTGCGCCGACGCTGTTTATTTTAACCTATACCACAGTGTTTGTCACGCAAAAGCCGCGAATAATTTTCCATTTTCAGTCATACACTTATAAAAAACAACCGGCAGGCTAAAATCAAAGCCGCCGAAAACGGGAGGTAATTCTATGGGTTCCAGAACAAAGATCATCGTCCTGCATATGAAGGAAATCATTTATACCGCAATCTTCGCCGCACTGGGAATACTGCTGATCGTCCTTCTGGTTATCATGTTCAGGCCCGGGGCCGGAGAAGAAAAGGCAGGCATTGAAAAGCAGTATACTCCGGGTATCTACACATCTACCCTTACCCTGAACAACACAAATCTGGAGGTGGAGGTATCTGTAGACGAATCCCGCATCAATTCCATACGGTTTTCCAATCTGGATGAGACTGTAACCGCTATGTTTCCTCTCATTCAGCCTGCTATAGAAGATATCGCGGAACAGGTCTACGAGACCCAGTCCCTGGATGATATTGCTCTGTCAGACGATGCGCCCTATACATCCCAGATGATTCTGGACGCAATCAAAGAAGCCGTTGCAAAAGCCGCAGTCCGGTAGACTGCGGCTTTTCTCTGACCAAACTCAAACATCCATGCTGCAGACGCCTGCTGCCCGGCAGCATCCTTCCTAACCTTCAACAATCAGATACCTGCCGTCAGAAAGAGCAAATACTTCTGACGCTTCTTCCAGCTCTTCCTCCGTCATTCCGCTTACATCTGCTCCGGCCTCCTCAAAGTATTCTCTGACTTCCTCAATCGAGCCGGCAACCACTGCCATACAGTCTTCCAGAAAAGCCTCGGCCTCTTCCTGTGTTTCCGCAACCGGCTCGTCAAAAAGCTTTGTCTGATTTTTTAAAAAGACAAGCAGATCTTCTTCTCTGAATTCACTCATGCTGCTCCTCCTGTTCTTTCGTAATTTCAAGGATCTCCCGTGTGGAATCTACAATAATCTCCGCCCCGGCTTTTCTCAGTTCTTCCGGCTGCCGGAATCCCCAGGATACAAGCACCGTCTTTACCCCCGCTGCCTGTCCGGTCCGGATATCCACCTCGGAATCGCCGATATATATAATCTCTGAAGGTTCTGCCCCCAGATCCTCCGTCATAAGCAGAAGAGCGGACGGATCCGGCTTTCTCGGAACCCCTTCCTTCTGTCCCCACACAATATCAAACGTATCTTCCCCGAAGATTCGGCTGACCACGTGTACCGCCTGTCTGTCAGGCTTATTGGACAGAACGCCGAGTTTCATTCCCCGCGCTTTCAGTTCTGACAGAAGAGAAACAATTCCCTCATACGGTTTTACACGGTATGTGCAGTTTTTATCAAATACGCGCTGAAATGTATGAAATGTTTCCGGGAAAAACTCTTCTTCCGGAACCCCGGCAGCTTCCAGAGCCTTCTGAATCAGAACTTTTGCTCCGTTTCCTACGAACATCCTGCACTGTTCTTTTGTAATCTCCGGAAGATTCATCTCCTTCATCGTTTCATTTGTCGAATAGGTAAGAGAATCCAGCGTATCAGTAAGTGTTCCGTCCAGATCAAATATACAAGCTTTATACATACCTTATGCTCCTTTTTCTCTGTCTGCGCCGCTCTGCCGTATCATACCGGCCGGCAAACGCATCTGTACTGTATCTATGCAGCGCCGGCCTGCACCGGCGCTGATTTAATCATAGTATGAAGGCGGCAAAATATCAATCCTTTCTTACTCGCCCAGAAGATATTTCCGCATGGTTTTCAGCGCATTTTTCTCCAGTCTGCTTACCTGAGCCTGGGAAATACGGATCTGCTCGGCCACTTCCATCTGGGTTTTCCCTTCAAAAAACCGAAGCGTAATAATGTACCGCTCCCGCTCATTCAGCCGCTCCATCGCAGCATCCAGAGAAAGCTCTTCCACCCAGTTTTCCTCCCGGTTCTTCTTGTCGCTGACCTGATCCATCACATACAGAGTATCGCCTCCATCGCTGTATACCGGCTCATGAAGACTCATGGGAACCTGAATGGCATCCAGTGCAAATACCACATCTTCTTTTGCAATTCCGATCTCATCTGCAATTTCCTGAACCGTCGGTTCCTTCATATAACGCCTGACATACCCTTCCTTTGCATAAATCGCTTTGTATGCAGTATCCCGCAGGGAACGGCTTACCCGGATGGAACTGTTATCTCTCAGATAGCGGCGGATCTCTCCTATGATCATAGGAACCGCATAAGTAGAAAATTTTACCAGTCTGTCCGGATCAAAATGATCCACCGCCTTCATCAGTCCTACACAGCCGATCTGGAACAGATCATCCGCATTCTCACTGCTTCCCTCAAATCTTTTGATTACGCTGAGTACAAGTCTCAGATTTCCTTTGATATACTTCTCTCTTGCTTCCTCGTCGCCGGCCTGAATTCGCTGAAACAGCTCCGCCTTTTCTTCTTCCTTTAAAAGCGGAAGTTTGGAAGTGTTTACTCCGCACAGCTCAACCTTATTCACCATCATTGCAAGAATCCTCCTAAGCATTTTCTAATTAGAATGATTCTCACTATGACTCAAAGATATTCTGAATGCGGAAAAATTTTATAAACTTTTAGACCTTGACAAATCCTCCTTTAAGGGTTACTGCTTTGTGTTCTGCTACTCTTCCCATTTGTCGGCCAGATTATTAATCTGGCTTTCAAATCTGGCCTTATCCCGGTTTGAGAGCCCTTCGTTTCTGTAAATCACATCAAGCAGTCTCTTGCCTGCAGCAACAAGACGCTCGAAAGCACTGTCCGCTTTTCTCCTGGCCGCTTTCTTTGGCTTTGCAGGAATCTTCATGCCTTCATTTACGATCTCATTGGCAAGAAGATCTACCTCACATCCCGGATACGGTGCCCATGTACGGCAGCCCAGTCGGTCTGCAACTGTCCGGGCGAACTCATCCGTGACCGTATCCTCTCCATGAACCACAAATACCCTTTCGAGAGGCGTCTCAAATGCTCCCACCCATTTCAGCAGGCCATTCATATCCGCATGGCCGCTGACGCCGTGGAGACTCTCAATCCTGGCATGAACTTCAATTTCTTCTCCAAAGAGCTTGATATTTTTTTCTCCTTCCAGAAGTCTCCGCCCCAGAGTCCCCTGGGCCTGGTATCCTACAAACAGGACCGTACACTCCGGTCTCCAGAGATTATGCTTCAGATGATGGCGGATACGTCCTGCATCACACATGCCGGAAGCGGAGATAATCACCTTTGGTTTTTCAATGAAGTTAATCATCTTTGAATCTTCGCTTGTGGTAGAGGTATGAAGTCCCGGAAAAACAAGCGGGTTGATTCCGGCATTAACCAGCGCCAGAGCCTCCTCGTCAAAGCAGTCCTTCATGTTCATAGTAAAGACTTTCGTCGCCTCAATAGCAAGCGGACTGTCCAGATACACTTCAAAATCCGGATATTCGCAAAGCAGGTTTCTCTCTTTGATCTCCCGGATAAAGTACAGCAGTTCCTGGGTTCTGCCTACGGCAAAAGAAGGAATGACCAGATTGCCTTTCCGGTCAAACGTCTCTTTGAGAATCCTTGTAAATTCCCCCAGATAATCCGGTTTTTCCGCAGAATGAATCCGGTTTCCGTAAGTGGACTCCATAATCACGTAATCGGCTGATCTGGTATAAGCCGGATCCTTCAGAATGGGCTGATCCAGATTCCCCACATCTCCGGAAAATACCAGTTTCTTTGTCACCCCGCCTTCACTGGCCCACACTTCGATGCTGGCGGACCCGAGCAGATGTCCCACATCAGTAAAGCGGATCTGAATCCCGTCGCATATACGGATCCGCTCCCTGTACTGGCATGGCACAAGCAGTTCTATGGCATCCAGCGCATCCTGCATGGTATATACCGGCTCATACTCCGGTTTTCCTGCACGTTTTCCTTTTCTGTTGCGCCACTCCGCCTCGAATTCCTGAATATGCGCACTGTCCCGAAGCATAATATTGCACAGGTCAGTTGTGGCAAATGTGGCGAAAATCTGTCCCTTAAATCCTCGTTTTACAAGCCGCGGAAGCATGCCGGAATGATCAATATGGGCATGCGTCAGGAACACATAATCAATTTCCTGTTCCGGGATGGGCAGCCCCGGATTTTCATACAGATCCGGTCCCTGCTCCATTCCACAGTCGATCAGGATATTTTTCCCTGCTGCCTGCAGAAAATGACAGCTACCCGTAACTTCATGGGCTGCTCCGATAAAAGTAAGCTTCATATGTCTCACCAACCCTTTTCGCTTTTCTTTTATTGTATCATTTCCCGGGAAAATATCCACCTGTTTTCCGGAAAAAAAGCGCAGATTCTGCTGCCGTCTTTCCGTAAAGTTTCACTGCTCATATCTCACCATTTCCCGCTTCAGTCTCTGCATAATCTTTTTTTCAAGCCTTGAAATGTAAGACTGTGAAATTCCGAGAATATCCGCCACTTCTTTCTGGGTCTTCTCTCTGCCTTCCGGATTGTCAAGCCCGAAGCGCATCCTTACGATCAGCTTCTCCCTGCTCGAAAGCTTATTCAGCGCCCGGACCAGCATCCGCCGCTCGGCCTCGTTTTCCAGATCCCGGTAAATTGTATCTTCCTCGGTGCCCAGAATATCCGAGAGAAGCAGCTCGTTTCCGTCCCAGTCCACATTGAGGGGTTCATCGATGGATACTTCCATCTTTGTTTTGCTGTTTCTTCTCAGGTACATAAGAATTTCATTTTCAATGCACCGGGATGCGTACGTGGCAAGTTTTATCTTTTTTGTCGGATTAAATGTATTAATCGCTTTGATCAGTCCGATTGTCCCTATGGAGATCAGATCCTCCACTCCCACCCCTGTGTTGTCAAATTTTTTTGCTATGTATACAACCAGTCTCAGATTATGCTCAATCAGGATTTTCCTTGCCTCCTCATCATATTCTGTTCCCAGCCGCTGTATCATTTCCGTCTCTCTGCTGCCTTCCAGCGGAGGCGGCAGCACTTCCGTCCCTCCAATGTAATGAATCTCCTGTCCGCTTCCGAAAATCAGATTCCGGATCTCCGGTATAACCCGCAGTTTAAACCGCTGCGGAACAGCTACTTTTACAACCATCTTATTCTCCTCCTGTTTTTATTTCCAGTTTATTTCTGTCTTCTTCTCACCGGGATAAAATTCCCGGATTCAGTATCATCTGATACGTTCCCTCCGCAGAAATCTCCACACAGCTGATTCCCAGAAGTGGTTTTATGATCCAGCAGTCTTCTTCCATATGAATACACATTTTTTCTCCCCTGAAGACCTGCATAACACTTTCTCCGCCCACACTGCGAAAAGGAATATAGCGGAATCCCGGTTCTCTTTCTGATGCAGAGATCAGCGCTTCCGCCAGCCCGGGCGCCAGTATATTTACCGGATCCCCGGTTACCGGGTCTGAAAGAACATTGCCGGTATCCCATAAGGCGTATATTTCTTTTTCTTCTTCTCCTGCATACAGTGTAACCGGAAACAGATCTTCCTCCTGTCTTCCGGAAGACGCCGCTGCCCGCCACAGAGTCAGAAAGAGAATATATCCTGCTGCAAATGCTCCATAGAGCAGGCCCGCATACCGCAGCCAGGGACGGAACAGCTGCACGGCCCCTCCTGCAACGACGGCAGACAGATACAGCAGGACAAATGCTTTTATAAACTGTCCCGCACTGGTTATCTTCAATCCTGCAGTTATCATCAGACTGTTTATAATGACATGGAAAAAGATCAGTTTTACCGCTGCCGGAAGCAGAATAACAATTACCAGACAGGTAAGCAGACTTCCCACTACTCCGCCCAAAACAATACGTCCGTATGATCTGCCGCACTTCATTACGCGCCCGATGGCCAGAAGAAGCAGAGTGTCAATCATAAAATTTTCCAGAAAAAACACATCTATGTACAGTTCATAGTACATGCTCCACCTTCTTTCTCCTTTGTATTCTTCTCCGGAAAACGTTTGTCTTTCCGAAGTTTCCTAGAAATTATAAACCTCTCCTTTTCGAAAATTTGTCAGATGGTGGCGAATGATCTGGATTATATTTCGACATTTCAAAAGGAAAGGAAATTGTTTTCTAAGACACAGAAATCCGGAGATGCTCTCTGCTAACAGAGCGCATCTCCGGATTTCTTCCCAAAAACAAAAATACCGTACGGCGGTCGTCTCCGATCACCGTACGGTACTCTCTTTCTGTCTTCTGTTATTTTTTAAAGAAATCAGGAATCTTAATAGACTGTTCTTTCACATTGCTGGACGGAGTCCTCGGCTGCAGAGTAGGCATCGTACCTCCCTGGGGTCTGGAAGAAGCTCTTCCCTCGCTGTCAAGACGGCTTCTCACCGGAGAATCCCCTGACGGAAGGATAGATCCCACCTTCTTCTGCTGACCTTCCAGTCTCGCCTTAAGCTTGGATGCACTGCCTCCCACATTATGTAATCCTGTGGCAATAACAGTGATCGTACACTCGTCGGACTTGGTATCATCATACATAGCACCAAAGATAATACTTGCTCCTTCTCCTGCAAGCTCCTGCACATAGTCAGCCGCATCTGATGCATCCATAAGTGTAATATCACCGGATACATTGACAATAACATTGGATGCGCCCTGGATTGTCGTCTCAAGCAGCGGACTGGCAACTGCCTCCTTAACCGCCTCAAGCGCTTTGTCATCCCCGCGTCCTGCTCCGATACCGATATGAGCAATACCCTTGTCCTTCATAACCGTCTGAATATCCGCAAAGTCAAGGTTGATCAGTGAAGGTACGTTGATCAGGTCAGTAATACCCTGGATACCCTGCTGAAGAACCTCGTCCGCCTTTTTCAGCGCTTCCGGCATTGTCGTGCGTCTGTCCACGACTTCCAGAAGCTTGTCATTCGGAATGACGATAATTGTGTCAACATTCTCTTTTAATTTATCAATTCCTGCAAGAGCATTCTGCATTCTTGTCTTGGATTCAAAACGGAACGGCTTTGTGACAACGCCGACAGTCAGCGCGCCCTGCTCCTTTGCGATCCGTGCGATCACAGGTGCTGCTCCTGTACCGGTTCCGCCGCCCATACCGCAGGTTACGAATACCATATCCGCACCTTTGAGTGCTGCTGAAATCTCCTCGGAACTTTCCTCTGCCGCTTTCTCTCCTACCTCAGGCTGTGCGCCGGCGCCAAGTCCTTTGGTAAGTTTCTCCCCGATCTGCATCAATGTAGGTGCTTTACAGAGCTGTAACGCCTGCTTATCTGTATTCACTGCAATAAATTCCACGCCCGCAATCTGCTCGTCAATCATCCGGTTAACAGCATTATTTCCGCCGCCGCCGACTCCGACAACGATAATTCTTGCAGCCGCTTCTGATTCGTTGGTTTTAATTTCTAACAAGAGTATTTCCTCCTTTGTCGTCTTATTAATCTCTTATACATCCCTTTTATTGAACAATCCAATTCAATAAGTATATAATAAAGTCTTTTCCGCAAATAATCAATACATTTTTTCCTATTTTTCAGATTTTTTATACTATTCTCCGGGCACAAACGGTATATTCTCTGAAGCAGCATCGTAATTTTCCAGATGCAGTGTTCCGGCTGTATCCGGATACTTTTCGTTCAGTTTTTCCAGGATCGGTTCAATCTGGGCCAGCCTTTCATCATAATTGTCTTCTCCGAGAAGAACCTTTACTCCTCCGAAAGAAATCTGTATCCCTCCGTCTGCACAGGCCAATCTGTCCGGTGTAAGTTTATACTTGTCCAGTCCTCTGGATACTTCCACAATTTCTTCAAAGATGCCGGGATCCTCTACCGGAAGGCGCTCTCCCAGTTCCACGCCGGAAGCATCAAAACTCAGCCCCTCAACATAAGGCACTCCCTCCACCACTTTTTTGGTCCGGACCAGAGCTGTTCCCTCATGATCAAAGTAAAGATACGCTCCGTCATAATCCACATAGCCGATCATATTTTTTTCTTTTACCTGTACATGCACTGTCCATGGGTTTTTCAGGGATATTTCCATCTTATCCACCGCAGAAGGCACTTCCGGATTCATAAAATTATATTTGGCAAGAATATAAAGAGAATTCACGGCCAGATCATCATTCTGTATCCAGGTAATGATTGAATTTTCTCCATAATACACGTTTCCTTCCACCTCGAAAGTACGCACGCGGAATCCGAAAACCACAATCACTCCCGCCAGTATAAGTCCTCCAATTGTTCCAAGCACAACGGGCAGTATTTTTCTCTTTCTGTGCTTTTTTCCTTTCATCCAAACTCCTCCTTAAGCCCTATTCTATCAGACCGGACACGCTCAGGACAAGCCCCATTTCGCAAAGCAGAAATACCACCGACGTCCCTCCGTAGCTGATAAAGGGCAGCGTAATCCCTGTATTGGGTATCGTATTGGTTACCACTGCAATGTTCAGGATTACCTGAATCATCATATGGGCCATAGCGCCGCCGGCAATCAGCGCGCCGAACAGATCTTTGGCCCGGGTGGCAATAACAAAAAATCTCCAGATAAGAATCAGAAACAGGAAAATGATCATGCAGGCTCCCACAAGACCAAGCTCTTCACAGATAATCGAAAAGATCATGTCATTCTGTGCCTCAGGAAGGAAGCCCAGCTTCTGCACGCTGTTTCCCAGCCCTCTTCCGAACAGGCCTCCGCTTCCAATGGCATACAGTCCCTGGAGGGTCTGGTAGCCTTTTTCATACTGTTCCGGATTTCTCCAGATCGCAATCCGTTCCAGCCGGTAACTTTCCATGGCCAGAAACACTGCCATAAACGCCACGGCTGCCGTCCCCATCCAGATAAACTGCGAATATCTGGGACTGGCGGTAAAAATCACAACCACAGCAATGCCAAGGATAATGATAGCTGTACTCAGATTACTTGCGCCAACAAGTCCTGCGATGGGCAGAACCGGCAGCATCATCAGAATGAGCGTTGAAAACCGTCCCATCCGTTTAACATTTCTGCTGACAAGCCAGGCCAGAAACAGAATCACCGCAACTTTCGCGAATTCCGACGGCTGAAACGAAAAAGGTCCAAAAGACAGCCATCTTTTGGACCCGTTGTACTCGTCGCCAAACAGCATAACCGCAACAGAAAGAAATATAGCCATCAGATAACCCGGTATGGCGAAGGGCACCCATTTGTGATAGTCAATTCTTGAAATAATCACCATGCCCAGAAGCCCGACCAGAGTGGCAAATCCCTGTTTCTTCAGATAATAGAAAGAATCATGGAATTTTACCCTGCCATTGTATGCGCTTGTGCTGTAGAGCAGTACAAGGCCGATTCCCACAAGAATCAGCACAACAACAAGAAGCGTATCATCATATGTCCGTTTCTTTTCGGAACGCTCCAATATAAATCCACTCCTTAAAGCTGATTTACAAGTTCTTTGAATTTATCTCCGCGTTCTTCATAGTTTTTAAACATACCCCAGCTTGCGCAGGCCGGTGAAAGCAGAACCGCATCTCCGGGGCAGGAATACTCTACACATTTTTCGAAAGCTTCCTCAAATGTATCTGCCATTACGATGTCTTCAAACCCGAGTCTTCTGGCAGTTTCCGCTATTTTATCTCTTGTGGCGCCCAGAAGCACCAGCTTTTTCACTTTCCCGTCAAAGGCATTAATCCATTCTTCATAAGTCGAATCTTTGTCATAGCCGCCTCCGATCAGTATGGTAGGCCGGTTCATGGCCTGGATTCCTCTGATGGCCGCATCCGGATTTGTTCCCTTTGAATCATTATAAAAGGCAACGCCGTTCTTTTCCGCCACAAACTCGATCCGATGCTCTACGCCCCGGAATTCACAGACAGTTTTTCTGATTACATCCACCGGCACTCCATATGCATAAGCCATTGCGGCGGCCGCCATTACATTCTCGTAATTGTGAGTTCCGAGAATATGCAGACTGTCCACACGGCACAGCGGAATTTTCTCGCCAAGGTCGATAATAATCTCCCCGTTTTCAAGATAAACTCCTCTTTTAAGTCTACGCCTGCTGCTGAAATATAGAACCTGCGCTTTTGTCTTTTCTCCGAATCCGCGCAGCACTTCATCCTCGTAATTAAGCACACACACATCGTCCGCTGTCTGATTTTCCGCTATCCGCTCTTTGGCCGCAATATACGCCTCCATCGTATGATGGCGGTTCAGGTGATCCGGTGTAATATTTAATATTGCGCTGACCTTCGGGCGGAATGTATGTATGGTCTCAAGCTGAAAACTGCTGATCTCCGCTACAATTACAGAGCTGTCCTCTGTCCGGGGTACAACGCTGGTATATGGATTTCCAATGTTTCCCACCACAAAAACGCTCTCTCTGTCATTGCTCATAATCTCTCCCAGAAGAGCTGTCGTTGTGGTCTTGCCGTTAGTGCCGGTAATCGCAAGAACCTGTCCCTTTCCGAAAACATACGCCAGTTCGATCTCTCCCCACACAGGAATGCCTTGCTGTCTTATTTTCTCTACGATGGGCAGATCCGCCGGAACGCCGGGACTGATTACTACGAGAGAAAGCTCCCCCAGCATTTCCTCCGGGAACGCGCCAAGCACGATTTCCAGATCCGGGGCAGACATGTCCCCTGCATCCCGGATGCTGTCCGTAATCTTCTTTTCCACTTCCGCCGCATCAAGTTTTTCATTTCCGTCATACAGAACAACCCCGGCTCCCCGCCTGAGCAGAAGTTCTGCTGCTGATTCTCCGCTTATACCGGAGCCAAATACAAGTACTTTTTTCCCTTTTACGTCCATAATATTATACCCCCATCAGAGCAATCAGGCAGAGGAGGGCTGTAATGATTGAAAATACAGCCACAACCCGCGTTTCGGACCATCCGCACAATTCGAAATGATGGTGGATGGGAGCCATTTTAAAAATTCTCTTTCCGCCTGTCTTTTTAAAATATGTCACCTGAATAATAACAGATGCAACTTCCACGAGATAAATAAATCCTACAATAATAATAAACAGCGGCATCTGCATCATATATGCCGTTCCTGCCACAAAGCCTCCAAGCGCGAGGGATCCGGTATCACCCATAAACACACTGGCCGGATAGACATTGAAAAGCAGGAAGCCCAGAAGCGCGCCGACCACCGCGCAGGTAATCGGTTCCACGCCGCTCTTTGTTCCGATGGCAACCACGGTAAAGAACGTTGCCACCAGTACTGTAACGCTGGATGCCAGGCCGTCAAGTCCGTCTGTGAAGTTTGTGCCGTTTACTGTACCGATCACAGCAAAAAACAGAACCGGCACAGCCACCCAGCCGATATCAAGATAATATCCGCCGGAAAAAGGCACCAGCATAGTCAGCGGCACATCCGCCACTTCCACAAGATAATAGGCAAATACTGCAGTCACTACAATCTGAAGAGCCATCTTCTGCATGGGCATCAGCCCGTCTGACCTTTTCAGCACAACTTTCAGATAATCATCCAGAAAACCGATCAGACCGAAGGCCACTGTCAGAAACAGAACCGGAATAATCGCCGGATAATCTTTTACATAGAAAAGTGAAGTTACTATAACCGAAGCCAGAATAATAATTCCCCCCATTGTAGGAGTCCCGGCTTTCTTCAGATGAGACTGAACTCCGTCTGTCCTCTCAGTCTGCTTCATTTTCAGTTTTCTCAAAAACGGGATGACAACCGGGCCGAGCACAAGACTGACGGCAAATGATATCAGCACCGGAATCACAATATGACTGCTCATAAATCTACCTCTTCCTCTCTTTTGTTTCCATGGAAGAATAAAACCTCTCCCAGAACATCCTATACAGTATAACCCATCACTCAGCTTTTTTCAATCCCGAGATAGGGAAGGATATTATCGTAAATATCTCTCAGAACAGGCGCCGCTATCGTTCCTCCGTAATAAACCCCCTGCGGGTTATGAATCACAACCATTCCGAGAATCCGGGGATCATCCGCAGGAGCAAATCCGATAAAGGAGGAAATATATTTGTTTGCGCTTCTGGGCAGTGTCTGTGAGGTAGCCGTTTTTCCTCCAATGGAGTATCCCTCGATATATGCATTTTTTCCGGAACCATTGGCCACAACGCCTTCCAGCAGCATCTGCATTGTCTCGGAAGTTTCTTCCGACACGATTCCGCTTTCCGTATCATACCTGAACTCCTCGATAATATTCCCTTCTGTGTCCTGTACGGCGACTCCCAGATGAGGGGTAATCCTGTTTCCTCCGTTTACAATGGAACTGACTGTCGTTGCAAGCTGGATCGGTGTGATCTGAAAAGACTGCCCGAAAGTCATTGTAGCAAGCTCTACGGTTCCGATGTCTTCCCGTTTATGCATGATTGTTCCGGCTTCCCCGGGCAGATCCACTCCTGTCAGTTTCAGAAGTCCGAACTGTTCAAAATAATCATAAAACCGATCACTGCCCAGCCGAAGCCCGATATCCATAAATACGGGATTACAGGAATTCTGTATTCCTTCTACAAAGGTCTCTGTTCCATGTCCTCCCACCTTATGGCAGCGGATCTTCCTGTCTTCTACAATCCGGTACCCGGGACATACGAAGGTATCATCCAGGCTCACTACACCTTCCTCCAGACATGCTGCAGAAGTAATAATTTTGAAAGTCGATCCCGGTTCATACGTGTCATTGATGCATCCGTTTCTCCACATCTGATTCAGGGCATCCTGCAGTTCCTCATCGGAAAGAGAATCCCCGTCTCCGGTATTTAACTCGAAGGGATCGTTAAGATTGAATTCCGGTACATTTACCATGGCATAGATTTCGCCATTCTGCGGATTCATAAGCAGAACAGACACACTGTCCGCCTGTTTTTCTTCCATAACCTTTAAAGCGGCCTGCTCACAGTATTCCTGAATATTATAGTCCAGACTGATCTTCAGCGTTTCCCCTGCCACCGGTTCGATCCGGTCCTCCGCCACTCCTTCCAGTTCAATTCCTCTTGCATCAGTAACCGTCAGTATTGTTCCGTTTGTTCCCTTCAGATATTCTTCATACTTCACTTCCAGTCCGATAATTCCCTGATTGTCTCCTCCGGTAAATCCCAGTACCTTTGAGGCCAGATCATCATAAGGATAATATCTTTTATAGTCCTCGTCCACTTTCACACCGGCCAGATCATACTCCCGGATTCTGTCCCCGATGGCTTTTTCCACATTTGTTTTAATTTTTTCCATGGAGGATACCTTTTCTACCCGCTCTCTTACCTCTGATTCTTCCAGTTCCAGTTCTTCTGCAAGGACCCGGATCACAGTCTCCGGATCCTCTATCTGACTGTGTATTACAGATATCGTACAGACCGTTCGGTTTGTTGCCAGAACCACCCCGTTTCTGTCCACAATCTCTCCCCGGGCAGCTTTAATCTCTCTTTCTCTCTCGTGCAGGTCTTCCGCCAGCTCCTGATAATATTCTGCATCAAATACCATCAGATAAATAAGGCGCCCGATCAGTCCAAAGATCATCACTGCAGCGCAGAGGAATACGATGAGCATTTTTTTCTTATTATATGTTTTATTCTTCATAAAAAAACAACCCTGCAAAAGATGTTGTTACAGCTTATTACATCTTCTGCAGGGTTATTCCAAAAACGGGCGATCTATTCAGTCTCCCTCCGTCCAGTCATCCAGATCCGGTTTGTAGTTTTCATCTATATACTCCCCGTCCGGTTTGTCGTAAGTGTCATCATAGTCCTGATTATAATCGGTATATTCTTCATCATCGGAAATCTTGCTTTGTGCAGCAGCAGCTTCTGCCGCCTTCGCTTCGCTCTCCTTAATGGTGGTGACATCCAGATAGGGGAACGCCTCCTCCATAATGCTTTTTGCCAGCTTCCGCACCAGAGAACTGTCATCCTGAGCAGCCGTATTCGGTTCGTCAACTACTACATAAATCAGGACTTCCGGATTGTTCTGAGGTGCAAATCCCATATAGGACAAAAGATATTTTCCGTTCCCTCTGGGCAGTTTCTCTGCTGTTCCTGTCTTCGCGCCGATATCGTAGCCTTCAACCTGCGCCCCTTTTCCGGTTCCATAGTCCATAACAGCGCCCAGATATTCTTTCAGCTGCTGCGACGTCTCTGCAGAAATCGTCTTACGCAGCAGAACCGGATCTTTCGTCTCAACAACATTGCCGCTTTCATCCTGAATCTGCTTTACCACATGAGGCTCATAATAATATCCGCCGTTAATCAGTGAAGAAAACGCAGCCGCCATCTGTGTCATAGTTACATTGAATCCCTGTCCGAAGGAGTTGGTTGCCAGTTCAACCTCCCCCATATTATCCGCCGTATAAAGAAGCGCTTCTGTTGAGGCTTCTCCCGGAAGATCTATGCCGGTATATTCACCGAATCCGAAAATATGCTGATACCGGCTGAAATTATCTGCTCCGATTTTTTCAGCCATTTCCATAAGGGCAACATTGCAGGAATAGGCAAGAGCGTCCTGGGTTGTCTCTGTCCCGTGTCCTTCATGTCTGCTGCAGCGGATCGTATAGTCTGCCACTTTAAGGGAGCCCTCGCAGTTATACTTTTCATCACCGGTAAGGGTTCCGGTCTCCAGACCTGTGGCAACCGTAAAGGGTTTTATTGTAGAACCCGGTTCATAAGCATCGCTTACACAGAAATTCCGCCACAGACTGTTAAGAGCATCCAGTTTTTCATCTTCATCCATAGCTGCGATTTGTTTCTCAGTATAAATGGAAGAAAGATCCCACGGATCATTCAGATCATATCCGGGATAGGACGCCTCTGCAAGGATTTCACCGGTATTCGGATCCATGATAATAACCGCTGTATTTTTACTTCCCAGTTCTCCATCATCTGCCAGCTCATCATTAAACTCCTGGATGCACTCTTCCACAATGCCCTGTAAAGTAACATCGATTGTAGACACAACTGTATTTCCGTCCTTTGCAGCCTTTACCGTCCGCTCCATTGAAGATTCAGAGTCAAAATAGCCGTATTCTCTGCCATCCGTCCCATTAAGTACACTGTTATATGCGCTTTCAATACCGGTGGCTCCAGCATTTCCCGAATAAGTAAAGCCGATCACGTCACTGGCCAGACTTCCATAGGGATATGTTCTTTCAAAGTCCTCTTCCAGCCATATTCCCTGGACATCCGGATAATTTTCATCATCAGCGTCAATGGCATTGAATTTCTGAGCTGTCTCATAGTCAACTCCCCGGGCCAGAATTTCATACTGACTGTCCGGTCTTTCTTTAATCAGATCGTCGATCTTGCTTTCCTCAATGCCAAAGCATTCTTCCAGTACTTTTTTTGTTGGTTCAATGTATTCCGTTTTTTCAGTCATCACTTTCACATCAAGGATTACATTGTAAACTCTCTCACTGGTCGCAAGTCTCGTACCGTTCCTGTCAACAATATCCCCGCGCTTGTAAGCAATAACGCGGCTGTTATAGTTCTGCTGATCCAGAACAATCCTGGTATATCTGCTTCCTTTTGAAATATTAATCCAGGTAATTCTTCCGACAAGAACAACAAAAGCCAGTATAACTGCCATAAATAGCATTACCAGCTTCCGTTGCATTCTGATTGGAAATTTTTTTGTTAAAAATTCAAATCTGTTTTTTTTCTTTTTTCTTCTTCCAGCCATATTAAAAATCCTTATTCTGATACATCATTCGACTGCGCAAGAATACCGTCTTTCGGAATATCGCTGTACTGTTTCACATAACTGCCTGTCGGGCTGTCATATTCAATTACAGTGCCTTCTGATGCATATACCATTCCCAGGTCATTCATTGCTCTGTCCTTAATCTCTTTCAGATTCACGGAATCTGCAGCTGCATTATATGCCGTATCATTGGCTTCTGTCAAGTCCGCAAGTTCTGTCTGAAGTGCTGTAACACTTTCGGAACGATCTATCACGTCGGACTGGAGCTTCAGATACATCATGCAGAGCATAACCGCACAGACTGCCGCTGCTGCAAGAAATACAGCGTAAGCCGGACTGATGCTCATAGCACGATTACGGTTCTTTCTTACCTGCCGGCTCATTCTTTTTTGCTGTACCGGCTGTGATTCCGGCCTTCTCTGCGGAACTGCCCCGGCCTTGCGGACTGCATTGCCGTACACATAGAATCTTTCCCGTCCTGCACCTGCCATATTATACTGTCTGTTTCTGCTGGATCTGCCTGATACCATATCTGCAAAAGCTCCTTTCCTGTTTTATTTATATGGTTCCTTCGGGCTCTCCCCTTCCCTCCGGAACGCAGCGGCCCGGCCGCTGTTCTCACACATGCACAGCTCAGGGCTGCGCCCTTCGCTGTATGGCGTCCGCCATATGGTCACTGTGACATCAGCCGTCCTTTGCAGGTCCTCCTGCAGGCCGCCTGATGTCGCAGTGACCGCATGTGTGAATTATGTTTCAAATACTCCCTTTACGTTGTTTTGTTGGTCCGTTCGAAGATGCGTAGTTTTGCGCTTTTGGAACGGCTGTTGGATTCCAGTTCTTCCGGTGACGGAAGAATGGGTTTCCGTGTGATCACTTTCCCTTTTGATACTTTTCCGCATACGCAAACCGGAAAGTGGCTTGGACAGGTACACGGATTTTCATTTCTGCGGAATGCGCTTTTCACAATCCGGTCTTCCAGCGAATGAAAAGTTATTACACAGATTCTTCCTCCCGGACGAAGCAGATCGATCATCTCATCCAGCGAGTCCCTGAGCACCTCAAGTTCATGATTCAGTTCAATCCGTATAGCCTGAAATGTCCGCTTTGACGGATGGCCGGATGTTTTCTGAATCTTCATCGGTATTGCGTGCCGTATGATTTCATTCAGCTGTCCTGTCGTTTCAATCGGAGCTTTTTCCCGTTCCATTACTATATGCTTTGCAATGTTTTTTGCAAATCTGTCCTCCCCATAGTCACGGATTACACGGAAAAGTTCCGTCTCGCTGTATCCATTGACAATATCTCTCGCGGTCATCTTCTGTCTCTGGTCCATCCGCATATCAAGCGGTGCATCCATGCGGTAGGAGAATCCCCTGTCAGCTGTATCCAGCTGATAAGACGAAACTCCAAGATCCAGTGTAATACCGTCCACACTGTCAATGCCCAGCTTATGGAGCTCTGGCTTCATATCACGATAATTGCTCCGGATTATCGTAACCTTCTCCCCGAAGCCTTCCAGGCGTTTCCCTGCTGCCTTAATCGCATCAGCATCCTGGTCTATACCTATTAATCTCCCCGTATCGCCTAACCGTCTGCATACCTCAAAAGCATGTCCGCCGCCGCCAAGCGTGGCGTCTACGTATATGCCGTCAGGTCTGACGTTAAGCCCGTCCACCGTCTCATGCAGCAGAACTGTTGTATGTTTGAATGCCATAATTTCCTCCTTGTCAGATACGGATTCCAATCGATTCCATACGCTCTGCAATTGCATCCAGATCTTCCTCGCTTACCTGGCTTCTCTCTTCCCAGAGAGCCTTATCCCAGATCTCGACGCGGTCCTGAACTCCCACCAGGACTACGTCCTTTTCCAGATGCGCTGCCTTACGGAGAGAAGGCGGGACAAGAACTCTCCCCTGCTTGTCAAAACTGCCTTCTGATGCGCTTCCGAAGAAATAACGCTTGAATATTCTGGCATCCTTGTTCATTCGTGGTAAGGTTTCAAGTTCAGAGACGAATTTGTTCCATTCTTCCTGAGAGTAGACAAAAAGACAGCCTTCCAGTCCGTTACAGATCACGAAACTGTCGCCCAGATCATCTCTTAATTTTGCAGGGATGATCAATCTGCCTTTTTCATCAATGCTGTGATTGAACTCTCCTAATAACATCCGGAACCCTTTCTCTTAATGTGAGCCTCCACATCGCTCCCCACTTTATACCACTGTCCACCACTTGTTACCACTTGACTCCATTTTAAACCACCCTCTCCCCTTTTTCAACCCCCTTTTTCAGATTTTTTATCCGCGAAAAAGCGCGAAAAACTGCTGTTTTCGGGCATAAACAAAGATATGGGGCACAGGAAAATTCCTGTACCCCATATCTTGTGTCTGTAAATTATGAAATTCTTTTTTCTTTCCCCACCTGCCGCCACTGAGCCGGCACAGCGGGAATATTTTCCGTCTGTCCTCGTCTGTCTCTACTCTGTCTCAGTTCCTGACAGACTGTTCAGATAGTCCGAAACACCATCATAGTTCACTTCAGCAACAGGTCTCACCCGATTGGAATCATATATATCCCAGGCCGAATATCCCAGCCATCCAACCAGAGCAAGTGCTGCAAGTGAAAGGACCGCTTTGCGGACAATGCTCATCATCTTCTGTTTGCGCATAATCTGCTTTCTGTTGGCTTTATCCTTTTTATAACGGTCAACCTTTTCCTGGCTCATCTCCATCGCTCCCTTCGTTGCACTATTGACAGTTTACCACAACCCGGGTCAGAGTACAACAATAATTCCACCGTCATTTGCATACATAGTACTGATTCCCGCCGTATCAACAATAAAGCTGGACTTAACCTTTATACGGTCAGTCAGCATTTCCCGGACTTCCTCCGCTCTTTCCGGACAGTTGCAGTGTGAAATACCAAGGATCCTGCCCTCCGTATTCTCCGCATTCCGGACAATATAATCCGTCATTTTTACCAGCGCTCTTTTCATTCCTCTGGCCTGTCCAAGCTGGCAGATCGTTCCTTCCGGAGTCGAACCCATTACCGGTTTTATATTCAACGCACTTGCGACCAGAGATTTGATTCCGGTAAGCCGTCCGTTTTTCCGCAGCGTATCAAGATTCTCAAGGACAAAATACGTATTCTGTCCCCTGATATAAGATTCCACACATGTCTTTACCTGGTCAAAGCTCATTCCCTGCTCTTCGCACTCCTGAATTTTCAGCGCGATCAGAGTTTCTCCTACAGAAGCGGACCGGGAATTAAATACGTAAATCTGTTTTTCACCATATTCCTCTTCATAAAGTTTACGCCCCAGTTCCGCACTGTTGTAAGATCCGCTGAGTTCGGATGAGAGCGTTACCACATATATCCTGTCTGCGCCACACGCATACAGGGCCATGTACTCCTCCGGAGAAGGGCAGGAAGACTTGGGACACTGAGGACTTTCTGCCACCAGCTTCAGGAAACGCGCCTGGTCAAATGTCTCATCATCAGCAACATCTGTCCCGTTTACATGCATACTCAGAGAAGCAGTCATATAATGTCCGCTTTCTTTCATTTCACTGGTAAGCTCTCCGCAACTGTCAACAATTATTTTATAGCTCATAAAGAATCCTCCGAAACCGCAAAGTATATTTAACGCTTCCATTACACGTGGTTTTAAATACCGTATAAAAATATACCATACTTTTCCGGAGAAGAAAAGCCCTTTTTCTGCCCCTTTCAGGCTTTTTAATGACTGTCCGGCTTCTCTTATTCTCCCTCAAGCTTTATTCTTCTGGAAATTCCCAGCGCAATCCCCATCTCGGCCATCAGAAACAGAATTGCCGTTCCCCCGTAACTGATAAAGGGCAAGGTAATACCTGTAGTCGGCAGAAGCCCCGTAACTACAGCCACGTTAAAGACAACCTGCAGGGCTATATGGGCAAAAATTCCCGTTGCGATCAGAGAACCGTACAGATCAGGAGCATTTTTGGCAATAAACATCAGCCGATACAGTAAGAGGCCAAACAGAACAAAAATAATAATCGCGCCGAATACCCCCAGTTCTTCGCAGATAACGACAAGAATCATATCATTCTGAGCCTCGGGTATAGCACCCAGTTTCTGCGTGCTGTTGCCCAGTCCCTTCCCGAAGAATCCGCCGCTTCCGATAGCATAAAGTCCCTGCAGGACCTGGAAACTCCCGGAATCTGCGGTTGCCTCCGGATTCAGCCAGGAAATAATTCTCTGTATTCTGAAATTGTCGCTGTTTGCCGCTGTAGCTGCCAGCACAGCAATAAGAACTGCCGCTGCCGCCACGGCCACGCCGATTATAATAAGAAACGGTCTCGTCTTCGGATGTATAACAAAAATAAGAATACAGGTAATTGCCATTACGATAATCGCCGTACTTAAGTTATCCGTCAGAAACAGAACGCCTCCCGCCGCTATCGCGCCAAAAACGAGGATCCTGACTATCCCCGCCATTTTATAGGCTTTCTTTCCCAGACGGCATAATTCATAGGATATAAACAGGATAACTGCAATCTTGGTAATCTCTGCAGGCTGAAGGGTAAGATTTCCCGGAAGACCGATCCATCTTCTGGCACCATTCAGAGTCACACCCAGCGGGGTCCTTACCAGAGCCATCAGAATCATTGAAACCACATATATTTCCACCGCAAAAGCTCCATATATATGATAATCGATCCGGGAGACAATAAACATTACTACGAACCCTGCCGCACCAATCAGTGCCTGTTTGGAAAAATAGTACATATCGTCCTGAAGCTGCACGTCCACCTGCGCTTCATACGCGCTGGCACTGTAAAGCATTACAAGGCCAAAACACATCAGGAAAACTATAACCAGAAGCATATCAAAATCAAAATACTGCCCTTTTGCAAAACTTTTCCCCATTGCCCGGCGAAGCGATCCGCCTTTTGTCCGGTTATTTCCCCGGCCCGGCCGTCTGCCTCCTCCTGCCGGTTCCGGCTTTGGTGTATTCAGAACCTGCCGTCTTCTGTCAATAACTTTCTGATATTCCCGATAACCAGAGCGTATTCTTTCCGCCCCCGAAGAGCGGGTGTCCATCCCTCTGTCTTTCTGTTCCTCACGGATCGGCGCCATAGGCTGAGTATCACCCGGATTCTGCGACTTCTTTTTCCTACGGCCTGTTCTTTTTTCCTGACGTCTGATCGGCTGAACCGTTCTGCTTCTCATCTTCTTCCCCTCCGCTGATATATCCATATATAAATAGAAGGAACCAGTCTCCGGTAAAAACTTCCGGTCTGATCCCTCCTGCAAAAAAACATGTATCGGGGTGACAGGATTCGAACCTGCGACCTCACGGCCCCCAGCCGTGCGCTCTAACCAAACTGAGCCACACCCCGCCGACTTATACATTATATATAATTTTTGCCGAAATGTAAAGCGTAACATTTTATTATTTTTATCCATACAATAATTGTGAAGATAAACCCTCTCTAAGAAGAGAATCCTAAGAAAGGAGACCCGAAAATGGCAAATTGTCAGAATAATATGCGTTGTCCGCACAGAGCCCCCATGTATTCTGCTCCCTCCAGGCGAAATATGGAAGGCTGTCCGGACACACATAATGATTTTCTTGAAGGCAAACCTCTTGCCATGGCATATGTGCCCTGGCAGCAATGGCGCGAAATTTACGAACCATGTATGGGGTTTGCACACGGTACGATTTTCAGAGAACTGGATAAGCCTTTTCTCTGGAAAGGAGGTCGCTGCCGATGAACAGACCCGCAAACCGCAACGAACTTCTGACACACATTAATCACGTCAGCTTTGCTGTAGATGAAGTAAAACTTTATCTTGATACCCATCCCTGTGACAGAGAAGCACTGGCCTATTATCAGGAAATGAGCCGTCAGAGAAACGATGCACTGAAGGAATATGCTTCCGCATATGGCCCGCTTACCGTAGATACTGCTGACCGTTCCTGCACTGAACGCTGGAACTGGATAAATGAGCCATGGCCATGGCAGGAAGGAGGCTGCTGATTTATGTGGAATTATGAAAAGAGACTTCAATATCCGGTAAAAATCACACAGACAAATCCGAAAATCGCGCAGATTATCATTACTCAGTTCGGCGGACCGGATGGGGAACTTGCCGCTTCCATGCGGTATCTTTCTCAGAGATATACTATGCCGTACAAAGAAGTAACCGGCATACTGACGGATATCGGAACTGAAGAGCTGGCACACATGGAAATGATCTGCGCCATCGTTTATCAGCTTACAAAAGATCTGACTCCGGAAGAAATCGAACGTTCCGGCTTCGGTCCTTACTATGTAGACCACACTCTCGCCCTGTGGCCCCAGGCTGCCAGCGGAACCCCCTGGACTGCAACGGTTTTCCAGTCGAAAGGCGATCCCCTTACAGATCTGCACGAAGATATGGCCGCAGAACAGAAAGCACGCACTACCTATGACAATATTCTCCGTCTTGTAAAAGACCCGGAAGTCTGCGAACCGATCCGTTTCCTGCGTGAACGCGAAATTGTACACTATCAGCGTTTCGGGGAAAGCCTGCGTATTGTGCAGGAAAAACTGGACAGTCGGAATTTTTATGCGTTCAACCCGGAGTTTGACAAATAATCTGCTCCGACAGACAGTAAAATGCAAAAAGGGACTGATTATCCAGTCCCTTTTCCGCAAGTAATCTATTCCATATATTTTATTGTTTTTCTCCAAGAGTAACATCCAGTGTCTGCTCTTTATACTCGCCCGTGGGCTGAGGCACCTGAATTGTCAATGTAACTGTCTCGCCTTTTGCATAATACTGAAGCTGTTCCTGCAATGCTTCCATACTGCTGACTGAGTTTCCATCAATTGCGGTGATAATGCATCCTTTGGACATTCCCGCTTTCTCAGCTCCACCGCCTGAAGTCACTTCCGATACATAAACACCCTGAGGCAGTTCCAGCTGTTCGGAAAATGCATCTGACACGCTGATTCCCCGGATACCAAGAGCGCCCTGGTCAGCGTCATCTACCTTTTCCCTTGTCTCCTGATTCATAAGCTGCTCAATCAGATCGCTTACATCACTGATCGGGATTGCATACCCCACGCCTTCTACACTGTCACTTACAAGCTTCGAAGAGTTAATGCCTACCACTTCACCGTTGGCATTGACAAGAGCTCCGCCGCTGTTGCCCGGATTAATTGCCGCATCTGTCTGGATCAGTTTCACACTGCTTTCTGTTGTCCGCCCTGTCTGACTGTCCGTTGTGCTGACAGAACGATTAAGGGCACTGATTACTCCCGTTGTAACGGACTGTCCATAGCCCAGCGCATTTCCGATTGCAATTGCAGGTTCGCCGACTTTTAATTGTGTAGAATCTCCAAGAGTAGCTACCGAAATAGCATCCATCGTATCGTCTGAGATATCTTCAAGAGAAACTGCAATGACAGCCACGTCGTAATCTGCATTGGCGCCTTTGATATTTGCCTCAACACTTGTCTCATCATCAAATGTAACCGTCAGAGTATCGCTTCCTTCTACAACATGATTATTCGTCACAATCAGAAGTTCTGAATCATTCTGTCCAATAATAATTCCAGTGCCTGCTCCTTCTGTCTCCTGCTGATACGTGCCGCCAAAGAAGCTCTGTACTTCTTCCACTGACATACTGGTAATTGATACAATCGACGGCATTACATTTTCCACAATGCCGGATACATCAGATGTAACTACGCTGCTGCTGGTGGAAAGTGGTGTTGAACTGTTCACCGCTTTTGACGAACCTGATGAAACCGATGAAATTGTATTCAGGCCAAGGAGTCTGCTGCCGACTATATTGGAAGTCAGAAATACGGCGCTTGCCACAACACCGAACAAAATAGCAAGTCCGCCGACTGCTACTGCCTTCGGAACCCCTTTCCCCGCCTTTTTCTTGTTTTCAGGTTTCTGAGGTTCCGGCTGAGGGCCCGCATCATATCCCCCATATTGATAATTTCCATTCATTCCTTCTGAATTATAATAATTGTATTGGTTTTCCATAAGATTACCTGCTTTCCTTCCGTTTTTATGGCTATATCATACCTCCGGAATGTGATAAAACTGTGTTTAATCATTTAACAATCATTGAAAACAAATGAACAGATTCAGGAAAGTTCTTTACACACACAAAGAGCGCAGCCATATAACTCTGGTCTGCGCTCCTCTGGTAAATGTTAAATCAGAGATCGATAAAATCTATCTCATAATCTTCTTCGTCTTCTGTTCTGCTGCTGTCTTTTTTCCGGCTCTTTATATTTTTCGTCTTCCCGCGGGCCACTGATTCTTCTTCATAATCGTCATATTCTCCGTCATCATCATAGCCCTCATCGTCATAGCCGTCTTCGTCGTACTCGTCGTCATTGTCATACTCTTCGTCGTCCTCATATTCGTCATCAGAGTATCCGCCGTCGTCGTACTCATCGTCATATTCATCATCAAAGTCATCGTCATACTCGTCAAATTCGTCTTCTTCCTCTTTAAGAGACGACTTCTTTTTAGACTTTTTCTCAATCTCCGGCTCATCATCTTCATAAGGAATATCGTATTCCTCATACAGATCATCCAGTTCCTGATTGCGATGTACCAGTTTCACGGCGAATATAATCATAAGAATCAGAAGGAGAAGGATAATCGCAGCAGCTGCTACAACGAGAACCAGAGCATGCTCTCCGATAAACCTGCTCAGGCCGCCGGACAGAGCGCTTCCTGCCGGTTTCTCTTCCGTACTCTGCGGAAGTGTATAGCTCTGGTATGTGCCGTCTTCCGTATCATACTGATAGAGGCCCTTCTCTCCGGATCTTGTGTTCAATGCATAAATCAGATAGTAACGGTCCGTTTCAGGATTTGACCAGGCAGAATACTGCTGATCCAGACCGGTCAGATTAAGGTTGACTTCCTGATATCCTTCCGGCATCTTCAGTCCCTCCGGCTCCGCCAGCGGAATAATTGATGTAGTATCCGAAATACTCAGCTCTACATAAGGAGCAAACGTTGCATCCTCCTCGTTATAAAGGAAAAAAGCTCCTGCCCCGGATGAATCCACAAGATATCCCAGGTACACTCCCGCATCATTTGCGACAAATTTACGTTCCTCGCCGTTAAAGGTCTGGGTTGCTTCATAATATCCTGCCGGAATATCCGCTGACGTAAACGCCTCTGAGAAGTTATAGTCTACTCCGTTCACATTCACTACGATATCTGTAGTCTCTCCTGCGGTATCAGAAGTTGTATCAGAGGACGGAGCCACAGATGTAGTCCCATCATCTGCCGCAGCAATCGTAATCGTTGATGACCCTTCTGTCAGATTCAGTTCTTCACCTGCAGTAATAGACCCGGAATAATCGCTGACAGTGATCTTCGTTTCACCGGCAGTCAGAGCTCTGAACTGAGCCGTTGCCCTGAGTTCGCTGCTGTTTCCTGTTCCGGAATAAGTAAGAGTTCCTGAGCCGTCTGCTTCAAATCCGTCTCCGCTGACAAATTCCAGATCTCCTGTCTCATAGCGCATGGTTACGCTGACATCTGCTATCGTGTTGCCCTGGCTCTGAATCACAAGATCAACACTCACGTTTTCTCCTACTTTTGTCTCAGGATCCGAGAACATCAGCCTGCCGTCCGCTGCGAAAACAACAAAACTGAACATGGGAACCATAAGACATACGGCAAGCAATGCTGCAGCTGCTTTTTTTAATGCTTTCATGTAAATACCCCTTCTTTTGTGATAGATTACTTTCATAACTGACACACTCCTGCCAGACTTACTCGCTTTTTATCATACACTTTTTACTGGAAAAAGTCCAGAATAATGTACCCAGTTTTAAATGGTAAAAATATATTTGCCTGCCATATGCCAATGAATTTCTAA
>ERZ1643247.831-NODE-831-length-33455-cov-43.580299_pt1 | contig 33455 bp, 43 predicted proteins | sample MGYA00579264_ERZ1643247 | MGnify/ENA primary metagenome ERZ1643247 (study PRJEB29033, sample SAMEA4952262) | chicken gut metagenome | biome: Broiler Chicken; feature: Gastrointestinal Tract; material: Caecum | place: Ireland | collected 2018 | study: Broiler... | reverse complement strand
CCCATACTTACGACGAAGATACGGGCCTCTGCACCGTTTGCGGGCATCCTCGCCCGCAGCAGCCGGATGAAGATCCGCCCGAACAGCCGGACGGCACTCCTCCCAAAGAGGAACCCATCCTCTAAAAATGAAAAAAACGCGAGGGCGCAACTTTCGCTGTGCCCTCGCGTTTTTTTCTGCAATCGAAGCAGAACCGATCCAGCGTACCGCTACCGCTGCGCGCCGGCTTCCCTTTCCAAAAGCAGCCGCACTACCTCCGAAGCGACCAACAGCCCCGCCGCCGAAGGCACAAAAGAGATACTGCCGATCGCCCGCTCCCCTTCGCTGAACCCGCCGCGCGCGGGCACGAGGGGAGCGGAGGGAGAATAGACTGCCCGCACACCCGTCACGTTCAACCGCTTCAATTCCCGCCGCACGATGCGCGCGAGCGGACAGCCGCTCGTCTTTTCGATGTCGTCCGCGCGGAAGTCGGCGGCAAGGCGGTTGCCTGCCCCCATACAGGAGACGGCAGATACGCCCGCACGGCGGGCCTGTGCGAGCAGAGCCACCTTATCCGTGACCGAATCGATGCAGTCGGCGATGCAGGCGAAGGCGGAAAGATCGACCGGCCCCTCTCCCGCGCGGTAAAAACAGGGCCACGCCGTGACGCGGCATTCGGGATCGATATCCCGCGCGCGCGCCGCCATCACCTCCGCCTTGTTTTTGCCGAGAGTGGAGTGCAGCGCGACCAGCTGGCGGTTCAAATTGCTTTCTGCAACGACATCGCCGTCTACCAAGGTGACCGCCCCGATGCCCGCCCGCACCAGCGCTTCCGCCGCGTACGAACCGACGCCGCCGATGCCGAACACGGCGACGTGCGATGCGCGCAGCCTCGCAAACCGATCCTCTCCGAGAAGCGCGATCTCGCGCGCGTATGCTTCCTTCTGCCCCATACCAGGCCTCCTGCCGTCTTTTTTACCATTATAACACGCGGGCAAAAAATTGGCAAGGCGCTGTGTGCTGTGTGATCAAACAGAAAAATTTTTCAATTCTTGCAAAGAATTTTCAAATACCTATTGAAAAAGGGCAAAATGTGTATTATAATGGAAGGGAAGCGGGCTTTGTTCGACAAAAATACCAAGCTGTTGCCCGCCCATAAGGAGGGAACCCGACCATGAGCATCCACGGAAAAGATATCCGCAACATCGCCGTCATCGGCCACAGCGGCGAGGGCAAGACCTCGGTCTGCGAGGCGATCCTGTTCAACGGCGGATCCACCGACCGCCTCGGCAAAGTGACCGACGGCACGACGGTGACCGACTACGACGAGCAGGAGATCGCGCGCAAGATGAGCATCTCGCTCGCGATGGCCTATACCATGTGGGAGGGCGTCAAGCTCAACCTGCTGGACGTCCCCGGCTTTTATGACTTTGAGGGGGAAGAAAACGAAGCGCTGCGCGCAGCGGGCGGCGCACTGATCGTGACGAGCGCCTCCGGCACGCTGTCCGTCGGCGCAGAAAAGGCGATCGACAAGTGCCTGAAAAACAAGATCCCGATGGTGCTGTTCATCAACGGCATGGATAAAGAGAATGCCAACTACGCGGGCACCGTTTCCGCTCTGAAAGCGAAGTACGCGGGCAAGATCGCGCCCATTCAGATCCCTTTGATGGAGGGGAACAAGATGGTTGGCTACGTGAACGCGCTGAAGGAGACCTGTTACCGCTTTGCCGACGAGGCACAGAAAAAGCCGACCCCCATCCCCGAAGAACTGAAAGGCACCCTCGCAGAAATGCAGGCGAGCCTGACCGAAACGGCGGCCGAAAACGACGATGCCCTGCTCGATAAATACTTTGAAGAGGGCACCTTGACCAAAGATGAGATCATCCACGGGATCCGCAAGGGCATTTACAACGTGAACACCATCCCCGTGATGGCTGGATCGGCCTTGCAGAACCGCGGCATCATCAACTTGATGGATGAGATCGTCAAGTACATGCCCAGCGCCGAAGAGCGGCGGGAGATGCTCGCCTCGGGCGTCGATAAGGACGAACTGATCAGCGTGACATGCACGCCGGACGGACCGTTTGCCGCACAGGTATTCAAGACGATCGTCGACCCCTTTGTGGGCAAACTGAACGTGATGAAGGTGTTCCGCGGCACCCTGAAATCCGGCTCGACGGTCTACAACGCGACGACGGGCAAAGCGGAGCGCATCAACCAGATCTACCTCTTGAAGGGGAAAAAGCAGGAACCCGTCTCCGAACTGGGCGCGGGCGACATCGGCGCGGTGAATAAACTGGCGGCGACCAATACGGGCGACACGCTCTGCGACGAAGCTGCCAAAGTCAAATTTGACCCCATCCACTTCCCCCGCCCCGTGCTCTCCATGGCGATCTATGCCGAAAAAAAGGGAGAGGAAGACAAGATCTTCCAGGGGCTGAACAAGCTGGCGGAAGAAGATTATACCTATACTGTCGCCAAAAATGCCGAGACGGGCGAAATGCTCATCAGCGGCCAGGGCGAGACGCATCTGGATGTTATCAACCGCAAACTGAAGGCAAAGTTCAATGTTTCCGCCCTCTTAAAGACGCCCAAGATCGCCTACCGCGAGACCATCCGCAAGACGGTGGAAGCGGAAGGCAAACACAAAAAGCAGAGCGGCGGCCACGGGCAGTACGGCCACTGCAAGATCCGCTTCGAGCCATTTGACGGCGACTTCGAATTTGCCGAAGAGGTGGTGGGCGGCAGCGTGCCCAAACAGTACATACCTGCGGTGGAAAAGGGTCTGATCGAGTGCCTGCCGCACGGCGTACTCGCCGGTTACCCCGTGACCGGGCTGCGGGCCGTGCTCTACGACGGCAGCTATCACGACGTCGACTCCTCCGAAATGGCCTTCAAACTGGCGGCGGCCCTCGCCTTTAAGGAGGGGCTGAAAAATGCGAAGCCCGTCCTGCTGGAACCGGTCATGAAGCTGAAGATCGCCATTCCCGAAAACTTCCTCGGCGACATCATGGGCGATATGAACAAGCGCCGCGGCCGCATCCTCGGCATCGACATGTTGGAGGATATGCAGATCGTCAACGCGGAAGCGCCGCAGGCAGAGATCCAGAAATATGCGACCGACCTGCGCAGCATGACGCAGGGGCGCGGCAAATTCACCGCCGAGCTCGCCCGCTACGAGGAGGTCCCCGCCGGCGAAGCGGATAAGATCGTCAAAGCGCGCGCGGCCGAACAGAGCTGACCCCCCTTCCCGACCGATACGGGGATGCGGGCTCAAAGATATCGATACCACTTTGCTGCGGTGCCGACCTTATCACACCATCCTTCCACGCCGCAGCAACCGGCGGGAGAGCGGCTTTGGCCGCTCTCCCGCTCTTTTTTGCCGCGAGCCCGCGCCCTATCCGCACCGGCCGCCGCTCTGTGGCCGACAGACAAGGAAAAGGGCCTTCCCCGAACCGGGGGAAGGCCCTTTGGAGTCCCGTTTTATGCGGCAGGAACTTCGCGGACGGCCGCCTTTTTCTTACCCTTGCTGCCGTAATCGGAGTTGACGCGCATGGCGTTGAGGATGGCGAGCACCGCGACGCCGACATCGCCGAACACCGCCAGCCACATATTGGCGATGCCCACCGCCGAAAGGATGAGGATTATTGCCTTGACGGCGAGGGAAAATACAATGTTTTCAAACACGATCGCCATCGTCTTTTTGGCGATGCGCTTGGCGAGGGGCAGGCCGCGCAGGTCATCCTGCATGAGGACGATATCGGACGCCTCGATGGCCGCATCGCTGCCGACGCCGCCCATCGCGATGCCGATATCCGAGCGCATCAGCACAGGCGCGTCGTTGATGCCGTCTCCCACAAAGCAGAGGGCGCCGCCGCGCTCCTCTTTCAGCAGTTTTTCCACCTCTTCCACCTTGTTTTGGGGAAGGAGCGATGCCTTATAGCCGGTCAGGCCCAGTTCATCCGCGACGCTCGCGGCGACTGCCGGATTATCGCCGGTGAGCATGACCGTATCGCACCCGAGCGCGTTGAGGTCGCCGATGACCTCCTTTGCCTCCGGCTTGACCTCGTCTGCGACGAGCAGCGAGCCGATAAATGCGCCGTCTTTGGCGACATATACGACGGTCCCCGCGCCCCTTTCGGGAACATAGGCGATGCCCTTCTCCTCCATGAGCGCGGCATTGCCGCAGAGGATGCTTTCGCCGCCGCGCGCCGCGGCGATCCCCTTGCCCGCGACATTGGTGAGGGAGTAGCCGGACTCGACCTCTTTGCCGTACCGCGCGACGATAGAGCGCGCGATCGGATGGCTGGAACCCTGCTCGGCGATGGCAGCGAGGCGGAGCACCTCGTCCGCACGGTCGGAGGGAACGATCTTTGTCACGGCAAAATTCCCCTTGGTGAGGGTACCCGTCTTATCGAACACGAATGTATCGGCCTTGTTGAACTTTTCCAGATAATTGGACCCCTTGATGAGGATGCCGTAGCGGGAGGCCGCCCCGATGCCCGCAAAAAAGGAGAGCGGGATGGAAATGACCAGCGCGCAGGGGCAGGACACGACCAAAAAACTGAGCGCGCGGTACACCCACGTCGACCAATCGCCCATGATCAGCCCCGGCACCACGGCGAGCAGCGCTGCCACGATGACGACGGCCGGCGTATAGTACTTGGCGAACTTGGTGATGAAGTTCTCTGCCTTGGACTTCTGCTCGGATGCCGTTTCCACCAGTTCGAGGATCTTAGAAACGGTCGAATCGTAAAACAGTTTGGTGACGCGCACCTCGATGCGGGAAGTGATATTGACGCAGCCGCTGATCACTTCGCCCCCCTCCTGCACCTCGCGCGGGAGTGACTCACCCGTCAGTGCGCGGGTATCCAGCGCAGAGGCACCCTTGACGATGACGCCGTCCAGAGGGACCTTTTCGCCCGGATTGACGACGATGACGTCCCCCACGGCGACCTCGCCCGGGTCCACCCTTTCCGCCTTGCCTCCGCGCAGCAGATTGGCATAGTCGGGACGGATATCCATGAGGCCGGAGATGGACTTGCGCGAACGGCTGGTGGCGTAATCCTGAAAGAACTCGCCCACCTGATAGAACAGGAGGACGGCGCAGGCTTCGTCAAACCCCTCGATCTCCTGCCCCGTTGCGCCGCGGTAGATGGCGAGAGCAAAGGCACCCAGCGTCGCCACGCACATGAGGAAGTTTTCGTCAAACACCTGCCCGTGCGCGATGTTGCGCACCGCGCGCCAAAGGACGTCATACCCGATCAGGAGGTAAACGACCAAATACAGGCAAAAAGGGAACACCCATGCCGCAGGGCCATCGAACACCTCACCCAACGGCGCCATGCCGGGCACAACGCCCGCCAGTTTGTCGGGGATAAAGACAGCGAAAAACAGGATGAGCGCAACGACGATGCGGGTCAGATTGCGCTTTTGCTTTTTGCTCAGCGAAAAATTTTTCATACCCTGTCTCCGCTCAGCGAACGATGCGGCAATCCGGCTCCACCCTCTTACAGGTATGCACGATGCTGTCCATGATCTCTTCGAAGCGGTCGTCATCCGCCTCGACGGCGAGGCGCTGCGTCAGAAAGCTGACACTCGCCGAATGGACGCCTTCGATCTTGTTGATGGCGCGCTCCATTTTTGCGGCGCAGTTGGCACAATCGAGATCTTCCAGCTTGTAGACTTTTTTCATACAAAATCCTCCGTTTTGTCCCGCCGGGCGGGACCATTGCACGATCATTTTTTGAACAAGGATTCAAATTCCGGATGGACGCATTTTGAGCGGCCCTGGAAAGGGCTCTCCTTTCGCTGCGGGCGGTCTGTGTGCTCAATCAAGCATGAATTTCGGCGATCCCCGCCGATTTTTTCACCGCTCAGTGCCGCACCGCAATCGTTCTGCGGCGGAAAGCACCTTCTCTCCCTTCTTTTATTTGAATACTTTTTCAAATGTTCAATGATAGTATATTCCTTTCGGAGGATTTTGTCAACTGTTTGCCCCGAATTTTCTAAAATATTTTTTGTCCTATCTTTCCACCGTCGGCAGAGAGATCGCTCCTCCCTTTACCTTCTAAAAACGCTCCCCTGCCTCATCCGCCGGGTGCCCCGCCTTGTTCCTTGCTTCCAATACGATCCCGCGGCAATGCCGCACGGGACCCGAACGCCTGCCCGCCTTCTTTCCAGATGGGGATCCCTGCAAAACGGCAGCAGGCCCCGCGCACCTTTCGGTGCGCGGGGCCTGCGTCGCGGTCAAAACCGCATCTTCTGAAAAAAGAATTCCGCTGTTGGCTGTTCGATCACGCTCAGACGAGCTCGATGATCGCGGTCTCGGCAGCGTCGCCGCGGCGCTCACCCAAGGTGATGATGCGGGTATAACCGCCGCCGCAGTTCTTTTCATCGTTGCGCTGCGCATATTTGGGAGCGATCTCGTTGAAGAGCTTTTCGATGAGCGGGTGCGCGACGTCCTTGGTGCGGGCCTTATACGCAGATTTGCTCTCGTTAAAAGCCTTGATCTCCTGCAGATCATACAGCTTGCCCATGATACGGCGGCGCGCGGCGAGCTTCTTCGGGCCGTCCTTGACGACGGTCACCGTGACCTCGCGCTCCTTCTTGCCCGTCTTTTCCGTAACGACCTTCTGGCTTTCAATGGTGTCGTCATAGCTGTTGATCGCCGCCGTGATGATTTTTTCGACGTACGACTGCAGCTCTTTGGCGCGCGCTTTAGTCGTCTCTATTTTTCCGTACCAGAGAAGGCAGGAAGCCTGGTTTCTCAAAATGGCGAGGCGCTGTTCGCTCGTTCTGCCCAATTTTCCCGGCATAATGTTAATCCTCCTTTTTTTCTAACGAAAGACCGTAGGACTCCAATTTTTGGATGACCTCGTCCAACGACTTCCGGCCGAGGTTGCGGACTTTGAGCATCTCGTCCTCGGTCTTTTTGGTTAAATCTTCGACAGTGTGGATATTGGCGCGCTTGAGGCAGTTATAGGAACGGACGGAGAGGTCCATATCCTCGATGGCCATTGCGAGCACCTGCTGCTGCTTGTCGTCCTCGTTTTTGACGAGGATGTCCATACCCTTGATCGAATCGCTCAGGTTCACGAACAAGCCGATATGGTCCTGCATGATCTTCGCCGCAAGGGAGACGATCTCTTTTGCGGAAAAGGCGCCGTTCGTCCAAACTTCCATGACGAGCTTGTCATAGTCGATGCTCTGGCCGACGCGCGTGCTCTCGACGTTGTAATTGACCTTTTTGACGGGCGTATAGATGGAATCGACGGGGATATAGCCGATGGGATGATTCTTGTTGGAACCGGCCCCCTGATAACCCCTGCCGCGCCCGACGGTCAACTCAAAATCGAGTTTGGCACCCTCGTCGACGGTGCAGATGTATTGTTCTTTGTTGATGATCTCCACTTCGGCATCCACGTTGAGATCGCCGCCCGTGATGACGGCGGGACCTTCCTTGACCAGATGCAGCGTCTTGACAAAATCTTTGTCCGTCGTCGACGTCTGGATCGCGAGGGTCTTTAAATTCAGGATGATCTCGGGGACGTCTTCCTTGACGCCGGGGATCGCCGAAAATTCATGCTTGACCAAGCCGTCCGGATAAAAGCGGATGCCCTGCACCGCCGCACCCGGAAGCGCCGAAAGAAGTATCCTTCTCAAACAGTTGCCGATTGTGAGACCGAAACCCTTTTCGAGTGGTTCGACGACGATTTTCGCGTAGCTCTTCTCCTCGTTTTCCTCTACCTCGATGCGGGGCATATCCATTTCGATCATGCGTTATTACCTCCTTGCTTCGGCGTTGCTACTTACTTGGAGTACAGCTCGACGATCATGTGTTCGGAAATCTGACTGTCAATATCCTCTCTTGTAGGAAGCGCGATCACCTTGCCTTCCAATTTTTCGGGGTCGAACTCCAGCCATTTGGGCATATTGCCTACCTTCATGGCCTTGATCTGTTCGAAGTATTTATCCTTTTTGCGGTTTTCCTTGACGGCGATCACATCGCCCGCCTTGACGATATAGGAGGGAACGTTGACCGTTTTGCCGTTGACGGAGAAGTGCGCATGGTTGACCAGCTGGCGCGCCTGCGCGCGGGATCCGCCGATACCCATACGATAGATGACATTGTCGAGGCGGCGCTCGAGCAGGGAGAGCATGTTTTCACCGGTGATGCCCTTCATGCGGTCAGCCATTTCATAATATTTATGGAACTGGCCTTCCTGCACGCCGTAGATGCGCTTGGTCTTCTGCTTTTCGCGCAGCTGCAGGCCGTATTCGGAGACCTTTTTGCGGGATGCGCCGTGCGCGCCGGGCGCGACGGGGCGCTTTTCAAACGCGCATTTCGAAGAATAGCAGCGGTCGCCCTTCAAAAAGAGTTTTGCGCCCTCTCTGCGGCAGAGACGGCATTTGGAATCTCTGTATGTTGCCATAGATCTGTTCTCCTTTTATTATACTCTGCGGCGCTTCGGGGGCCGGCAACCATTGTGCGGGATGGGCGAAACGTCTGTGATCAGCGTGATCTCGAGATCGGCGGCGGCGAGTGCGCGGATAGCCGCCTCTCTGCCTGCGCCCGGTCCCTTGACATACACTTCGACCGAGCGGAGCCCGTGCTCCTTTGCGATGCGTGCGGCGGTATCGGCCGCGGACTGTGCTGCGAACGGCGTGCCCTTGCGCGAACCCTTGAAGCCGAGGCTGCCTGCGCTCGACCAGGAGATCGCGTTGCCGCTCATATCCGTGATCGTGACCAGCGTGTTGTTGAACGAGGACTGGATATGCGCCTGGCCCTTGTCGACCTTTTTCAGCTCTTTGCGGCGGCGTACCTGCGCGACTTTTTTTGTTGCTGCCATAGTATCTTATCCTCCTCGATTATTTCTTCTTCTTCGCGACTGTGCGGCGCGGGCCCTTACGGGTGCGCGCATTGCGCTTGGAGCTCTGCCCGCGGACAGGCAGACCCTTTCTGTGGCGGATGCCGCGATAGCACCCGATCTCCATCAGGCGCTTGATGTTCAGGTTGACCTCGCCGCGGAGTTCGCCCTCCACGCGCACATTGTGGTCGATATATTCTCTCAGCTTCGAAACGTCGTTCTCGTCCAGATCTTTGACGCGCGTGTCGGGATCGATCCCCGTCGCCGCCAGGATCTTTTTGGACGTAGTAAGACCGATTCCGTAGATATAGGTAAGACCGATTTCCACCCGCTTTTCTCTGGGCAGATCTACACCGGCGATACGTGCCATTTGTCCTGTTGACCTCCGTTTGGATTTTTAATGGTTGTTTGTATATTCCGTTCGATGCGCGCGCGCCTGCAAAAATTCGGAATGGCGCCGGCGCCGCCGCGCTCGAGATTGTTTTCGCGCGATCAGCCCTGTCTCTGCTTATGGCTCTTGTTCTTGGAGCAGATGACCATGACCTTGCCGTTTCTCTTAATGACTTTGCACTTGTCGCACATCGGCTTGACAGACGGTCTGACTTTCATTTTATGATTCCTCCGAAAATATTCTGCAAAAAGTTTGCGGCACTCCTCCCCTGTGGGGAGATGCCGGTTTGCCCGCGGAGCCGGTCCGGCGCCGCCGGCGGAAACGCTCGGCCTCAGTTCTTGCTGCGCCAGGTGATGCGGCCCTTGGTCAAATCGTACGGGCTCATTTCCAGCTTTACCGTGTCGCCCGGGATGATGCGGATGTAATTCATGCGCAGCTTGCCGGAAATGTACGCCGTGATCACGTACCCGTTGGAGAGCTGCACTTTGAACGTGGCGTTCGGCAATGCTTCGATGATCTTACCTTCCGCTTCGATGACGTCGTCTTTAGACACAATCTTTCCTCCGAAAATGATCTATTGCTCCGCTGCCTGCCCGCGTTCGCGCGCCAGGCGCAGGAGCTGCGCACGGACTTCACTGTTCACGTCCTTGCCCGCAAGGGCAGCCGACGCGAGTTCCGGCCAAAATGCCGGCAGCAGCCGCACATGCTTCCCGTTTTTGCGCTTCGGCCGGCCGATCGGGCGGTATTTGCCGTCCGTCAGCAGCAGTGCATCCCCTTCGATGCCCAAGATCAGGTAGTACCTGCCCTTATCTCTTCCGGCAATGCTCTGCGCTGCGCCGCCAAGCTGCGGTATCTGTACTTTCATGGCGCTTTACAGGGTCAATATTTCAACTCCGTCCTCGCGGATGACCACCGTATTTTCATAATGGGCGGCAGGCTTTTGATCCTGCGTGACGGCCGTCCAGCCGTCCGCCAACACTTTTACGCGGCGATCCCCCGCCAAGATCATCGGCTCGATGCACAGCACGGTGCCCGCCCGCAGGCGAACGCCCGTTCCCCTCTTCCCGTAGTTGGGAACGGAGGGATCTTCGTGCATGTCGTGCCCGATGCCGTGCCCGACGTATTCGCGCACGACGGAAAATCCGTTTTCTTCCGCATGCTTCTGTACCGCGGCGCCGATGTCGTACAGCGGCGTGCCCGCGCGCAGGTTTTCCACTGCCTTCCAAAAGCATTCTTCCGTAACGCGGATGAGTTTGCTCTTTTCCTCGTCGACCTGCCCGACCGCAAAGGTACGGGCACCGTCGCCGTGGAATCCGTTTTTATAGGCGCACAGGTCGATGCTGACGATGTCCCCCTCGCGCAGGATGCGCGGACCGGGGATGCCGTGTACGACCTCTTCGTTGACAGAGGCGCAGATGCTGGCGGGATATCCGCAATACCCCAAACAGGACGGGACCGCCCCGCGGGAACGGATGTACGCCTCCGCGCGTTCGTCCAGCTCCTGCGTGCTGACGCCGGGGCGGACGAGCGAACCGATGTAGGTGAGCGTGTCGCGCACGATGGCGCAGGGCTCGCGCATGGCATCGATCTCTTGCTCAGTCTTTACGATGATCATGTTCGCCTTCTTTGCTTATTTGTCCAGTGCCGCGCAGATGCGCGCAAACACTTCGTCGATCGCGCCGACGCCGTCGATATCGATCAGCACGCCCTTGTTCCTGTAATAATCGATCAAAGGCGCGGTCTGCTCGGTATACACCTTCAGGCGGTTGCCGACCGTCTCTTCATTGTCGTCCTTGCGCTGATACAGCTCGCCGCCGCACTTTTCGCAGGTGGTCTTGCCGTTCAGGAAGTTGACGTGGTAGCTCTCGCCGCAGCTCTTGCAGACGCGGCGCCCGCACAGGCGGTCCATCAGCAGGGACAGATCGATCTGAATGTTGATGACGGCATCCACATTCGAGAATTTGTCCAGCTCCTGCGCCTGGAACAGGTTGCGGGGGAACCCGTCGAGGAGGTAACCGCCCTTGCAGTCCGCCTCGGCGAGGCGGCCCTCAACGATCTTGCAGGTGACCTCATCGGGAACGAGCTGACCCTTGTCGGTATACGACTTTGCCAAAAGCCCGATCTCTGTGCCGCGCTTGATGTTGTCGCGGAAGATATCGCCCGTCGAAATGTGCGGCAGGTGGTACTTTTCCGAGATGCGCGTCGCCTGTGTGCCCTTGCCGGCACCCGGCGCGCCCAACAAAATGATGTTCATGGGGTTGCCCTCCTCTCGGTTAAATTTTTATTTTGGTTTTTAGTCCCGATCGCCTGCAAGACGAGGAAAGCGAGCCTTTTGCGGGGGAAGTGTACACAGACGTACCCGACCCGAGCAAAAGCGATGCTTGACGAAGTATTGCAGGATGAACGGGAAGCAAAAAATTATTTCAGGAAGCCCTTATAGTTCTTCATCATCAACTGCGACTGCAGCTGCTTGTCAAACTCGAGCGCGACGGACACTACGATGAGGATACCGGTCGTCGAGAAGACGTTGACATACTGGTTGCCGGCAAAGCTAAAGGCGAAGGACGGAACAAACGCGACCAACGAGAGGAAGATGGCGCCGAACAGCGTGATGCGGTTGGAGATCTTCTTCAGGTAGTCGGCCGTCGGCCTGCCCGGGCGGATGCCGGGGATAAAGCCGCCGTTCTGCTGGATGCTCTTGGAGATGTCTTCCGGATTGAACTGGATCTGCGCGTAGAAGAAAGAGAACGCGAAGATGAGCAGGCACAATACGAGGATATAGACCCAGCCCCAAGGCCCTTGGCCGTTACTGATGTTCTGTGCATACCAGCTGGTCGAATAGCCGTCCCAGAACAGGCCCATGATCAGGTCGGGAAGGCTGATGATCGCAAACGCAAAGATGAGGGGCATGACGCCGCTGCCCGAGATCTTGATCGGGATGACGGTGGACTGCCCGCCGTACATTTTGCGGCCCTTGACCTGCTTGGCGTACTGTACGGGGATGCGGCGTTCGGCGAGGTCGACTGCGACGATGGCGCCGAAGATGACGACCGCGATGATGACAAACAGGATGAGAGAAATGACCGAACCGATCTCGAACGTACCGGCAACTGCCTGCTGGATCGGATCGATGAACAACGTCATGCCTGCCGTCGAAATAATGCCGAGGAAGATGATGAGCGAAATGCCGTTGCCGACACCGTATTCGGTGATGCGCTCGCCCAGCCACATGGTGAGCATGGCGCCCGCGGAATACAGGATGATCATATAGATATAGACGAGCCAGCGCTGGTTGCCGAACAGGGCGAGGACCTGCGAACTGATCGAATCCTCTTCGCCGCTGTTGCCGAAGGCGATAACGACGCCGACCGCCTGGATGATGGCGAGGGCAAGGGTCAGCCACCGCGTGATGGCGGCGATCTTCTTTTTACCCTCTTCGCCCTGCTTCGTGAGGCGCTCGAGCGCGGGGATGCCGACGCAGAGCAACTGCACGATAATGGACGAGTTGATGTACGGCCCGATACCGAGCGCAAACAGCGTGCCGTTGGCGAGCGCGCCGCCCGTGACGCTGTTCATCAGGTTCAAGAAGTTATTCCCCTCGACCATTCCGGAAAAGACGCTGTTGTCCAGTCCCGGGATCGGGATATAGCAGCCGAGGCGATAAACGAGCAAAAGGAGAAGCGTGATGATGAGCTTCTTCCGGATCTCTTTGACTTTAAAAGCGTTTTTTAAAGTTTCGAACATCTTGTTCTCCTATCTATGAAGGTAACTCTCCGCTTTTCGGAGAGGACGATTCCCCCCTTCCGCGAAAGCGGCGGATAAGCGGAAATCAAAGTGTTTCCGCACTGCCGCCCGCTTTCTCGATCGCTTCTTTCGCGGAAGCGGAGAACTTCGCCGCCTTGACGGTGATGGCGTTTTTGAGTTCGCCGCCGCCCAGGACCTTCAGGCCGCTGTTATCCTTGACCTGCTTGGCGAGTTTATTCGCCATGACGTACTCGTAATCGACGACCGTGCCCGCCTCGACTTCTGCGAGGGCAGAGAGGTTGACGATAACATATTCTTTGCGGAAGCGGTTGTTGAAGCCGCGCTTGGGGAGACGGCGATGGATCGGGGTCTGGCCGCCTTCAAAGCCGGGACGGACACCGCCGCCCGAACGCGCCCACTGACCCTTGTGGCCCTTGCCGCTCGTCTTGCCCAGGCCCGAGCCGATGCCGCGCCCCAAGCGCTTGGCAGGCGTGTTCGAGCCGATTGCGGGTTGAATTGTATCGATTCTCATAATGCAAGCTCCTTACACGTTCTCGACCTGGACCAGGTGAGACACTTTTTTGATCTGGCCGCGGACGGAGGGCGTATCCTCATGGACACGGAAGGAACGGATCTTTTTCAGACCCAATGCCGCGACCGTCGCCTTCTGCGTTTCGGTGCTGCCGATGGTGCTCTTTACCAACGTAACTTTGATCTGTGCCATTTGTAAAGTGCCCTCCTCAGCCGATGATCTCTTCCACGGTCTTTCCGCGCAGCGCGGCGACCTGTTCTGCCGTACGCAGCTCTGCGAGGCCCGCGATCGTCGCCTTGACGCAGTTGACGGGGTTGCTCGTGCCGTGCGATTTGGTGCGAATATCCTTGATGCCGGCAGCTTCCATGACCGCACGGACGGGACCGCCCGCGATGACGCCGGTACCTTCGGAAGCGGGCATCATGTAGACGTAGCCGCGGCCGAAACGGCCATGCACTTCGTGCGGGATGGTAGAATCGAGCATCGGCACGTTGATCAGGTTCTTTTTAGCCTGAGAGGTCGCCTTTTCGATCGCTTCGGGCACTTCCTGCGCCTTTCCGGAGCCTACGCCGACGCGGCCCTTGCCGTCGCCGACCACGACCAGCGCCGCAAAGCGCATGTTTTTACCGCCCTTGACGACCTTGGTGACGCGATTGACCTGGATCAGCTTTTTGATGAACCCGTCGTTTTCTTCCTGCCTTCTTGCAGGTCTTCTGTCTTCTCTTGCCATGGTATACTCTCCTCTCAGAATTTAAGCCCGGCTTCTCGCGCGCCGTCTGCGACACCCTTGACGCGGCCCGTGTAGATGTAGCCGCCGCGGTCGAACACGACCGTTTCGATGCCGGCGGCGAGCGCCTTTTTGGCGGCTTCCGCGCCGACCACCTTGGCGGCCTCCGTCTTGGTCAGATCCTTGATCTTTTCCTTGATCGCCTTTTCCATGGTGGATGCCGATACGAGCGTGACGCCCTTGACGTCGTCGATCACCTGAACGTAAATGTGATTGAGGCTCCTGTATACGTTGAAGCGGGGCGTCTCTGCGGTGCCCGCGATCTTTTTGCGGACGCGCGCATGGCGCTGCAGCCTATCTGCATTTTTATCTTTTTTCGAAATCATTGTTTACGCTCCTTTATTTACCGGCCGTCTTGCCTTCCTTCCGCTCGATGACTTCGTCCTTGTAGCGGATACCGTAGCCGTGGTAAGGTTCCGGCTCGCGCAGCGAACGGATGTTTGCCGCGACCTGGCCGACACGAACCTTATCGATGCCCGAAACGGTGATCTCCGTCTGCGTGGGGCACTCCAGCTTGATGCCGTCCGACTCCGCGAATTCCACGGGGTGCGAATAACCGATGTTGAGCACGATCTTGTTGCCCTGTTTAGCGACCTTGTAGCCGACGCCGTTGATGACCAGGCCCTTGCTGTAACCGCTGGTCACGCCCGTCACCATATTGTGCAGCAGTGCACGGTACAGCCCGTGCTTCGCGCGCAGCTCCTTCGAGTCGTTCGCGCGGGTCAGCGTCGCATGGCCGGCCTCGACCGAGACGGCGATGCGCGCGTCGATCTCCTGTTCGAGCGTGCCCTTCGGCCCCTTGACGATCATTTTGCCGTCCTTGACGTCGACCGTCACGCCAGCGGGGATCGCGACAGGCATTTTTCCTATTCTCGACATTGCTTGCCTCCTTACCAGACGAAGCAGAGCACTTCGCCGCCTACGTTCGCGGCCTTTGCCTGCCTGTCCGTCATGATTCCTTTGGAGGTGGAAACGATGGTCGTACCCAACCCTCCGAGCACCTTGGGCATCTTCTCTGCGCTCGAATAGGTGCGCAGGCCGGGCTTGGAGACCCGCTTCAAACCGGAGATGACCGGTCTGTTGCCATCGGCGTACTTGAGCCCGATCACGAGCTTGCCGGAAAGGCCGTCGTCCACAAAGTCGACGCTCTTGATATAACCTTCGTCCAGCAGGATCTGCGCGATCGCCTTTTTCATATTGGAAGCGGGCACCTCGACCGTTTCATGCTTGGCGGTCAGGGCGTTCCGGATTCTTGTGAGCATATCTGCGATGGGATCTGTCATTGTGTGCCTCCTTACCAGCTCGCCTTTTTCACGCCCGGGATCTGCCCCTTGTACGCGAGGTTGCGGAAGCAGATACGGCAGATGCCGTATTTGCGCAGAACGGCGTGCGGACGCCCGCAGATGCTGCAGCGGGTGTACGCCCGTGTAGAAAATTTCGGCGTTCTCTGCTGTTTATTGATCATTGATTTTTTAGCCATGTTCCGTTCTCCTTATTTCTTGAAGGGCATTCCCAACGCCCCGAGAAGCTCTTTTGCCTCTTCGTCCGTCTTCGCCGTGGTCACGATGCAGATATCGAAACCGCGGATCTTCTCCACCTGATCGTAGGAGATCTCGGGGAAGATCAGCTGCTCTTTGACGCCCAGCGCGTAATTGCCGCGGCCGTCGAAGGAGTTTGCGGACACGCCGCGGAAGTCGCGCATGCGCGGCAGCGCAATGGACACGAACTTATCGTAGAACTCGTACATGCGGTCGTTGCGGAGGGTGACCTTCAGGCCGACGTTCATGCCCTCACGCACCTTAAAGTTTGCGACCGACTTCTTTGCCTTGGTGATGACCGGCTTCTGACCGGAGATCGCCTTCAGCTCGTCGTGCGCGATCTGCACGCTCTTCGCGTTGTCCTTGATGTCGCCGAGACCGGAGTTGATCACGATCTTGACCATCTTGGGGACCTCGTTCACGTTCTTGTAACCGAACTTTTTGACGAGGTAAGGCACGACTTCCGTCTCATATGCCTCTTTGACTCTGTTTTTATATGCTTTTTCTGCCATTGGGTGTCACCTCGCCTCAGTCCTTCTTCTCTTCTGCCGCGGCCTCTGCTTTGGCGGTGCGCTTTCTCGTGCGCTTTTTGGGAGCGGCCGTCTCCTCGGCGGCTGCTGCCTTCGAGGGCTTTTTATAAGCCTTGTCGAGCACGGCGCCGCACTTGCAGACGCGCACCTTTTTGGTCTTGCCGTCCACCTCGACGAACGCATGCTTCACGCGCGTCGCCTTGCCGCACTTGTCGCAGATGACCATGACGTTCGAGGCGTCGATGAAGCCCTCGCGCTCGATGATCTGCGAAACATCGCTGGCCTTGCGCGCCTTTTGATGCTTCTTTTGGAGGTTGACGCCCTGCACGGTGACGCGGCCGGCTTTGGGGTCGGTGTTGACCACGCGGCCCGTTTTGCCCTTGTCCTTGCCTGCGATCACGACTACGTTGTCATTCAGTTTAACGTTCATGGGGCTCCTCCTTACAGCACTTCGGGAGCGAGGGAGATGATACGCATGTAATCCTTATCCCTCAGTTCACGCGCGATCGGCCCGAAGATACGGGTGCCGCGGGGCTGCTTTTGGTTATCGATGATGACTGCGGCGTTGTCGTCGAAACGAATGTAGGTACCGTCCGAGCGGCGAATGCCTTTATTGGTTCTGACGATGACCGCCTTGACGACCTCGCCCTTTTTAACGGCGCCGCCGGGAGCCGCGGACTTGACGCTGGCGATGATCACGTCGCCGATGTTGCCGCACTTCCGGAACGATCCGCCCAGAACCCTGATGCACATGAGCTCTTTTGCGCCGGAATTGTCCGCCGCTTTCAGCCTTGTCTGTGGTTGTATCATATGGCTCTTCTCTCCTTAACTACGCTTACTTCGCCTTCTCGACGATCTCGGCAACCCGCCAGTTTTTGTCCTTGCTGAGTTTCCGCGTCTCGACGATGCGGACCTTATCGCCGACGACGCAATCGTTCGCCTCGTCGTGCGCCTTGACCTTTTTGGTCTTGGTGATGGTCTTCTTATAGAGGGGGTGCTTGCTCTTGTCGACGATGGCGACGACGACCGTCTTATCCATTTTGTCGGAGACGACCAGCCCGACTCTCTCTTTTCTAAGATTTCTTTCCATGACTTACTGCCTCCCTTACGCTCTCGACCGGAGCTGTCTTGCGCGGATCACGGTGTTGACGCGCGCGATATCACGCTTGCAGGATACGATCGACATCGGGTTTTCCAGCTGGCCCGACGCGTGGCGGAAACGGAGGTTGAACAGCTCGCTCTTGAGCTCGCCCAGCTTCTTCTGCAGCTCCTCGTCCGTCATGTTGTGAAGTTCATTCCCTTTCATTAACCTTCACCGCCTTCTGTAATTTTTTCGCTGCCTTCGGGCAGCTCGCCCGTCACGGGGTTCGGCTGGCCCTTGACCATGAACTTAGTTTTGATCGGCAGTTTGTGGCCGGCGAGACGCATCGCCTCGCGCGCGATATCTTCGGGCACGCCCGCCATTTCGAACAGGACTCTGCCCGGCTTGACGACCGCGACCCAGTACTCGACTGCACCCTTACCGGAGCCCATACGGGACTCGGCCGGGTGGCGGGTGATCGGCTTGTGCGGGAAGATGTCGATCCACACCTGGCCGCCGCGCTTGATAAATCTTGTCATCGCGATACGGGCTGCCTCGATCTGACGGGAGGTGATGCGCGCGCCGTCGACGGCTACCAAGCCGTATTCGCCGTACGCGACCTTGTTGCCCTTATGTGCCTGGCCCTTGATCTTGCCGCGATGCTGTCTTCTTCTTTTAACTCTCTTCGGGATCAACATGATTATCTATCTCCTCCTTCATGCGCCTTCGCCTTGAGGACTTCGCCCTTGTAGATCCAGACCTTGACGCCGATCATACCGAAGGTGGTGTGCGCTTCCGCCAGACCGTAATCGATGTCTGCGCGGAGCGTCTGCAGAGGGATGGAACCCTCGTGATACTGCTCGCTGCGCGAGATCTCGGCGCCGTCGAGGCGGCCGCTGACCATGATCTTGACGCCCTTTACGCCCGAGCGCATGGCACGGCCGATCGCCTGCTTCATGGCACGGCGGAAAGACATACGCTTTTCCAGCTGCTGCGCGACGCCCTCGGCGACGAGCTGCGCGTCCGAATCGGGTTTGCGCACTTCGGTGACGTTGATGACGATCGTTTTGCCGCGCGTGAGCTTGGCGAGATCCTTTTTGATGACCTCGATCTCCGAGCCCGCCTTGCCGATCAGCACGCCGGGCTTGCCGGTGAGCACCGTCACGACGACGCGGTTTGCCGCGCGCTCGATCAGGATCTTGCTGATCGCCGCGGCGTAGTACTTTTTCTTGATGAAGTTGCGGATCTCGTAGTCCTCTTTCAGGTTCTTTGCGAAATCCTTTTTATCGGCATACCACTGGGTGTCCCAGCCCTTGATGACGCCGACTCTCAGTCCGTGTGGATTAACTTTCTGTCCCATGACGAATTACTCCTTACTTGCTCTGCACGTCAAGAATGACCGTGATGTGGCTGGTTCTCTTGAGGATGGAATGCGCCCTGCCCTTAGAGACGGGGTTCATGCGCTTGAGGGTCGGGCCCTGATCTGCGAACGCCTCGGCGACGATCAGGTCACCGCGGTCCATCCCGTAATTGTGCTCCGCGTTTGCCGCCGCGGACAGGAGCACCTTTTTGACCGGCTCCGCCGAGACGATGGTCGCGTAGTCGAGGATCGCTGCCGCCTCGTTTACGCTCTTGCCGCGGATGAGCGCCAGCGCCCTGCGGACTTTGTAAGGGGACATTCTGATATGTCTTGCGACCGCGTAAGGACGCCTGTCCTTGGTCTCCGCGATGCGCTTTGCCTTTTCACGCGTATTTTTTGCCATTTCCGTTCAGCCCTCCTTTACTTCTTGGCGCCGGTGGTCTTGCCACCCGCATGCCCTTTGAAGGTCCTGGTGGGCGCGAACTCGCCCAGCTTGCAGCCGACCATGTCTTCCGTAATGTATACGGGAACGTGCTTCCTTCCGTCGTGCACGGCGATCGTGTGACCGACCATCTGCGGGAAGATCGTGGACGCTCTCGACCAGGTTTTCAAAACTTTTTTATCGTTTGCCGCGTTGAGCTCTTCGACTCGCTTGAGGAGCCGCGCTTCAACGTAGGGGCCTTTCTTTACGCTTCTGCTCATTTAAGTGATCCTCCCTCAATTGATGCGTTTGAGAATGAACTTGCTCGTGCTGTTCTTCTTCTTTCTCGTCTTATAACCAAGCGCGGGCTTGCCCCAAGGGGTCATCGGGCCGGCATGGCCGACAGGGCTCTTGCCCTCGCCGCCGCCGTGCGGGTGATCGCAAGGGTTCATGACCGAGCCGCGCACCGTCGGGCGGATGCCCATGTGGCGGGTCTTGCCCGCTTTGCCGATGCGGATGATCTCATGCTCGACGTTGCCGACCTGGCCGATGGTCGCGCGGCAGACGGCAGGGACGAGGCGCATCTCGCCGCTGGGCATCTTGAGGGTCGCATAGGCTCCCTCGCGCGCCATCAGCTGTGCGCTGATACCGGCTGCGCGGGCGATCTGGCCGCCGCGGCCGGGCTTGAGTTCGATGTTGTGCACCATCGTGCCGACGGGGATGTTCTCCAAGGGCAGGCAGTTGCCGGCCTTGATATCTGCATTCGCGCCGGAGAGAACGGTGTCACCCACATTCAGGCCGATCGGCGCGAGGATGTATCTCTTTTCGCCGTCAGCGTACGCGAGCAGTGCGATGTTCGCGCTGCGGTTGGGGTCATACTGGATGCTCTTGACCTTTGCGGGAACGCCGTCCTTATTGCGCTTGAAGTCGATGATGCGGTATTTTCTGCGGTTGCCGCCGCCGATGTGGCGGACGGTGATCTTGCCCTGATTGTTGCGGCCGCCCGTCTTGCGCATATCCTCGATGAGGCTTCTTTCCGGTTTGGTCTCGGTGATCTCCTCATAGGTGTGCACCGTCATGAAACGGCGCGCGGCGGACGTCGGTTTATATCTCTTGATAGCCATGTCTAACTTTCCTCCGTTGATTCTTGGTTAGGACAGAGAATTGAAGTATTCGATCGGCTTGCTGCTCTCTTTCAGCTGCACGATCGCCTTCTTATAGGAGGAAGTCATGCCCTCGTTCCTGCCCATTCTCTTCAATTTGCCGCGCACGTTGCACGTATTGACGCTTTCGACCTGGACGCCGAACAGCTGTTCGACCGCCATCTTGATCTCCGTCTTGTTCGCGCCCTTCGCTACTTTGAAGGTATATTTCTTGGCGGCGATGCCGTCATACCCCTTCTCCGTGAGGATGGGGCGAAGGATGATGTCTTCCGCTCTCATTACGCTCCGTAGACCTCCTGAATTTTCTCGACCGCGCCCTTGGTAAGAACGACTTTCCGGTTGGCGACCACTTCATACGTGCTGATCTGTGCGACGGGAAGGGTGCTCAGATTCTGAATGTTGCGGCTGGCAAGGATGACGTTTACGTCGTCACTGTCCATCACGAGGACGGTGCGCTTGTCCAGCTTGAGAGCCTCGACGAACTTGACCATCTCTTTGGTCTTGGGAGCGCTCACTTCCAGCTTCTCCACGACGATCAGCTCGCCGTCCGCCACCTTTTTGGAGAGGGCGGAGAAGAGTGCGCCGCGGCGCGCTTCCACATTCATCTTTTTGGAGAAGTCGCGGCTCTTGGGTGCGAACACGACGCCGCCCTTCGTCCACTGCGGCGCGCGGATGGAACCCTGGCGCGCACGGCCGGTGCCCTTCTGCCGCCACGGCTTTGCGCCGCCGCCGCGCACTTCCGTGCGGGTCAGCGTGCTCTTCGTGCCCTGGCGCTCGTTCGCAAGGCGGGTGACCACTGCCTGGTGGATCAGCGGTTCGTTGTACTCCGCGCCGAAGATCTTGTCGGACAGCTGCATTTCGCCCGCTTCCGACCCGTCCATTTTATATACTTTAATGCTAGGCATGTTCTGTTTTCTCCTTATTTGGACTTGACGCTGTCGCTGACGGCGACGATGCTGCCCTTCGGGCCGGGGATCGCGCCTTTGATGAGCAGCGCGTTGCGCGCCGCATCCACCTTGACGACCTCGAGGTTCTGCACGGTCACGCGCTCATGGCCGTACTGTCCGGGCATGCGCTTCTGCTTGAAGACGCGGCTGGGCGTGGAGTTCGCGCTCATGGAACCCACTTCGCGGTGCACGGGGCCGACGCCGTGCGTCTCTTTCAGGCGGTGCTGGTTCCAGCGCTTGATGACACCGGAGAACCCGTGGCCCTTGCTGGTGCCGACGACGTCGACATGCTCGCCCTCCTTAAAAATGTCCGCTTTGACCTCTTTGCCAACCTCATATGCGGACAGATCTGCGAGGCGGAATTCTTTGAGAACTTTCTGCGGCTTGACGCCCGCCTTTTTGAACTGGCCGAGATCGGGCTTGTTGACGCGCTTTTCGCTCACTTCGTCGAAGCCGAGCTTGAGTGCGGCATAGCCGTCCTTCTCCACCGTCTTGATCTGCACAACGGGGCAGGGCCCCGCTTCCACCACCGTGACCGGGATCACTTTCCCGTCCGGAGTAAAGATCTGCGTCATGCCGACTTTGCGGCCGATGATTGCTTTATTCATAGATAAAGTTCACTCCTGTTTGATTTATTGTGAATACCTTGCCTTCCGCAAAGTATTACGATAGCGATTTTGAAAGCGTTTACAGCTTGATCTTGATATCGACGCCCGCGGGGAGATGGACGCTGTCCAACAGTTTCGCGTTGGGGCTGTAGATGTCGATGATGCGCTTATGGGTCCGGATTTCGAACTGTTCGCGGCTATCCTTATCTTTATGGGGCGAGCGAAGGATGGTGACGATCTCCTTCTCGGTCGGCAGAGGGATGGGGCCGCCGATCTTGGCGCCCGACTTCTGCATAGCGTCTACGATGCGCTGCGCCGCGAGGTCCACGAGTTCGTGGTCATACGCTGCCAGTTTGATCCTGATCTTCTGTCCTGCCATTTCTGATTGATTCCTCCGTTTTTTATACTAACTTTCTGTCAACTGAGCCGTGTGTGTCGAAGTGTCTCAGAAAAAGAAAGGCCATTCGATTTTTCAATTGAATGGCTGCACTCCGGTTAGTCGCAGGGATCGAGCCCCCACATTTGTCGGCATAAATTATCTTCGCGCGGGCGCGATTTTGCTGCGTTGATCCTCGCACTCCCGCGGCGTTTAAGTAACTTTACGCCTCAACCCTATTACACAGCCTAAATACTATACCATACCCGTCAAGATATGTCAAACAAAAAACGCGCAGTTTTCCAACTTTTTTTGGCTTTTTTTGCCGAAAAGCGGCCGCTTCCGGCAGGAACGGCCCGTTTTATTACAATCCTTTTATCCTTTTAAGAGAAGACCGGAAGCGCGCTGTTTTTTTATTACAACTTATTACAAGTTGCTGACATCTGCAGTGAAAGTTTATTACAAGCGCATGTTACAATGACAGCAATGAATCAAAAAAGGAGAACAAGAGAAATGAACATTCGGCAAAAGCGCCGCGCGGCCTCCTGTGCGCTCGCGGCAGCGATGCTCCTCGCCTCTGCGCCGGCCATAACGGGCCTTGCGCGCGCCTCGGCGGCGGAGAACGACGTACACGTGTACGCAGACTGGAAATTTGAAGAGTCCTATGCGGAGGGCTCCCTCGCCGGCAACGACCTCGTCCTGCGCGACGAGAGCGGAAACGGCAACGACCTCGAACTGGTCGTATCGGACAACGGCGCGAGTGCGGCGGACTTCCTCGCCTTTGAAGATCTCTCCATGACGGGCGATGCCGGCAGCATGAAATTTATCGGACTGAAAGAAGAGGACCAGCAGCAGTTGGATTCCCTTTCGGGAGCGGAACGGGAAGCCTTTATCCTCAACGACATGGAATATGCCTACCTGCGCACGGCGGACGACGCCCCCATCAACCGCGAGACCTTTACGGACGGGTATACCATTGAGATCGTGTTCCGGATGCCGGAAGACTATGACGCATCGGACGCCTGGATGAATATCCTCGCCCGCGAGGGCAGCGGCGCACAGCTGGGCAGCGGCCAATGGGACTACGAAGGGCATCACGGCACCATGCAGGTCAACATCTCCAACTGCAAAGAGATCCAGTATATGACCCAGAACGGCACGAACACCAAGTTCAACAGCACGCTTTGGGGCCTTTCGATGGACAACGGCGGCGCATGGTACCACATCGCCATCACCTGTGACGGCAACGGAGATGCGCTCAAAGCCTTCACCAATTCGGGCGAATCCTTCCGCAACTACACGGGAGGCGGCATGGACGGCATGTACGCCGCCGAAGACGGCGGCAACTTCCGCATCGGGGCGGTCATCTCCAACCACCTCTACCGCTGGGCAGACTCGCAGGAAAATGACCTGCTGACCAAACTGCTGCGCGGCAACATCCAGGAGATCCGCATCAGCGAGGGCGCGCTCGAACCCGAGCAGTGGCTGTTCGACCCGAAGCCGTACGTCGGTTCCTTCGGCAACAACGATCCGTACGAACTGCGCAGCGAAGACAACTATACCTTCGCCTTCCTTCCCGACACGCAGAACACCATCAAATTCACGCCCGAAGTATCGGATACGGCGACACAGTGGCTGATCGACAACCGCGACGCGATCAACCTGAAAGGGCTGATGCACGTGGGCGACCTCGTCGAAAACTGGGACAGCACGGAACAATGGCAAAACGCCGAGGAGGCGTTCCTCCCCTTAGCGCAGGCGGGCATCCCCGTCACCTTTGTGCCCGGCAACCACGACTTCAGCGGGAGCAACCTCGACAACTACAAGGCCTATTTCGGGGCCGGTTCCGCCTATGCGGACGCGATGAACGAATACGGCAACGAGCTGTATTTTGAAGCGGCGACCGATGCCAGTTCGCGCGGCGCGGGCAGCTATACCTTCGTCGATGCGGGCAGCTACCGCTATCTGCTCATCCAAATGATGTACGAGCCGAACGAGGCAGAGATCGAATGGCTGGACCGCGTACTGACGGCGTATCCCGAATATCCCGCCATCATCACTTCGCACAACATCTTCTCCTGCAGCGCTTCCCGACCGGATGAATGCGACCTGAACGAACAGGGCGAAAAGATCTGGAACGTGGCGAAGACGCACGACAACGTGTTCCTGATCACCGCAGGCCACAACCACGGTTCCGGATTCATCGACCTGACCAACGACTACGGCAACCCCGTCATCGGTATGCTGGTCGACTACCAGTTCAGCTACAACGGCGGCAATGCGTGGTACCGCTTCGTCGAAATGGACGAGGGGCAGAACGAGATCCATTTCTCCACGTTCTCCCCTTACGAGGCCTCCCGCACGGAGGAAGAAAAGACGGGTTACTTCGACCTCAACTTTATGACGGGCTCCGGCAACGAGCGCACGTATGACTTCGATTTTGCCGACCGCTTCGGGTTCGCGATCAACGCCATTTCCGTCAGCGGGCCGGAAAAGACGGTTTACCGCGTGGGCGATGAACTCGACCTGAGCGGGATGACCGTGACCGCGCTCGCGCCCGACTACACCCGCATCCTCACCCATTACGAGGTCTCGGATGTAGACATGAGCACGGCGGGCGCCAAGACGGTGACCGTTTCCTTCGGCGACAAACAGGCAAGTTTCACCATCTTTGTAGAATCGAACGAGGCCGAAGCGGATGACCCGGCCGACGAAACGCCCGCTCCCGATCCGGACACGAACGAAGACCCCTCCGAACAGGGCGGATGCGGTTCGACCATCGCGGCAACGGGCGCGATCGGCGCGGCGGTTTTGCTCGCGGCGGGCGCAACGGCCCTGATCCTGCGCAAAAAGGCGCGCCGATAAATACATCGATCTCGGCGGGAGGACAGATACTGCCCTCCCGCTTTCCGGCAAAAAAGGGGCGGGGAGCCGAACGGCTCCCCGCCCCTTTTTTGCCGTTTACAGCATCTTTTCGCCCATCGGCGCCCCGCCGAGGAGGTGGATGTGCAGGTGGAACACCGTCTGCCCCGCATCTTTGCCCTGGTTGATAATGAGCCGATACCCGTCTTTCAGCCCCGCCGCCTGCGCGATGTGCGGGATGCGGACAAAGCACTTTTTGAGCAGCTCTGCCTGCGCCGCATCCATCTCGGCGAGGGTGGCGAAGTGCGACTTGGGCACCACCAGTACGTGAACGGGCGCCTGGGGATTGATGTCGCGGAAGGCGAGCAGATCCTCGTCTTCATACACCTTTTGCGAGGGGATCTCCCCCGCGCAGATCTTGCAGAAAATACAGTTCGGATCCATCATGGTTTCTCCTTTTGCGGCAACGCCGCTCTTTTCATTTCTTTATATATTTATTATAAGGAAGAGCGCCGTCCTTACGGGCGCTCCGCCAAGAGCCCGTCGCGGAAGGGAGCCGCGGCACGCACGCGCGCCTTTTTTTCCAAAACGCCCGGCACATACAGGCGGATATAATTTTCCGAATAGCCGACGGTGTACTCCCCTTTCTGCTCCTCCGGCACGACGGTGAGCGCACGGCCGACATACCCTTCTTCGTACGCGCAGCGCAATCGCTCCGCCAGCGCGAGCAAGCGGTGCAGCCGCTCCTTTTTGACGGCGGGGGGAACATCCTGCATGCGCGCGGCGACGGTGCCCGTGCGGCGGCTGTACGGGAAGGCGTGGATGTGCGAAAAGCCGGCCCGTTCGGCGAGGGCACAGGTGGCGGCAAAATCCGCCTCCGTTTCCCCGGGGAAGCCCGCGATGATGTCCGTCGTGACGGCGGCATCCGGGAAGAAGTTGCGCACGAGCGCGACGCGGGCGAGGAACTCTTCCCCCGTATAGTGACGGTTCATCTTTTTCAGGACGGCGTCCGAACCGCTCTGCAATGAAAGATGAAAATGCGGCGCAAACTCGCGCACCCGCGCCGCCGCTTCGAGCAGGCGGGGCGTGATGACGTTCGCCTCCAGCGAGCCGAGGCGGATGCGCGCGGGCGCCTCCCGGACGGCGAGCAGGAGATCGGCGAGATCCCTCTCTCCGTCGCGATAGGAGGAGACATCGATACCGGTGATGACGACCTCTTCCGCCGGGGAAGAGAGGATCTCCGCCGCGGCGCTCTCGAGAGATCGGGAGCGGGTGCGGCCGCGCAGATAAGGGATGATGCAGTAGGAGCAAAAGTTGTTGCAGCCGTCCTGGATCTTGACGAAGGCGCGCGTCTTGGATGACTGCGGCGCGGGCAATTCGTCGTAAGCGGCGTCCGCCTCATCCAGGCGGATGCCGGCAGCCGCCTCGTCGAGCAGGGCGAGCAGATCGCCCTTGCGCCGCGCGCCGGTGACGAGAAAGACCCCCTCCTTTTCGGCAAACGCTTGGGGGGCGCGCTCTGCCGCACAGCCGCACACGGCGATGCGCGCCCGCGGCGCCGCCGCGCGGATGCGGGCGATCGCCTGGCGGGACTTTTTTTCCGCTTCGGCCGTAACGGCGCAGGTATTGAGGATATAGAGGTCGGCCGGTTCCAGCTCTTCCGAAACTTCCCACCCCCGCTCGCGCAGCGCGTGCGCGAGAGAAGCGCTTTCGCAATCGTTGACCTTGCAGCCCAATGTAAAGACGACGGCCTTCATCCCAATTCTCCCAATAAATAGGTGATCACGGCGGTGAAGGCGATGGCGGCCGTCTCCGCGCGCAAAATGCGCCTGCCGAGCGAAACGCCCGCAAACCCCATCGCGCGCGCCGCCGCAAATTCATCCTCGGCAAAGCCGCCCTCGCTGCCTACGACCAGCGCGCAGCTGCCCGAGAGAGCCTTTAAGTCTGCCTCGCTCTCCTCGGCGAACTCGCAGGCAAACAGCTTGTTCGCATAGCCCGCGCACGCCTCCAATGCGGCGGAGAGAGACTCGAAATAGCGCACGGCGGGCACCGTGGCGCGGCGGCACTGCTGCGCGGCCTCGCGCGCGACGCGGCTCAGCCGCTCCACCTTCTTCTCGTTCATATAGGCGGCGCAAAAGCGGGAGGAGAACACGAAGATCTCCGCCACGCCCAGCTCCGTCGCCTTCTGCACGACCAACTCCGTCTTGTCCCCTTTGAGTGCGCCGATGCAAAGGCAGACGGGGACCCGGCTGTCCTTTTCGCACTCCCGCTCGGAGACGACGCCGCACAGCAGGCTGCCCTTGTTCACGCGGTTGACGATGGCGGTATACTCCTTGCCGCTGCCGTCGAAGAGGACGATCTCGTCTCCCTCCTTCAGCCGCAGGACGCTGCGCGCGTGTGCATAGGCATCGCCCGTCAAAAGCGTCTCGCGGGAGATGTGTTCCACAAAAAATCGGCGGGTCGTGCTCATAGTCCTCCTGCGGCGCACTTTCCGGCGCGCCGCCTTTTCTCCTCTCAGGCGACCGTATCGCCGCCCAGCTTGCTCTCCACCTCGGAGAGGCGGACGGATACGATCTTGGAGACGCCCTTTTCCTCCATCGTGACGCCGAACAGGCTGTCCGCCTGTTCCATGGTCGGCTTGCGGTGGGTGATGACGATAAACTGCGTCTCTTTGGCAAATTTTTTCAGGAAACGGGCAAATTTATCGACGTTCGCCTCGTCCAGCGCCGCCTCGATCTCGTCCAGCACGCAGAAGGGCATAGGCCGGAGCATGAGGATGGCAAAGAGGATGGCGATGGCCGTCAGCGCCCGTTCGCCGCCCGAAAGCAGCGAGATCTTGGTCAGCTTTTTGCCGGGCGGGCAGGCGACGATCTCGACGCCTGCGGAGAGAGGATCGTCCGTATCGGCATAATCCATCTGCAGCTCCGCCTGACCGCCGCCGAACAGCTCGCGGAAGAGCTTTTTGAAGTTCTCGTTGATACGATTGAAGCCGTCGTCAAACTGCTTCTGCATCTCCGCCTTCAGCTCCTCGAGCGCGGCGCCCGTGTCGTCGATGCCGCGCTGCACGTCGTCGCGCTGCGCGCACATCTCCTCGTACTGCGCGCGGAGCGCCTCGTACTCCTCGATGGCGTTGTGATTGATGGCGCCGAGGGAAGAGATCTCGCGGCGGAGGCGGTTGACGGCCGCCTGGCCCGCCTTCAGGTCGAAGGACTCGTCCTTATATGCGAGGCAGCTCTCGTACGTTTCGCCGTACTCCTCCGAGATGCGCTCCTGCAAATTTTCCAGCTCGGAGTCGATCTTGGTGCGCTCGATCTCCTGCTTGTGCCGTTCCTCGGCGAGCGATTCGGCGCGCTCGCTGTGGGCGCGGGAATCGCGCAGGACGCCCTCGAGCTCCTCGTTGAGCGTCTCCTTGAAGCGGGTCTCTGCCTCCCTGCGCTCGCGCAGGCCGTTCAGCTCCTCCCGCTGCTCGGGCGTGAGCGCGGCCTGCTCTGCCTGCACTTCCAGTTCGGCGACGGCGGCGGCAAGATTTTCGGCATTCACCCTTGCCTCCTCCACGCGCGCCGTCAGTTCGCGGCGCTCCTTTTCCAAACGGTCGACGGCATCCCGGTCTGCGGCAGCGGCGGCGCGGTACTGTGCGATGTACACCTGCAGGGCGTTTAAGCGCAGGTTGCGCTGACCCAGTTCCCCTTTCAGCCGGTCATATTCGCCGCGGCGGCGGTCCGATTCGCCCTGCGCGTCGCTGCGGCGGCGGGCGATCTCCTCTTCCCCTTCCGAAGAGGTCGTCACTTCGCTCTCCAATTCCTGCAAGCGGGCGTGCAGCAGGCCGACGGCCTCCTCCTGCGCCCGATGCGCCTCCTCGTTTTCCGCGATGCGGGCGGCGAGGGAATCGCGCTTTTCGAGGAGAGCGGCGCGGCGGCTCTTTGCCTCCTGGAAGCCCTCTCGCAGCGTCTCCAAGGCGGCGGACGCCCTGTCCCTCTTTTGCTCCGCCTCCGCCTTGGCAGCCGTCAGGGAAGCCTTCTCCTTTTCCGCGGCGGCAATGTCGGCGCGCGTCTCCTCGATGCGGCGCTCGTTGGCGAGAAAATTGCTGCCCCCCTCGCGGCGGGAGCCGCCCGTCATCGAACCGCTCGTGGAGATGACGTCGCCGTCCAGCGTGACGATGCGGAAGGCGTGCGGGTACTTTTTTGCGATGGCCGTGGCCGCCGCGATAGTCTCGGCGATGAGGGTGTTGCCGATGAGATTGTAGACGACGTTGGAGTAATATTCGTCGTATCGCACCAATTCGGTGGCGAGGCCGACAGCTCCCGGCTCGCGCAGCGCGCGGCGGGTGTAATCCGTCTCATAGCGGGGCTTTAAGGATGCGACGGGGAGGAAGGTGACCTGCCCGCCCTTGGTGCGCTTTAAGTGTTCGATGAGCAGGCGGGCATCCTCCGAAGTGGCGGTGACGACGTTCTGCATGGCGCCGCCGAACGCCGTCTCGATGGCGACCTCGTACTTTTCGTCGCAATGGACGATGTCCGCGATGACGCCCTTGATGCGCGCGGACAGCGACGGATTTTTGCGCGCCTCGCCCAACAGTTTTTTGACGGAAAACTTGTACCCCTCGAATTCGTCCTTGACGTTGCGGTAAAAGCGCTCGCGCTCGCGCAGGGACGCGATGCGCGCGTCGCAGCGGAACAGCTTTTCACTCAGCTCGTCCGCCGCAGCGGAAAGGGACGCGATCTCCCCCTCCTGTTCGGCGCGCGCCTGCGGTTCGCGCGCAACGTAGTCCTCCACCTCCGCCAGCCAGTCGCCGCACTCGGCGAGGGCTTTTTTGTCCGCTTCCAGTTCGGCGGCGCTCTTCTGCGCCTGTTCGGCCAGCTCTTTGAGGCGCTCCTCCGCCGCCTCTTTGCGGGCGGAAAGAGTGCCGATATTTTGGCGGATCTCGGAAAGGTCCTCGATCGTATCGATGACGCTGCGCTGCGACGCATCGGTCAGCGCCTCCGACTCGGACAGTTTGCCGCCCAACTCGGCGACCTCGGCGGAGAGAGTTTCGATCTCTCTGCGGCATTCCTCGATCTTTTTCTCCTGCTTTTCGGCGGATCTGCGGGCGCGCGCCGCTTCGGAAGCGATCGCCTCCAGCCGCTCGGCACCGCCGGAAACCGTCTTTTCGTCCGCTTCGCGCTGGCTGTTGCAGAAGGCGATGCGCTCGCGGATGACCTTTGCGTCCCCCTCCTTTTTTTGCAGCTCGACGGTGATGCGCAGGATCTGTTCGTTCAGCTTTTGCAGCAGCGCGTCGCTGTCGGCGAGGCGCTGGCGGTCCTCGGTATATTTCGCTTCCAGCCGCTCCGACTCGGCGCGGCAGGCATCGATCTGCGCCTGAATGGCCGCGACGGCACCCGCGATGCGCTCGCGCGCAGAGGCCGCATTGTCGTGCTTGTATATGTAGAGGTTGATCTCCGACTGCTTGAGCTGCGCATACAGCTCGCGGTAGCGGCGGGTCTTTTCCGACTGACGCTCGAGCGGCGCCAGCATGTGCTCGACCTCGCCCATGCGCTGTAAGTAGATGTTGAGGTTGTTGTAAGAATTGGAGAGGCGGCGCTCGATCTCTTGCCGGCGCGCCTTAAAGAGGATGATGCCCGTCGCCTCTTCGAAAATGGCGCGGCGGTCCTCCGGCTTGGCGTTCATGATCTGCTCGATCTTGCCCTGGCCGATGATGGAGTACCCCTCTTTGCCCAAACCGACGGCGTGCAGACGGTCGACGATGTCCTTCATGCGGCAGGGCTGCTTGTTGATGAGATATTCGCTCTCGCCGCTGCGAAAGAGCCGGCGGGTCATCGCGACCTCGGCGTAGTCGAGGTCGGGGAACATCTTCGTCGAATTATCGAACGTGAGCGTGACTTCGCAGAAAGACTGGCTCTTGCGGGTCTGCGTGCCGCCGAAGATGACGTCCTGCATGCTCGAACCGCGCATTGTCTTGGCGGACTGCTCGCCGAATACCCAGCGGATGGCATCCGCCACGTTGCTCTTGCCGCAGCCGTTCGGCCCCACGATACAGGTGACGCCGTTATCGAATCGGATCTCCGTCTTGTCTGCAAAGGACTTGAATCCGTTGAGTTCTACCTTTTTAAAGTTCATTCTTCTCCTCCGGCACCCGCGCGCAGGCGGTCCAGCAGATTTTTGGCCGCCGCCTTCTGCGCGGCGCGCAAGCTGCCGCCCGTTCCGACAGCGCTCTCGCCGCCGCCCACGGCTCGGACGGTAAAGAGAGGGGCATGGACTTCCCCCTCGCGCGCGATGGTCTCATATGCGGCAGTGGGCAGGCCGCGCGCCTGCAGCCACTCCTGCAGATCTCCCTTATAATTCGGATCGCGGTCGGCTGCGACGGGCAGTTTTGCCCTTACAAACGCGCGCGCCGCGCTCAATCCGCCGTCCAGGTAGATCCCCGCGACGAGCGCCTCAAACAAACTGGACACAGCCTTTTCTCCCGGGCCGACACCGGCAAAGCGCAAAAATACATCCAGCCCCGCCCGCCGCACGGCCTCTGCCAGCGGCGGCGCCGCCACATAGCGGATGCGCCGCGCCGTCATTTCCCCCTCGCTCGCGCCGCCCGCCGCATACAGTTCGTCCGCGACCAAAAAGCCGAGCACCGCATCGCCCAAAAATTCCAGCCGCTCGTTGCTCTCGCAGCCGTGCTCGGCCGCATAGGATGCGTGGGTAAAACAAGTTTCCAGCAGCGCCCGATCGGCAAAGGTATAGCCCAGCCTGCGCTCGGCCTCCGCCCAAAGGTCAGGCATCGGCGCCGATCTCCAGGTCTACGCCGGAGAGCATCTCCTTGATGCTGCCGACCAGCCCGCTCTGCGCCGCGTCGCGCACCTGCAGGACTGCCGCACAGACGGACTCTGCCTTGCTGGAACCGTGCGCCTTGACGACGGGCTTTTCGATGCCGAGCAGGACCGCACCGCCGTACTTGGAATAGTCGAGCACCTTTTTGATCTTTTTGAAGGCGCCGCGCATAAACAGTGCGTATCCCAGTTTCGCCGCGAAAGAGGCCTTGATATTCTGTTTGATGACGCTCATGACCGCGAGCGCCGTGCCCTCCGCCGTTTTGAGGGCAATATTGCCCGAAAAGCCGTCGCATACGGCGACGTCGATGTCGCCGCTCATGATGTCGCGCCCCTCGACGTTGCCGACAAATCGGATCCCCTGCAGCGATTTGAGCAGGTGATAGCTTTCCTGGTGGAGAGGATCGCCCTTGTGCTCCTCGGTGCCGTTGGTGACCAGGCCGACGCGCGGCTCCTTGACCCCCATCGCGCGGGCATATGCCGTGCCCATCAGCGCAAAGTGGCAGAGGTTGACCGGCTTGCACTCGGCATTGGCGCCGGCATCGATGATGAGCACCTTGCCGCCCTTGGCGGTGGGCAGCGCGGGGCAGACGGCCGGGCGGGAGATCCCGCGGATGCGGCCGACGCGCAGCAGTGCGCCCGTCAATACGGCGCCCGTGGAGCCTGCGGAAACAAAGCCGGCCGCGTCGGCATCCTCTTTGAGCATCTTGAGCGCCACGACGAGGGAGGAATCCTTCTTCTGCCGGATGGCGAGGGTGGGCGCGTCGTCATTGGTGATGACCTCCGTGCAATGTACGATCTCCAACCGCGCCGGATCGTATGCGAGCCCCGCGAGAGCGGCCTTGATCTTTGCCTCGTCTCCCGTCAAGACGACCTTCAGCTCCCGATCTTGGGAGAGCGCCATTGCTGCGCCCTTGACGATCTCCTGCGGGGCATTGTCCCCGCCCATTGCGTCGATAATGATCTTCATAAGACAAAATTCTCCTTCGCGCGGATCTCACCCAAGAGATGCCGCGATCTGCTTGATTTTAGAAAAAGCCCGCCGGGGCGCCCGATTTCGCCTTTTGCGCGCTTGCAGTTGCGCTGACACAAAATCTCCGGGCCTCTGATTCGCGCGAGCAAAACCGCTTTTTTATAGGGCTCCCAAAAAGTATCGAAGAACTTTTTGGGAAGAGGAGGAGCCGACGCGCCGAGCCGAACGGGCCGCCCTTGCGGGCCGTTGGCGCCAAGCGGCGCGCGACGACGAGCGCTGCGCAAATCAATTGGGGTAAAACCGCCCAGACAAACTCTTAAAAATACGTGCGCGAGCAAAACCACGCTTTTGCGCGTGAACGCCTCAGCGGGTGAATGCGGCGCGCTCTCTCAAAGGCGTGCACCTAAAGTGCGCCGCCGAGGGCTGAGCCCTGAATCGGAAGATTTTGTTTTGACTGCTCAAAACAAAATCTCCGAGC
>ERZ1643247.830-NODE-830-length-33461-cov-8.049811_pt1 | contig 33461 bp, 28 predicted proteins | sample MGYA00579264_ERZ1643247 | MGnify/ENA primary metagenome ERZ1643247 (study PRJEB29033, sample SAMEA4952262) | chicken gut metagenome | biome: Broiler Chicken; feature: Gastrointestinal Tract; material: Caecum | place: Ireland | collected 2018 | study: Broiler... | reverse complement strand
AAAAATATGCACGATTTTGTGCTGTTTATTCACAAAATCGTGCATAAATTGGCTGACCGCCTTGGGATATTTTCGAACTTTCCAATTCTTCAAGAGAAATGGCTTCTTCTTTTTCCTTTCCGTTATAGATGATTTTCAGATGATCGTCATAAAGGAATGACGGAGTCAGAGTCCGTTGCCTTACCGCTTGGCGACACCCCAATATCTGATTGCTTTGCTATTTTAGCAGAGTTTGACCGTTTTTTCAAGCGTTTTTACGCTCATTTTTGAATTTTTTTTATAATTCTTTCGCGCTTTTTCCGCGCTCTCTTCGCTCCCGCCGATTCCGCTCCCGCCCCCCGCAACAAAGCCGGTACCTCCCCTGCACAAGGGGCACGGACCGGCTTTCCGCAACGTTCGGCTCCTTTTCGGGCAATAACGCGCAGGATCGGCTTCTTCTGCAAACGATTTTCCGAGCCGCCGCTATACGGCAAACATCTGCGCGGCACCCATTAAAACGGCGACCAACCCCCATTAAAGCAAACGCTCGTCCCCTTTAAACGGCGACCAACCCCCATTAAAGCAAACGCTCGTCCCCATTAAAACGGCGCCCTCCCCGTTGAAGCGGCGCCCTCCCCGTTGAAGCGGCAGCCCCTTAAAATAACAGGCCGCCACCTTAAAGAGGAAATCTTTTTTCGATCGGAAAATCCAGCCCGTAGCGGGCAGAATCCTTCCACCGCTGAACGATCTCCAGGCACTCCACATACGCTGTTTTCACGCCGTACGCAAAGCGCTCGTTTTCCCATGCCGCTTCTTTCAGTTCCTCCAAATACGCCGGCAGCCGCACCGCCAGGTCTGCCAGGACTTCCTCCGCCGTCAAATTGTTTTTCATTGTATTTCCTCCGCTAAAATATCTTCATACGCGACCATATGCCGCCCGATGCAGCATTTGTATATTTTTTCGATGAATCGCTTTTTCCGTTCGTAATATGCATTCCTTTCCCACGCAACTTTCTGGATGATCGCGACATCGCTTTCCCCGCGCTTGAGCCCCTCGATCATCTTCAGAATGTACCGATCCTTTTCCCGCTCGCGTATCTCCTCAATGATCGAACAAACGGCTTTCGTTTCCTCGCCGACCGCGATACGCATTTTCCTGTTCCCGATAGAGAATACCGCCGCATCCCTGCCCTCCTTTACCGCCCGTATGATGTATGGATACCGCTTTACGATCTCTTCCACCATATCTTTCGTCATAATGGTCTCTTTCTTTTCTTGATTCGACCATATTATATCTTCTTTTTTCGCTCAAAAAGTCCCAACTTTTTACATTTAATCCATTTTTTACCGCCGCATTGCCTTTTATACAATATATTCTTCCGTTGACCGAGCAAAAAGGAAAGATGCTGCTGCACCCGCATGAGGCGCCGGAGCATATACTGCCCTGTAAAGACGGTGACGCAGCCTCCTTCTCCGTTTTTTACGCAACAAAGCGGTGCTGCGTTTGATCCGAACGGCACTGTACAAGGGAAACCGCGCATGTGCGGCGGTTTCTCGGCGTCTGCGGCAGCAAACAAAGTGCCGTGAGTCGGGCAAAGACGGCGCCGATGCGGCGCTGCGGCGCCCGCAAACGCCGTCAAAACAGCGAAACGGACCTTGTTTTCCCGCACGTATCGGAAAAACGCGTCCTTTTCGGCAAACAAAAAAGGCACGGCAGCAGCCGTACCTTTTTTATATTGCCCGCCGCTGACGCGGCGGGCGCAGTCCCTTTATGCACGCATCCTGCCGCTCGCTTTCAGCAGCGGGGCAAACACGCCCCCGACGACCGAGCGGTTGATGAAATGCACGATGTCGCCCCGATCCGCATAATACCAGTCGCCGAAGGGTACGCGCGAAGGCGTTTCCCGCAGGTAGCGCACGACGGGCGAATACAGTGCGCGCGCCTTTTCCGCATCGTCCGTGAGCGCCGCCGCCCACAGGATCCAATCCGCTTTGGTATACGTTTCGCGCGTGTCGAGCGGGACGCCGCAGCGCGCGTTCCGTTCGATATAATACGCCGTTTCGCGCTCGCGGACGTTTTGCCCCACGAGATCGAACCCGAACAGCTTATCGAACAGGAGATTGTATTTGATGGAATACGTGCCCTCCTGCCCGTAGGCGAGCGGCATGACCCCTTCGCCCGCCGCCTTTCTGAACGCGGCGGCAAACTTCTGCGCCCTGTCCTCGTATTCCGCGGCAAGCCCTTCCTTCCCCAATGCGCCGCAGATAACGGCAAAGCTCTCGATGCCGACGAGCGCCTTCAGAGAAAGATTGACGTTGCCCGCAAGGTGCCCCGCAAAATCGTCCGTGCAGAGCTGGTTTTCGGGGCGCAGCCCGAATTTTTCAAGATACTTCACCCATTTTTTAAGAAGAGAAAAATTCTGTTTGGCGAGTTTTTTGTCCGCGCCCGCGCGCAGTGCCGCCGCCGTCATGATCAGCATGTTGCCGCACTCTTCGACGGGCATCTGCAGCTCCTTGTTATAGACGGCGCTCGCGGCGGGGCGCAGGTACAGCATCTGGTTGGTGCGCGGCGCGTTCCATTCCGTGAACCTGCCGCAGCAGTACTTATCCTCCCGCTCCGCCGTTCCGTACACCTGCCCCGCGCACCAGGGGTATGTGCCTACGTCGTGCGGTGCGAACCCGAACGTCCAAACGGGCATTTTCGCAAAATCGAAGATGCCGCGCAGCATCCCGTTGACCAGTTCGGGATTATAGAGCAGGTACAGCGGTATGGAAGGATAGCTCACGTCCGCCGTGCCGATGCAGCCGTTGGAGTCGTTCTCCTTTGAGAGGAACAGCAGCTCCCCTTTGCGCGTTTCGACCAGCTTATGCGCCCCGACGGACTGCCGCAGCGCCGCGCAGGCGAGCGTATAATACCCTTCGCCGACGGCGGCGCAGTCCTTTTGCAGCGCCTCGTCGAAGGCGCTGCACTTCGCGAGGATGCTGCCGTGTTCTTTGCGCGCATAGCCGAGCGCGTCGATAATGGTCTTTCCGTTGCGGAAAAAATACCCTTTCAGCCATTCGCCGAAGTAGAAGATCGAAACTTTGTCGTCGAAGGCGGTCATAAACGTCCCCTTCGCCGCGCGGTTCACGCCGAGCAGGCACTGCCGTTCGCAGTTTTTGCGCACGTACGCCGCTTTGCCATCCCGCAGGTAGCCGTTGACCGCCGATTCGCTGACGAACCAGCTCTCTTCGGCGGCGAGGTATATATCCCCCCAATCGGGCGAGCAGAAGTCGCTCGTATCCGAAAGCACGAGGTTGCGCGCCCGCGTGAAGTACGCGGCTTCGTACCCTTTGAGCGGCAGCACCCCGCCCGCTACGGCGGCGCGTTCGCCGTTGTAGCAGAATTCTTCGTCCAGCATGAGCGCGACGGAAAAGTCCGCGGGAAGCTCTCCCTCCGCCCGCACTTCATAATCCGTATAGCAGACGGGGCAGGCGAGCGTTTTCAGATCGTCCGGCAGAAGTGGCGACACAAAGCGGACGCCGAGCGTGAACCCTTCGCCGCGGAAGGTATAATCGGTGGAGAAAGCGCTCACGCGCACGTCGGTCTGCTCCAGCGGAAGCGCACCGCCGTACCGCCCCATAAAGCAGTACGTTTTGCCGTTCCAACGCACAAACCCGCAGGCGCGCTTGCTTTGCCCCGTCCAGAAGACCGTATCGTCTCCGTTCAGCGCCTCCGTCTTTGCCCACACCGAAAACAGCGGGTCGATCACCCAGAGCGGGTAGGCAGCTAAGATCCTTTCCATCGTTCTTCTCCTTGTTATTTTCTTTCGTTCCCCTTTATTGTTGCATAAAACCGACGGCATGTCAACCGTATGGGAACGTTTTCTTAATTTCCTTCAAAGGGGGGGGCGGCGCGGACGCCGCCCCCCCGAAACCGCGTTTTCAGATGCGCTCCGCCGCGACGCGCGCCACGCCGCGCCTGCGGCGCACCCTGCGCTTCCCGTCCTTCACTTCGATGAGAAGAAGCGTCCCGTCCGCCTGCGGCAGGGAAAAGGCACAGTCCGTGCCCAAAAACTCTCCGCGCAGCCCGCCGCGAACAGAGCGGCGCACAGGCAGAACAGGCATGCCAGACAGCAAAGCAGGAGCGTTTTCCACTTTTTGCTTTCCATATTTCCTCCTCATCGTTGTGAGTTTTACAGGGCGCCCGCCGCACGCCGAACCACGGCAGACTGCGGCTTTCCCCGCTTTCGCAGTCTAATTATAGCATCCGGCAGGGCGGGTGTATATTCAATTTCTATAGTAAAGTGTTGCGAAATTGACTTTTTGAAAATCAGGTATTGCGCAAACCCCGATTATTTGTTATAATCGCAACAGAACTTGCGAGGTGACGTATGTATACCGTAAGAGGCTGGGATACCAAAGAAGAGATCGTATTTGACAGGCATGAACTTTTTCTGATCAAAGACAATTGTTTTACCGCTTTGACTTTAAACACGGGGAATATGTATCATTCGCATACATTTTGGGAAATATTCTTCCTAATATCGGGAAAAGGCATTCACTACCTGAACGGGGAAAAGATCCCGCTGAACATCGGCGACGCCTATATCCTGCGCCCCGGCGACAAGCATTTCGTGGAAATGTGCCCGAGCACGCCGCCGAACGGATATTCTCAGCGTGACATCTATGTGACGGAAGCGCAGATGCAAAATTTGTGCCATTTTCTGGACAGCGAAAACGATATTTATTCCGTGTTGAAAAATTCGCCGGAAACGCCGCGCTTCCATTTGCAGGACTATGAGATCCAGAGCATCCAGACCATGGCGACGCATCGGAACGGAGCGGGCGCGCCTACGTCCTACAAACTGATGGTCGCCATGATGATCGACCTGTACCTCGCCTACGACCCGCAATCTTCCGGCGGAAAGCCCGCCTGGATCGAACAGCTCGCCGCCACGATCCGCCGCGAGCGGGACAAGAACAAACCGCTCGAAGAGTATATCCGCCAGACAGGTTACTGCCATGCGCATGTATGCCGCGAATTCAAAAAATACACCGGCATGCGCCTGAACGAGTACATGATGAGCTGCAAGCTCGAATACTCCACCGCCCTGCTTGCGCAGCGGAACAATTCGATCGCACAGATCGCTTACCATCTGGGATTTTCAAACGAAAGCAATTACATCAGCTGTTTCCGCCGCCATTACGGGATCACGCCGAACAGCTGGCGGAAAACGCACGGATGAAAAGAGCGGCTCTCCGATAGGGAGAACCGCTCTTTTTGCGTAAACGAAAAAAGCCCGCCGTGCGGCGGGCTTTTTTGCAAGCCGTTTTATGAAAAACGGACGGGATTGTTGTGATACAGCGTACCGAGGAAGCTGCCCTCGAGCGACGCGGAAATGTCCCCGCCGAACGCCCGGATGAGCGCGAAAACGAGCAGCGTTAAAAGCAGAACCGCCGCGACCATCAGCACCATGCCGAGCACGCGGTTGATGATGCGCATCGGCAGCACGTCGATGGAAAAAATGCTCACGATGAACTTGACGATGAGAATGCGCAGGATCTGCACGGCGACAAAGAGCACGATGTAAAAGATAACAGTTGCGAAATGAATGGTCTCCAGAAATCCCCACGCATCGCCCAGCGACACGTTCAGCCCGCTGAGCCAATCCGCGACCGCGGGGATGCCCTGGATCATGCCGCCGAACGTAACGCACACGAAAACGGAAAGGATGATCCCGAAGATCCCTTTCGTGAAAAACTTCAGCGTTCTGCCGAACCCGACCACGAGCCCAAGGCCCGCCAGAAGCACGGCGACTATAATGGTTACAGCGTCAATCGTTCCCATGGTTTACGACCTCCGGCGGATACGGATCCGCCGCTATGGGGCGTATTATACCACATCCGCACGCGCTTTGCAAGAATTTCCGCACCGCAGAAAGCCGCGGTTTTTGCCGAAAAAGCGCGCAGACGGGCGTACGGACGAACACCCCGCGGCGTTCTTCCGCCGCCGAAAGCTAACGGCACAGCGGCGCGATCGCTTTGGCGAGCGCCTTGATCTCGGTGTGCGTCGTATTCACGCAGAGGTCGAAGTTGAGCGGGTCGCCCCATTTCCGCCCCGTATAAAAATAGTAATAGTGCGCGCGCTCCGAATCGATCTTTCTGATCATGCGCGCGAGCTTGCGGTCAGAAAGATGCTCCTGCTCGGGCGCCTTTGCGCGGCACCGCGCGACCTTGCTTTCCGTATCCGCATACACGAACAGGCGCAGCGGATCGCGGTCGCGCAGAATATAATCCGCGCATCTGCCCACGATGACGCAGCTCGATTTATCCGCCATTTCGCGGATGATCTCATGCTGTTGGCTGTATACGGCGGCATTGTGTTCCGCCGCGGCGTCCAGCGCGGGATAAAAACTCCTGCCCACATGGATGGGATACAGCACGAGCGGCTTGCGTTCGACGATCTGCTGCACGTACTGTTCGGACAGATCGGTGCGCTTTGCGATCTCGGTCACGATCTCCTTGTCGTAATACGCATATCCCAGCTCTTCGGCGAGCCGCCGCCCCAGCTCCCTGCCGCCGCTGCCGAATTCCCTGCCTACCGTCACGATCTTATTCATGTTCCCCCCCTTCGCGCGTTCCCCGCGCTTTTACGCTTTTATTATACCACGCCCGAAAACATTTTGCAAGACCTCTGTAAAAATCGCAGAACAGCAGACGGGCGCGGCATTCCGCCGCGCCCGTCGCATCCCTCTGCTTTCGCTTTCCGCTCCCGTTTTCAGTAATTGTTCCTTCCGACCAGCTCGTCCAGGCTCACCCCGAAGTAATCGGCAAGTTTTATGCACATTTCCAGGCTCGGGTGTGCTTTCCCGCTTTCCCAACGGTAGATATTTTGGTGGTTCACCCCGATCGCCTTTGCCAATTCGTGCGGCGTAAGCCCCCTCTCTTCTCTGTTTTGCCTGAGCGATTCTGCCGTATCCATATATACATTATTACATAGAAAAAACAAATTTACACGTGTTGCACAAATCTGTGCAATAAATAGAAACACTCTTGCTTTATGGTATAATGTAATTCTTGCTTTTTTCAGAAAAGAATATGAAAAAGTTTGCAGCGGCATTGTTTTCCCCGCTTTGCAGGCGGCGTTCAGAAGAACATGACCGACGAAAAACGCCGACGGAAACGCCGCCCGCGGGATGTGAGGGACAAACGCCGGAACAATGTACGGCGCGCGTCCGGGCCGGAAAACCGACGGCAAAGAGCGGCGGCGGGCGTACGCCCGCCGCCGCTCTTTGCCCGCCCTGCGCCTCGTTTTCCCTGCGCCTTGTTGACCGCGCCGCCCGTGTTGCCCTGCGCCTCATCGCTTTGCTTTGCCGCCCCGCACCTCGTTGTTTTCAGCCTTACTTGCCCTGCAGGCGGGGCGAACAAAAAAACGGCGCCGACGCGCCGCGCGCCGTGCCGCCGCACAGATGTGCGGCGGCACGTATCTTTTCCATAAGGGTGACGGACAGCAACCGCCCTCACGCCTCACGGAACTGGTACTTGTACAGTTCCGCATACTCGCCGCCGAGCGCCAACAGCTCGGCGTGCGTGCCGCGCTCGGTGATCTTTCCGCCGCGCAGCACCAGAATTTCGTCCGCGTTTTTGACGGTGGAGAGCCTGTGCGCGACCACGAGGCAGGTGCGCCCGTGCGAAAGCTCGGTGAGCGAATGCTGGATCTGCATTTCGGTCATGTTGTCGAGCGCGCTCGTCGCCTCGTCCAGGATAAGGATGGGCGGATCTTTCAGAAAGGCGCGCGCGATGGAGATGCGCTGCTTCTGCCCGCCCGAAAGTTTTACGCCGCGTTCGCCGATCTCGGTATCGTAGCCGTCCGGCAGCGTCTCCACGAATTCATGCACGTTCGCGCGGCGCGCCGCCTGAACGATCTGCTCGTCCGTCGCGGAAAGGTCGCCGTAGGCAATGTTCTCGCGGACGGTGCCGCCGTACAGGAACACGTCCTGCGCGACCATGCCGATGCTGCGGCGGAGCGTTTTGCGCGTCACTTCGTCCACGCCGATGCCGCCGATGGTGATCCTGCCCGCGTCCGCATCGTAAAAGCGCGGGATAAGGTGGCAGATCGTCGTTTTGCCGCCGCCCGAGGGTCCGACGAGCGCGACCGTCGTGCCCTCCTTCACCGTAAAACTCACATGCGACAAAACATCTTCTCCCGCGGCGGCGCCGCCCGTCGTTTTATAGGCAAAACTCACGTTATCGAACACGATGTCGCCGTGCATGAGCCCGACGGAAACGGGGTGTTCGGGGTCCTGTTCGGGCGGGACGGCGAGCACCTCGCGGAAGCGGATAAAGCCCGAAAGCCCGTCCTGGATCTGCTCGAACAGATTGATGAGGGTGCGGATGGGCGTTAAAAGCATGGTGATATACAGGATGAACGCGGTGTAGTCGCCGACCTCGGTGATGATGCCGAAGTACAGAAACAGCCCGCCCGCCACGAGCGCGATGAGGTACAGAAGGTCGTTGAAAATGCTCATGCCGCCCTGAAAGATGCCCATGTAGCGGTACGCCTCCGAACGGGCGCGGCGGAATTCGCCGTTGGCACGGTCGAACTTTTCCTCTTCGCGCTCCTCCGCCGTATACGCCTTGGACACGCGGATGCCCGAGACGGAGGATTCGACGCTCGCGTTCACTTCGGCGATGGTCTCGCGCGATCTGGTGAAAGCCGCCTGCATGCGGCGGCGCATCTTCACGGCGAACAGCACCATCAGCGGCACATACAGGAACACGATGAGCGAAAGCCACGGACTTACGAACAGCAGCATGACGATCGCGCCGACGATGCTGATGAGCGACGTGAAGGTATCCTCGGGGCCGTGGTGCGCAAGCTCGGAGGTATCGAACAGGTCGTTGACGATGCGCGACACGATGGTGCCCGTCTTTGTCTCGTCGAAATACGAAAACGGGAGCCGTTCCACGTGCGCAAAAAACTGCCTGCGCATGTCCGCCTGGATGCGCACGCCCAGCACATGCCCCCAGAACCCGACGACGTACGTCAAAAGCGCCTTGACGACGTAGATGCCCAAAAGCACCGCCGCCCAGACGATGATGAGTTGCAGTTCTTTGTTCGGCACGAGTTCGTTCATCATCATGCGCGCGATGAACGGGTAGAACAGGTTGCACACCGCAATAGTGAACGAGCTGCACAGGTCGACGACGAACAGCTTTTTATGCGGCTTATAGTACGAAAAAAAGGCGCGGATGTTCCCTTTCATTTTTGCGGCGGGCTCCTTCTTTTGTGCGCCTTTCGCGCCGCCGCGCTCCATCCTTCCCTCTCCCCTGGGCATTGTGTTCCCCCGCTTTTTCTATTTCGTTTTGCATTATACCACAGGCGGCAAAAAAATGCAACCGCGGCGGAAAACGCCGCCGCCCAAAATGCAAAAACGCCGCCGCAGTCCCCTGCGGCGGCGCACTGTCTGCCTATCGGTATTTCTGCGTGTTTGCCCGCCTGCGGAACACTGCCCGCCGCATGCAAAGCCCCCGCGCTTACTTCTCCGCGTCCAGGCTGAGTTTGTACAGCTTGACGGAGTTTTCGATGGTCTTTTCCTTGGCGGAGGCGCCGTATTTGTCGACGTCCACGATGTTTTTCGGGCCGTGGTTGAGGCAGAGCGCGCCGTTGAGGCACCCGCCGTCGCACGCCATGCCTTCGAAAAAGTTCTCCGTCGCGCGGTTGAATTTGAGCTTCATCAGCGCGGCGCGGCATTCGTCGATGCCGTTCATCGCCAAAGGCTTTACGCCCTCCACGCCCATCTCCTTCGCCACGTCCGCGATGCCCTGCGTGATGCCGCCGCTCTTGGCGAAGATACGGCCGTAGAAAGAGGCGTTGTCGAGCGCGGTCTCTTCCAGTGCGGCGACGTCGATGTCGCGCGCGTCCAGAAACGCCTGCAATTCCTCGAAGGAGAGCACGCAGTCGATCGCGCCCTTCGTTTTGGGCAGGCGGAACTCCGCCTTTTTGCTCGAGCAGGGACCGATGAAGATGACCTTGCCCGCGGGGTCGGTGCGCTTGATGAGCATTGCCGCTTCGACCATCGGCGAAACGGAGTGCGAAACGTACTTTGCAAGCTCGGGGAAGTTCTTTTCCACGAACATGACGAAAGAGGGGCAGCAGGACGTCGTGAGGATGCCCTTCTCCTTCCACTCCTGCGCCTCGTGATAGAGCGTGATGTCCGCACCGAGTGCCGCTTCCACGACCTGGTGGAAGCCGAGCCTGCGGATGCCCGTTACGACCTGTTCGATCTTCGCATACTTGAACTGGCTGACGATGGAGGGCGCGATGACGGCGTACACGTGGTACTTTTCGCCGTTTTCGCTCTCTTTCAGGATCTTGATGGCGTCCATGACGAAGGACTTATCCACGACCGCGCCGAAGGGGCACTGGTACACGCACGCGCCGCACATGATGCACTTATCGTTGTCGATGACCGCCTTTTTGTCCTCGCCGACGGTGATCGCCTTGACCTTGCAGGAGGCGACGCACGGGCGCTTCTGCGCGATGATCGCGCCGTACGGGCACGCCTGGGTGCACTTGCCGCATTCGATGCACTTGGATTTATCCACGACCGCCTTGTGGTCGATGATCTGGATCGCCCCTTTCGGGCAGACCTCCTGGCAACGGTGCACGATGCAGCCGCGGCAGGCGGGCGTCACGAAGATGCCGCCGATGGGGCATTCGTCGCAGGCGATGTCGATGACCTCGACGACGTTGGGGTTCTGCCTGTTGCCGCCGAGCGCGAGCTTGATGCGCTCCTGCACGATGGCGCGCTCCTTGAACACGCAGCAGCGCATCGTGGCTTTCGGTCCCGGAGAGATCTCCTTGGGAACGTCTATGTACAGGTTCTCGTAACAATGCTCATATTCGTTGCGGATGACCGCTTTGAGCACGTCGTATTTGAGTTTCTGTACCGCTGTGTCGAAAATTCGTTTGTTGTCGGGCATAACACACCTACCAAAAAAACTTATCTTTAAATCGTTCGTTTTGTCTATCATGCTGTATAGCGTCTGCGCGGTGACCTTCCAAAGATTTCTCCGCTCGCTTACGCTTCGAAATGACACAAAAGACACTTTGCGTCAACCTGAGCGGAGAGACAGCGCAGCCGCCCCTTTGTGTCACCCTGAGCGAGCCGCCGAGAAGGAACGGCGACGAGTCGAACGGGTCTTTACCACGCTTGCGCGAGGGTCGGATACAGATAGTGTTGCTAAACAAACTGTATACAGCTCTCGTGGAATAGTACCAAAGATTTCTCCGCTCGCTGCGCTCGGTCGAAATGACACAGGGAAAGCGCACACGAACCGATGGAAAACAGGCACCGCTTGCAAAGCGATGCTTTGCCTCCCATCAAGAAAAAACAAATCAAATCGCTTGTAAACACACCGCCGTTTTTACAGCTTTTCATACAGATCTTCCCAAAAAGGATTCGTCTGCATGATCAATTTCTCTTTCTTTTCTCTTCGCCAATGTTTCAATTGCTTTTCCCGTCGGATCGCACTGAAAATATCCTCTGTACATTCATAGTAGACCACCTTTTCTGTCTTATACTTTCCTGCAAATGTATCTTCCTTTTGCTGGCGATGCTCATATACGCGTTTCTTCAAATTATTCGTAACGCCGATATATAAGACCTGATTGCTGTAATTTGACAGAATATAGACGAAATATGACTTTTTAGTCATAGTCGATGACTACGTTTTTCCCCATCTTTTTCAGGTTCGCCGCGAGGGATTCGACGAGCTTCAACTTCATCGTGATGTCGATGGGCAGCCCCTCGTGCGCGGCGTTCACGCTCTGCCCTACGAAAAAGTGCACGTCGCTCGCCTCTTCGAACAGGAGCTGCGCCAGAAGGGACGCGCCGTCCTTTTTGGTAAACGTTTTGGGGGTAAGGTCCTTTTCGGAAACGTACTTTTCGGAGAGCTCCAGAAGCCTGCGCATGGTCAGCACCCCCTCGGTGGTGAGGTCGATGCCGTCGATGTAGCCGATGGGCGGCACGTCGCGGTCGGGGAAGTCCATCGACGAGCGCACGTCCGTCTTTAAATAGCGCGCCACGATCTGCGAGCTCGTCCCCCCGCACACTGCCTTTTTGCCCTCCCCCGCGAGAAATCGTTCGACGTAAAAATCGTCGCGCGATTTATCGACGGGCGGACCGATCATGATGTTCACGTTCAGTTTTTCGCGCACCTTGACGGCGGCGACCGTCGTATCGTCGCCGGGATCGCCGAGATACAGGTCGTTGCACGCGCCCGCCAGAAGGCACGCCACCGCCCGCGCGCTCATATCTTTTTTCACGCTGCGGTTTAAAAAGTCGATGACTTCCGGCCGCTGCCAGCCGAGGTTCATGGTCATACCGATGCCCGCGTGGATGACGCCGTCGCTCATGACGACGATGATGTCCCCCGCCGTAAGGTCGAGCGGGGAGCGGTACACCTTTTTGCCGAGGATGTTCATCTCCTCGCGCGGAAGATCGCGGCAGACACAGTCGTGCAGCAGGATCGCCTGCGGGTTGTCGAACTCGAACAGGCTGCCCTTCCCCTCGCTGTTCATGTGGATGACGGAAAAGGTCGTATACGCCACGCCGCGCACCTTGCACACGGGGAGCGACTGCACGATCGTTTCGATGCAGTCCTCGATGGACACCTCGCTGGAGACCATTGTACAGAGGATCTTGGAGGTGAGCGTGGAGAGGATGTTCGCCTTTACGCCGCTTCCCAGCCCGTCCGCGAGGACGAGCGTCGTATAATCGCCGACGACGGCGCTCTCTACCCTGTCGCCGCACAGCTCTTCGCCGTGCTTATTCAGGGACGTATATCCGCTTTCAAGACACAGTGCCATTACCCGTACCCCCTGCCGCGGTCCTCTACTTCTTCTCTTCGTCGCTGCTTTGCAGCGTCTTTTTGAGCTTCAGGAGGGCGACCTTCGTCTCTGCCGTCGTCTCGCCCAGAAGCGAGGCGATCTCCTGCGCGACGCGCATCTGCTTTTTGATGACCTCGTCCGTGGTGGCGAGCGTTTCGGAGCGCACCTTGTCGAGCTGCTCCTCCGCCTCCGTTTCCTGCGTGACGTCCTTCATGACCGCGTACGTACCCTTGTTGTCCTTGAGCACGATGATGGTCATTTCAATGTGCCGCGCCGTCTTTTCGACGAAGATCTTTTTGTTGTAGATATTCTTTTTATCCGCCTGCGCGAGCACGAAGTCCGTCGGGTTGAAAAACTCGAACAGCGCCCTGCCCTTCACATTGCTTTCGCCGATGCCGAAGATCTCCATCGCCTTGGCGTTGATCTCTAAGATATTGAGGTCGTTGTCCAACAGCACGATGCCGTTGGGGCTGGTGCGGATGATCTCGTACGACATGCTTTCGGCGCGTTCGCGCATGTACGGCACGCACATTTCGATGCTCGCGTAGCCGTTGGCGACCGCCCACGCCTTTTCGACGCAGGTATCGTACCCGCACGCGCCGCAGTTGAGCATATCTTCCTTGGTGAACTTGCCCGTTTTGGCAAGGATCTCGGCGATCTGCCGCTCGGTCGGCTCAAAGTCCTCCGTGCGCTTGCGCTCGTGCACGCAGGTGAAGTCGATGCCCTTTACAGGCTCGTACGGCGCGGAGGCGTTCTTCTGCATATCGGTATTCACATACCGGCGGATGTCCGCGTTCGCGCGCAGCGCGCCCGCCTTTAAGGTGAGCGAGCACGGCCCGTTCACGCAGGCGGAATCGCAGCTGTTCATCTCGATGAACATGCCCGAAAGGCTTTCGATGTTCTCCAGCACTTCCTTGCACTTTTCCGCGCCGTCCACGGCGACGAACTCGTAGCCGTCTATGTAATGCTCGAAAGATTTGATGATGCCGCGGCTGATGGGATAGTATTTTGCGCGGTTGACGCCGCCCGCAGACTCATCCTGCGGAGCGAAGGAAGAAAGGTCGACGCCCTTCTCCTCGAACATGGCGGCGAGGTCCTCGAAGGTGAGCACGCCGTCCAGCCCGTACTCCGCGCCCTCCCGTTTTTTGGCGATGCAGGGACCGATGAACACGACTTTCGCCTTTTTGTTGCACGCGCGGATCATCTTCGCGTGCGCGACCATGGGCGTATCCACGGGCGCAAGATAGGGCAGCGCCTGCGGGTAGTACAGCTCGATCATGCGGTTGACGGCGGGGCAGCAGGAGGTGATAAAGTTTTTGAAGGTGCCCCCTTCCAGCAGTTTTTTGTACTGCGCCGTGACCTCGCGCGCGCCGACGGAAGTTTCCTCCGCGTCCGCAAAGCCGAGGCTTTTGAGCGCGGCGCGCATGACGGAGAAGTCCTGCAGGTTGAAGCTGGACACGAACGACGGCGCGACGGAGGCGATGACGTTGCCGCCGCGCAGCAATTTTTCCACGTCCGCGCGCTCGCTGTGCACGCTTTTGGCGTTCTGCGGGCAGACCTTGGTGCAGTGCCCGCAGAGGATGCAGCGGTCGTCGATGATCTTTGCATGGCGATCGACGACCTTGATCGCCTTGACGGGACACTCGCGCAGGCACTTGTAACAGTCCTTGCAGCGCGCGTCCTTGAAATCCAGAAAACTATACCCTGCCATTTTTATAACCCCCGATATACGGACCTGTACAGCCGCCGCCTCTTTCCGAAACAAGACGAATGTGCGCGAGTTCTATTACCTTTCGCGCAAGCAAAACCACGCTTTTTCGTCGGAGCAGTCGGCTGCACTCTCGCTTTGCCCTTTTGGGCAAAGCTCGTATGCGCGCTCCGCTCCTCCTCTTCCCAAAAATCTCACTCCGTTGCGATTTTCGGGAGCCCTGTCGCCGCATACTTGCGGCTTTTAGGAAAAGGGGTGAATGTGCGCGAATTCTATTACCTTTCGCGCAAGCAAAACCACGCTTTTTCGTCGGAACAGTCGGCTGCACTCTCGCTTTGCCCTTTTGGGCAAAGCTCGTATGCGCGCTCCGCTCCTCCTCTTCCCAAAAATCTCACTTCGTTGCGATTTTCGGGAGCCCCTTAAGCGCACCCCTGTTTGCGCGTAAGCGCTGTCGCAGGAAAGGTGCATGCGTCGCACTCCTATAATGGTGTGCCCCGAAAGATGCCGCAAAGAGGGAGAAACCGCTGCCGAGCGGCAAAGCCGCGAACAGCGGTGTCGCCCTCAAATCGTAAAAATCGCAGGCAGCAGCCTGCCGAGATTTTTACGAGACCCCTTCCAATAATCCCCTGCGCGTGGCAAAATGATACTTTTGCCTAAGCGCACCCAATTTGCCGAAAACTTTCGGCTATCTGAAAAGGGGTGAATGTGCGCGATTTCTATAATACGAAGCCCTGAATTATCGCGCACAGAGGGGAAAACGCCATCTCGCAAGAGTGGCGGTTGCCCCTCAAATCACGGCATTCCGCAGCGCCTTTGCGCGAGGAATGCGTGAACTTTTTATTTCACCCTCGGCAGCACCTGCGTCAGGAACAGCTCTTCGCAGTTGTCCTTGTTCGCGTTGTGCACAAGCACTTCGTCCGCCTTCAGAGAGACGCCGTTCTGGCAGTTGCCCATGCAAAAACTCGCCTGCAGGTCGATCTTCCCCTCCATGCCGTGCTCTTTGATGAGCCGCTTCATCTCTTCGATCACGTCGTACGAGCCGCGCAGATGGCAGGAGCTGCCTACACAAACTTTCAGAACCATATGTACCTACCTCATCTTCCCTTTTAATCGATAAAAAATTATCGATAGTTATTATACTATAAACGCGCACGCCCGTCAATGATTTTATGCGCATTCGTTCCTACAAAAGTATACCATACTTTGCCGCCGCTTTCAAGCGCGGCGCAAAAAAAATCAGCTTTTTTTGCCGCCGCCGCATAGCGCGCGCATGCCCTGCCGATACTATGCACGGGAGTATATGGTATGAAAAAGCGCGCTACGCTGTATTGGATCATTCTGGGAGTATGGCTGCTGTGCCTTGCCGTTCTGACGGCGGGCACGGTGCAGATCTGTATGCGCGTGCAGGGAATGGGCGCGGCAAAGGACGCGGGCGCGATCATTCTGCTGACGGTCAACGCGGTCATCCTCGGCGTTCTGTGGCTGGGGAGCCTGAAAGACCTCGTATTTTCCGTCGCCTATGTGTCGATGCAGCGGCGGATGCGGCGGCGGTACCGGGAAAAGATACGGCCGCGCGACCTGCCCGAACAGGCGCCGCGCTTCGTTCTCCTCTACTGCACCTGCAACGACTTCAACGCGCGGGCGCTCGCCATCTGCCTCAAGCAGCGGTACCCGAATTTCAAAGCGGTGATCCTGGACGACAGCACGAAACCCGAATACCGCAAAGAGATCGACGCCTTCGCCGGACAGCGCGGGCTGGAAGTCGTGCGGCGGGAGAGCCGCGCGGGATTCAAGGCAGGCAACCTGAACAACTACCTCAAGGACAGGACGGACTACGATTATTTCGTCGTGCTGGACAGCGACGAGGTGATCCCGCCTTCCTTCCTGCGCAGGGCGTACGCCTACTTTGCCGCAGACAAAAAGTTCGGCGCGGTGCAGGCGCGGCATGTGGCGACGGCGGGGAAAAACGTGTTCCAGCGCCTTCTGGGCATGAGCGTGCGTTCCAACGGCAGCACGGCGCAGGTCATCAAAAATTTTTACGGCGCGAACGCGCTGCTCGGGCACGGCATGGCGGTGAGCCGCGCCTGTTACGAGGCGACGCACGGCTTTCCGCACGTGGTCGCGGAGGACATCTCCTTTGCCGTGGACATCAAAAACGCGGGGTACGAGATCGTGTACGCGCCGGACATCCGCTGCGTCGAAGAGTTCCCCGTGGACTATGTGGCGCTCAAAAAGCGGCAGTGCAAGTGGGTGCAGGGCAACCTCGAATACATGCGCAAGTACGACCGCGACATCAACACCTCGCGCATGCGCTGGTTCGAAAAAATGGACATCAAGCTCTCGCACTACGCCCTGCCCGTCGTGCCCGTGCTGGGGCTGCTGCTCGTCGTATGCACGGTGGCGCTCGGGTTTTTGGGCTACCCCATCGTGCGCTATTCGCTGTTCGTGTACGCGATGATGTTCCTGTTCCTCTGTTCGCCGCTCATCCCCGATCTGTTCGTGTACGGCGCAAGCCGCAATGCCCTGCTGCTTCTGCCCGCGTTCGTCGTAAACATTGCGACGTACGCCTCGCTCGCGCCCATGATGCTGCGCACCGTGGCGCTGGGCGCGTTCGGGAAAAAGGCGACCTTCTCCGTTACGCCCAAGACAAGCACGAAGTTCACCTTCGGGCAGATCGTGCGCTACTCGTGGGGCTCCGTCCTCTTTGCGCTCGCCGTCGGGTTTTTCGCCTGGTGGGCGTGCGGGAGCGTGCTGCCCGTCGTGCTCATCTGCGGCGGATGCCTGCTGACGCCCGTCATCATCCTCCTGTCCAACTTTGAACTGCGCCCGCGGAAAAAAAAGGCTGCGAAAGCCCCCGCATGAATCCCGCGCCGCCGCGGAAATTCCGCGGCGGCGCGGATCTCCCGTTCTTCCCCGTATAAAGACCCCGCCCCGCGAAAAACGCGGGGCGGGGAATTTGTTTTTTACGCCTTTACGCGGGCGCTTTTGTTTGCCTTTCCGCGCTTTACAAGGCGCGCGCCGAGCTTGACCAGCTCATCCAGCGCGACGACGGAGAGCGCCAGCGCCACGATCTTGAGCCAGTCGACGGCGCCCAAAGCGACCGTATCGAACAGCGCGCCGCCCACCTGCGTGATGACCACCTGCAGCGCGAACGCCGCGATGAACGCGATGAACATCAGCCTGTTTTTAAGAAGGTTCGGGAAGATGCTCGCATTGCCGAGTTCGCGGCAGCAGAAGGCGTTGAACAGCTGGAAGATGACGAACAGCGTGAACACCGAGGTGCGCACCTCCTTGTGCCCCCCTTCGACGCCCAAAAAGTTCCAATAGTACTGCGCCAGGCAGACCGCGCACATGAATACGCCCGTCACCGCGATGCGCAGCAGCATGCGCTTTGAGACGATGCTCTCGCTGCGGGCGGTCGGTTTTTGCCGCATCAGCCCGTCGCGCATCGGCTCCAGCCCCAGCGTGAGCGCGGGCGGGCCGTCCATGATGATGTTGATCCACAAGAGGTCGAGCGCGGAGAAGGGAGATTCGAATTCCGGTCCGAATACCATTTCCAAAATCGTGCACAGGAACACGGTCAGCACCGACGCGACGTTGACGGTGAGCTGAAACTGGATGAAGCGTTTAAAGTTCTCGTAAATGCCCCTGCCCCACTTGACGGACGTGACGATGGTGGAGAAGGAGTCGTTCAGCAGCACGATCTCCGCCGCCTCTTTGGAAACTTCGGTGCCCGAAATGCCCATGGCGATGCCGACGTCCGCGTTTTTGAGCGCGGGCGCGTCGTTGATGCCGTCGCCCGTGACGGCGACGACGTTGCCCTTCGCTTTCAGCTCTTTTACGACGCGCATCTTCAGAAGGGGCGTCGAACGGGCAATGACGCGGATGCGGGGCAGAAGATCTGCAAACTCCTCGTCGGAGAGGGAATCGAGGTAAGACGCCTCGACGGCGATGTGGTCCTCGTCCAGGATGCCCAGCTCTTCGGCGATGGCGGTGGCGGTAACGATGTTGTCGCCGGTGAGCATCTTGATCTCGATGCCCGCGGTGCGGCACTGCTGCACCGCGCCGTACACTTCGGCGCGCAAGGGATCGGCGATGCCGACGAACCCGTCGAAGGCAAGCTCCGTTTCCGCCTCCTCGCGGCTTGCGGGCAGCGCCTTCACCCGCTTGTGCGCGAACGCGAGCACGCGCCGCGCGCGCTTCTGCAATGTTCTGATCTCCTCTTCCGCAGCCGCGCGTTCCGCCGCGGAAAGGCGGCACAGCGCCATGATCTTTTCGGGGCTGCCCTTGGAATAGACGGCGAAGCCTCCCTCTTCGGCGACGATCGTCGTCATGTTCTTCGTGTCCGACGAGAAGGGGTACAGTTCGGCGATGTGCGCGTCCCCGCGCACGGTGCGGTAGTTCACGCCGCACTTTTCGGCGGCGACCAGCAGCGCGCCTTCGGTGGGGTTGCCGACAAAGCGCACCGCGCCCTCCTCCTCGTATAAGTCTGCCGTGCTGTTGAGGCAGAAGTTGTTCAGAACGTCCTTATCGGTGAGCGACGGCACTTCGCAGAAGGCGCCGTGTACCCAGATATCCGTGACCGTCATGCGGTTTTCGGTCAGCGTGCCCGTCTTGTCCGAGCAGATGACGTTGACGCACCCGACCGTTTCGCAGGCGACCATCTTTTTGACGAGCGCGCTCTGCCGCGCCATTCTGGCGATGTTGATGGAAAGGGAGATCGCCATGATGGTCGGCAGCCCCTCGGGCACCGCCGCGACCATCAGCACGATGCTGTTTATGAACGCGCCCGAAATGCTCTGAAAACTCGCCCCGCCCGAGACCAGCTCAAACACGAGCTGGATGACAAAGATGAGCGCCGCGCACACCCCGCCGATGACGGTGATGACCTTGCCGAGCCTGCCCATCTTCTCCTGCAGGGGGGTGCGCCCCTCCGTCTCCTTCTGGATCTCGCGCGCGATCAGCCCGAACTGCGTGGAGTCGCCCACGTCGGTGACGACCATCCTGCCCGTTCCGCCCGTGATGAAGCAGCCCGAATAGACCATGTTCGTGCGCTCGGCGACGGGCGTTTCCGCTGCGGAAAACACGGCGTTCGCGTCCTTTTTGACGGGCGCGGACTCGCCCGTCAGCGACGATTCGTCGCTTTGCAGGGACAAACTTTCGAGCAGCCTGCCGTCGGCGGCGACTTTGTTGCCCGTTTCAAGGTACACGATGTCGCCCACGACGAGATCCTGCTGCGGCACATACTGCACCACGCCGCCGCGCACGACCTTGATCTCCACGCCCTCTTTGATCTTGTTCAGCTCTTCGAACGCCTTGGCGCTCCTGCCCTCCATGACCACGGTGAGCGTGACGGAGAGGATGATGGCGACCAGAATGCCGATGCACTCGTAAAAGTCAAATTCGCCGTTCCCCGTGGCGACGTTGACGACGTTCACCGCAACGGTGATGAGCCACGCGAAAAAGAGCAGGATGAGCATGGGTTCGGTGCATGCCTCCCAGATGCGGCGTAGGAGCGACTTTTTTTTTGCCTGCGTGAAGGCGTTTCTGCCCCACCGCGCGCGGCTCTCTTCCACCTGTTCGGGCGTGAGCCCTTTCGACGCGTCGCTGCCGAATTCGCGTAGCGACTCTTCTGCCGACTTCATAAAATTATCCATATCAACCCTACCGAAAAATGGATTTTTCTCTTGTTTCCCGCGGGCGGCGCACAAACGAGCGCAGAAAAACCGCCCCGCGCGATCTTGCGCGGGGCGGGAAAAACACCTGTTCCGAAGAAGCAGAAAGACCCGACACCGCGCGCAAAAAAAGCGCCTGTGCCCGAATCTCACCATTTGAGGCAAGCCTATCCCGAACGGGACGTGATTGTAGACTTGCCGCGCGAAAGTTCCGCGCCGGTTACTCCTTCAAAGCCGAAAATCATTCCGTTGTTGCACCCATTATAAAAAATGCGCGCCCGTTTGTCAACTGTTCTGCGCGCCTTTTTTTCGGCGGCGCGGCTCTGACGGCGCGCGCCCGATCCGCGCCGCTCAGTCGGGGTCCATCAGAAAGCCGCGTTCGCGCAGCCCCTGCTCGATCCCGGCGAGCGTCTCTTCACTGTCCGCCGAAACGGTGTGGTAGTGGTAGCCGCCCGTCACGTTTTTGAGCGGGCGCGACACCCCCGCCGCGAGCTCGCGCAAAAACTCCTCCGCCTGCGCGCGCGAGCGCACGCCCATCGGCGCGGCGATCCTACCGTACGCCTTGTGCCAGACGAACACGTCCTCCACGCACCCGCCCGCGTCCGCGATGAGGTACAGCTCGTCGCGGATCTGCTCGTCGGTGTGGCATACTTTGAACACGCGCGAAACGCGCCCCTGCCCTTCCGCGACGTACCCGCGGTTGGTGGAGAGAATGCGCTCGCCCTCCGCGCGCAGGAGCGCGATGTCCTGCACGATGACCTGGCGGCTCACACCCAGCTCTTTGGCGAGCGCCGTTGCGGAGACGGGCGCGGCGCCGAGGCGCTCCTTCAGTTTTGCTCTCCTCTCTTCCCCGTTCATACGCTTCTCCCTGCGGCGGTTCAGTTCCCTTCCAGCGGGCGCAGGTGTTTGAGCGAAACGTCCAGAATGCCCGCCGAATGGGTGAGCGCGCCGCTGGACACGACGTCCGCGCCGATCGCGCGCAGCCGCCCGATGTTCTCCTCCGTGACGTTGCCCGAAATTTCGACCAGCGCCCTGCCCGCGATGAGCTTCACCGCCTTTTTCATGTCGGCGTCGCTCATGTTGTCGAGCATGATGATGTCCGCGCCCGCCTCGACCGCCTCGGCGACCTGGGCGAGCGTCTCCGTTTCGACCTCGATCTTCATCGTAAAGGGTGCGTGCCGCTTCGCCGCTTCGACCGCCTGCCGCACGCCGCCCGCCGCGCCGATGTGGTTGTCCTTCAACAGCACCGCGTCGGACAGGTTGTAGCGGTGGTTCCCGCCGCCGCCCATGCGCACGGCGTACTTTTCAAACAGGCGCATGTTGGGCGTGGTCTTGCGCGTATCGACCAGGCGCAGCCCGCTCCCCTCGAGCAGCGCGCACATGCGCGCCGTTTCGGTCGCGATGCCGCTCATGCGCTGCAAAAAGTTGAGCGCGGTGCGCTCCGCCGTGAGGATGGCGCGCATGTCGCCCGTGACCGTCGCCAAAAGCTGCCCCTCCTGCACGCGGTCGCCGTCGGCGGCGAAGCATTTCACTTCGACCGCTTCGTCCAGAAGCTGAAAGGCGCGCGCAAAGACGGGCAGCCCCGCCATCACGCCGTTCTGCTTTGCCAACAGGTCCGCCGTGCCGCGCGCGTACGCGGGCAGCACGGACGCGGTGGAAACGTCTTCGCCCGTCACGTCCTCGGCAAGCGCCATGCGGATGAGTTTATCCGCATGGATCTTCATGGAAATTTCGTCAATCACACCATTCCTCCCTCTCCGCCTCTTCGCGGACGATCTTTGCATACTTCTGTTTGAGCGCGGCGTAGTCGCCGTACCTGCTCTTATCCGACGCGGGGAAACGTTCGATGCCCAGCCCCCGCAGCGCCGCCATCCGTTTCGCCGCGCGCTCCGCCCAGATGAGGCTTTCGAGCAGCGAATTGCTTGCCAGGCGGTTTTTGCCGTGCACGCCGTTGCACGCCGTTTCCCCCGCGGCGAACAGCCGCTTCATGCTCGTTCTGCCGTCTAAGTCGACTTTGATGCCGCCCATAAAATAGTGTTGGGCGGGCACGACGGGGATGGGCGTTTTCAGAACGTCGAACCCCTTTTCGCGGCAGTGCGCGCAGATGGTGGGGAAATGCTCTTCGAGCGTGCGTTTGCCGACGGGGCGCATATCCAGCCAGACGTGCTTCGTGCCGTCCTTTTGCATCTGCTGCCGGATCTCGCCCGTCACGACGTCGCGCGGCATCAGCTCGTTGCAGAAGCGGTTGCCGTTCTTATCGAGCAGCACCGCGCCTTCGCCGCGCACCGATTCGGAGATGAGGAACCGCCGCCCCTCCTCCTCCGAATAGAAGGTCGTCGGGTGGATCTGCACGTAGTCTAAATGTTCCACCTGTACGTTGTGCAGGAGCGCTATGGCGAGCGCGTCGCCCGTAAGGTGGCGGAAATTGGTGGAGTTTTCGAACAGTCCGCCCACGCCGCCCGTGGCAAGCAGCGTGAAATCCGCACAGACGTCCGTCAGCTCTCCCGTACGCGTATCGCGCACCACGCCGCCGAAACACTCGTTCTCTTCGCACAGGATGTCGACAAGCTCCGCGTTTTCGCGGATGGTCACGTTGGGCAGGCGGCGCACGGCGGCGAGCAGCGTTTTTGTGATCTCCCTGCCCGTTTCGTCGCCGTGGAACAGGATGCGCGGCCGCCTGTGCCCGCCTTCGCGCGTGAAACGGAAATTCCCGTTTTCGTCCCGCGCGAACTGCACGCCGTAACCGACCAGCTCCTCGATCATCGCGGGGGAACTTTCGATCATCTGCCGCACGGCGGCGGGGTCGTTTTCGTAATGCCCCGCGCGGACGGTATCTTCAAAGTAACCGAAATAATCGTCTTTGCCGCGCAGCATGCAGATGCCGCCCTGCGCGAGGAAAGAGTCGCTTTCGTCCGCCTTCGCCTTGGTGAGCATGAGCACGCGCATATCGGCGGGCAGATTGAGCGCGCAGCACAGCCCCGCCACGCCCGTGCCCGCGATCAGTACGTTGTAATCCGCTTTTTTCACGCCGTTCAGCCTCCCATCTCCAACATGCGTTCCAACGGCCTGCGGGCGCGCGCGGCAAGGTCTTCGGGGACCGAAACTTCGCCGCTGCCCTCTTTCAGGCAGGCGAGCACGCGCTCGGGCGTGATCTTTTTCATGTCCGCGCAGACGGGCGAAACGGGATAGAACGTTTTGGCGGGGCACGCCTTTTTCAGTTCGTACAGCACGCCCGGCTCGGTGCAGACGATGAACTCGTCAAAAGAATTTTCGCGCGCGGCGGCGATGATCTGCGCCGTGCTGCCCACGTAATCGGCGAGGGCACGCACCTCCGCAACGCATTCGGGATGCATGAGCACCGCGGCTTTGGGATGCGCGCGGCGCGCCGCCGCTATATCCTGCGGGGAAACAGCGGCGTGCACGGGGCAGTACCCGCCCGAAAAGAAAAAGTTTTTGTGCGGCACCTGCGCGCGGACGAACGAACCGAGATTTTCGTCCGGAATGAACAGGATATTGCGGTTGGGAAGAGTGGAAACGATCTTCACCGCGTTGGACGAGGTGACGCACACGTCGCTGAGCGCCTTCAGCTTCGCGTCCGAATTGATATAGCACACGACCGCAAGGTCGCGGATGTTCGCGCGCAGGGATGCGATGTGCGCGGCTTTTTCCATGTGCGCCATGGGACAGTCCGCGTCCGCCGCGGGCAGCAGCACGCGGCTTGCGGGGTTGAGGATCTTCGCGCTTTCGCCCATGAACCGCACGCCGCAGAACACGACCGTGCGCTTTTGCGCCTTCGCCGCCGCTTTGGCAAGATAGTAGCTGTCGCCCACATAGTCGGCAAGCGCCTGCACCTCGTCCGGCACATAGTAGTGCGCCAGGATGAGCGCGTCTTCGCGCTGTTTGTACGTTTGTATCTCTTCCGTGACCATACCGATGCCCTGCCCCTGCCCGCAGATACGGGCGCGCGGGGAGCGCGCTCCCCGCAAACGGACGTTCCTTGTGTAAAGTATACTAACTATACACAAAAAATTGACAGGTGTCAAGACAATAAGCGCCGAAAAAATATCTTTTTGAAACTGTGCCCCGCTTGCAGAAAATGTTTTCCGCAAGCGGGGCGCCAAAATTTTATTCTTTCATGGTTCGCTCAATACGTTGTTGAAATCAAAGGCATCTTCCGCGGCATTCCTGAATTTTTCTTCCACGAACTCCCGCGCGAGGCGGCGGGCTTTGCCGTCCGGCACTCTTTCGGCAAACTGTTCCAGCCAGCCGCGGATGCAGCGATAGTCGTTCCGCACTGCTGCGTATCTTTGCAGGGTCTCCTCCAACACGGGTTCGATCATGGCGGAAAAGCGCAAAAACACTTTCCTGAACCCGAAAAAGAGCATGACGCACATCAGGCGCACGTTGTCCTCCACGCTGCGCTTTTTTCTGCGGGAAAGGATATATGTTTTATCCTCGTCGCCGCAGAGAAAGAAAAATGCCCTGCTCTCCTGCTCCAATGCCTCCACATACGTTTTATCCATTGCATTCCCTCCGAAGCAAGGACAGTATAGCAAACCATTGCCCCAAAATGTTTCGCGATACGGAATTTTTTAAATTCCCGCGTTTTTTTGCCGCTCCCGCGTCATTTCGAAGGCGTGCGCAGTTTTACTTTGCCTGCAAGGGGTAAAACGAGCACGCCGCAATCGGCGGCGTATGGGCGCATGCCCCTGTGTCATTTCGACCGAGCGCAGCGAGCGGAGAAATCTTTGGGACATCGCCGCGAGAGTTCTATACAGTTTGTTTGGCAACGCTATCTGTATCCACCCTTCGCGCGGCGGGGCAAAGACCCGTTCGACTCGCCGCCGTTCCTTCTCGGCGGCTCGTTTTTCGGCTCACAGGGGCTGCGCCCCTGCAATGCGTACGCATTGCGGCGGGCATTCGCCCTCGTTCGCCTCAAGCGGAACGCTTGGCTTTGCCCTTGCAAGCAAGCAAAGCCTTCACGTCCCTTCAGGGTGACACAAAAGAGTAGCCGTGTCCTTCCGTCATCCCGAGCCTGTCGAGGGATCTCTATGGGAATATTGACAAAATTTGAATAGAGATCCTTCGATTGCGCGGCGGCTACGCCGCCGCTCCGCTCAGGATGACAAGGGGGTCCTTTTCTGCGCGAAAGTCCCGCTCAGGATGACGGGGGCATCCGCTGCGCCGCTCCGCTCAGGATGGCACGGAAAGAATGCCCCCTCCCGTTCCCCAAAAAGCCGCCGCATAAAAAGCGGGCGAAAAATACGGCAAGGCGGCGCGCCCGAACACGGGCGCGCCGCCGAAAGTAAGCTGTATCGCGTTCTGCGGGATGAGGCGCAAAAGCCCCTTCCCCTGCCGATATTATTTGCGCTTGACCCTGCCGCCGACAAGCAGGATCATTTTTACCGCGTCCAGCGAAAAATCCTGCGCTTCGACGAACAGCGGCTTATCCAGCACGCCGCGCGCCAGCACCTTTACGCGCGTGACGCGGGCGGGCACGAGCTTTTTCGCCTTCATCGCCTCCAACGTGACGTGCGCGTACGGCTCGAAATGCGCCGCAAGCGTATCGATGTTGATATGCCCGCGCATACCGCCGCGCCCCTCTTCCTTCTCTGCGGAAGGCTTCGCCCTTACGGGCGCCTTCCCTTCGGCAGGTGCGGACGGCGCTTCTTTTTCGGCAGGCAACGGAAGCGCCGCCGCGGGCTGCCTTCCCGTAAGCTGCAGCGCAGGTTCCGCCGGATCGGGCAGCGTCTGTTCCTCTTCCTCCGCCGCGGCGGGCTCTTCCGCCGCGGAAGGGTCGGTGCTCTCCTCCAGGATGCGCTTTGCCGTTTCGTCCGAAATGAGGGTGCGCGCCTCGCCGAGCGACACTTTATCGCGGATCATGGCGCCGATGGACGCCTTTTCGTACACGTCGTTTTCCCCGCCCCTGCCGTTGGCGATCATACGGATGAGCCCGACGTCAAGCAGTTCTTCGGTGGTGCGGTACGGAAGGTCCAGCTCCTCGGCGGGCGCCTCCTGCCGCACGAGCCCCGCGCGCTCCGCCGCGATGCGCAGCAGTTCGCAGGCGTACTTTGCCTTGCGGGCGGACGTGATGCGCAGCATCATGGGCGTCTTTTCATACCGCTTGATCTCGCCCACGTCCAGACCGTGGTACTTCGTCTCTTCCCATTCGTCCGGGTCGAGCGCCAGCGCGATGCACAGCCGTTTGCCGCGGAACACGAGCAGCGCAAGTTTGTTCCTGCCTGCATAAATGCGCTCCTGCCGCCAGCTCACGGCGCGCTTTACTTTCGGGAAAGAACGCACCTCCTGCACGATCGTACTGTAAAAATCTTTTTGCTCGGGAGAGGACTGATACAGTTTCGCGCTGTAACTGTACTCCATGCGGTACAGAATGGTGCGCCTGCTCTTTTCGCCCCCTTCCGCCGCGGGTCCCTCGGCGGCGGGCTGCTCGGCAGCAGGTTCCTCTTCCTTAGCCGCAACGGGCGCCGCCTGTTCCGCTGCGGGCTCTTCGGCGGCAGGCTCCGCGGCAGCCTCTTCCGCCGCAGGCTCCTCGACCGCAGGCTCCTCCGCTGCGGGCTCTTCAACGGGCTGCTCCGCCGCCTCTTCTTTTACAGGTTCTTCAACGGCGGGTTGCTCCGCCGCAGGCTCTGCAACGGACTGTTCCGCAATCGGCTCATCAGCTGCGGGTTCTTCGGCGGCAGGTTCCTCTTCCTTAGCCGCAACGGGCGCCGCCTGTTCCGCGGCGGGAGCGGGCGGCTCTGCCGCCTGCCGCGCGGCAGCTTCCCTGCGGCGGCGGCTCTTTTTTGCCGCCGACACGGACAGCCCGATCACAAGCGCCGCAACGGCGGCACACCCGACTGCGATCACGATGATCCATTCTATACCCATACGATATTCCTCCTTTTTCGCTCCCTCGGGGAGGGAAAAGCGCACCCGCAAATCGTGCCGCACCGCCTGTGTGCGGCGGGCGGTCAATTTTGCGTTCTGTCCTCATTTTATCACAACGTTTTACGTTTTTCAAGCCTTACGGCGAAATAAGGGAACGTTATTTTATGTCGAAATCCGCCGCATTGCACTGAATTATCATACACATACGAAAAAATGCGCCGCCCGAATACGGGCGGCGCAAAAAACATACTTGACTTTTTAAAAAACGGGGCAAAAAGCGGCACACGGTTCCCTTTTCCGCCTGACGCGCAAACCTGTCAGCGGTTGAGCACTTCCTTCATCTTCGCGATCGCGTCGCCGCGGTTGTCGCAGCCGAGCTTCAGATAAATGGCGGAGATGTAGTTGCGCGCCGTACCGTCGGAGAGGCTGAGCGCGGAAGCGATCTGGCGGTTGTTGAACCCGTCGAACAGCATGACGGCGATCTCCGTTTCGCGGTCGGACAGCCCGAACTCCTTGCGCAGGCGGATCTCGCGGTCGGAGGTGACTATCTTCGCCGCGTCCGTTATCTTGCGGGCGATCTTGGCGGGCAGGATGGTATCGCCCGCATAGGCGTTTTTCACCGCGTCCACGAGCGCGGTCGCGCTGATGTCCTTCAGAAGGTAGCCGCACGCGCCGTTGTTGAGCGCGCTCAGAATATAGTCGCTGTCGTCAAAGGTGGTGAGGATGAGCACCTTCACGTTCGGGTAGTGCTTTTTGATCTCGCCCGTGGTGACGACGCCGTTCATGACGGGCATGCGGATATCGAGGAGCACCACGTCGGGCACTTCCTTTTCCATGCGGGCGAGCGCTTCCTGCCCGTTCTCCGCCGTGGCGATGACGTCCAGCTCGTCTGACGAGGCGAGCACGCTGCGGATCCCCTCGGAGAGGATCGCCTGATCGTCTACGATCATGACTTTGATCTTCATACGCTTTCGCTCCTTTTTTGATCGCGCTTTACGCTGCGGGGCAGGCTGAGGCGGATCTCGAACCCTTCCCCTTCCTCGGAGGAGAAGTTGACCATGCCGCCCATCGATTCGGCTTTGGCGCGCATGCCCGAAAGACCGAACCCCTCTTTGAACTCCTTCATGTTTACGCCCTTCCCGTTGTCCGAAAAGAAGAATTCCACGAAGTTGCCCGCGTCCCTGAACTCGAATAAAAACGCCGTGCCGCCGCCGTGGCGGATGCCGTTGGCGAGGCATTCGTGCAGGGAATTGGCGATAAAACGCTCCGCTTCGTCGGTCAGTTCGATGTCGTCGATGATGCTGCGCATGTGCAGCTCCGTGCCGACGGCGGATTCTTCGAGAATGGTCTCAAGATATTCTTTGAACGTTACGTTTTCGCGCTTGCCCGAGAGGAGATGCACGCTCGAACGCAGCTGTTCGAGGCAGTTTTTCGCCTGCAGGTTCGCCGCCGTGATGCACTGCTTCGCCTTCTGCGGGTCCTTGTCCAGCGCAAGGCGCGCCGCCTCCGTCTGCATGATGACCGTCGTCAGCGAATGCCCCGCCGTATCGTGGATATCCTTTGCGATGCGGTTGCGCTCTTCGATGACCGTCGCCTCTTCCAGTTTATCGTAGGCGTGCAGCAGTTCGTTGCGGCTCTGTTCGATCTCGCGCAGGTTTTCCTCGATCTGCCTGTTCTTGCGCCACACGACCATGGCGAAATTGAAGATGATGAAATGCAGCACGAACACCACGAGCGCGACGAAATACTCGGAAGACGCCTGAAAGGCATTCGTCAGCGTGCGCAGAATGGCGGCGACCACGACGTAAATGACCGTATACAGCCCGAGGCAGACCCCGAACATGATCATGTCGTCGCGCAAAGCGGGCGCGGAGAGATAGAATTCGGAGAGCACGATCGCGTACGAAAGGTAGGCGTATTCCTCCGAAAAGACGGTGAGCGCCATCAGGAGCAAAACGTCCACCACATACCAGCCGATCTTGGAGGAAAAGCGCTTTGAGACGAATACCTTCATCGCCATCGAAAAGATGAGCGCCGCCGAAATACCGACGGTGACGCAGGCGAACGCGATGCTGCGCCCCTGCCCCTGCCCCTGTTCCAGCCAGCGCGACCCGCCGAACGCAGCGATGGAAACGACCACGCCCGACGCCGTGATCAGCGCCAGAAGCACGAGGCGGATGAGCCGCATCACGTTGCCTTCCGAAAACAGCTTTTCGCGCAAACCGGATTTTTGCTTCTGCGGCTGCCCTTCTTCCGCCTGCGCGGCGGGCGCCTCCCGTACGGAACGCGCCTGTTCTTCGGGAGAGGGCGCCGCTTCCGCCGCGGGATCTTCGCGAAGTCCGCCCGCAGGGGCCAGCCCGTTCTGCGTGCCGCTCATTCTTCGCCGCGCAGCCATGCCTGCGCTTTTGCAAGGCGGGCGAGGCTCTCCTCCCTGCCCAAAAGTTCCGCCATCTCGCTCGCGCCGCCGGGCGTGCTCTCCTTTGCGGTGAGCGCGATGCGCACGCACCAGAGCACCTGCCCGTTCTTCATGCCCCGCTCCTGCGCGAGGGCGACCAGCGCGGCGTAAATGTCCGCGTTCGCAAAGGAAGGCAGGCGGCGCAGCACGTCTTCGGCGGCGGGCAGGACCTGCCGCGCGACGTCCGCGTCCGATTTCATCTTTTTGTTGAAGTACAGCGCCTCGTCGATCTTGGAGAATCCGGCGAGGAAATCCAGCTTTTCGGGGATCTCGCTCAGGATTTCGACGCGCGGCTGCACGATGCGCAGCAGCGCCGCCGTATCGAATTTGCCGTACGCCTTGCTCGCTTTGAGGAAGGGCAGCGCCGCTTCGGCGAACTGCTCCGCGCTCATCGCGCGCACATATTCGCCCGAAAGCCAGCGCAGCTTCGGCTCGTCGAAGATGGAGGGCGCCTTATGCAGGCCGCCCAGCGAAAAGGCGTCGATCATCTCTTCCATGCTCATCTTTTCGCGGTTGTCGCCGGGGTTCCAGCCCAGAAGCGCGATGTAGTTGACGATCGCCTCGCGGATGTACCCCTTGGCGACCAGGTCCTGAAAACTCGCGTCGCCGTTGCGCTTGGAGAGCTTTTCGTGCGCGTTCTTCATGATGGGCGGCAGGTGGATGTAGGCGGGCCGTTCCCAGCCGAACGCGTCGTAGATGAGGTTGTATTTGGGGGTGGACGAAAGGTATTCGCTGCCGCGGATGACGTGCGTGATGCCCATAAGGTGGTCGTCCACCACGTTCGCAAAGTTATACGTCGGCATGCCGTCGCTCTTCAAAAGCACGCCGTCTTCGATCTCCTTGAAATCGACGGTCACTTTGCCGTACACGAGGTCCTCGTAGCTGCCGCTCCCCTCCGCAGGGATGTTCTGGCGGATGACGTACGGCTCGCCCGCGGCGAGCTTTGCGGCGACCTCCTCTTTGGTAAGACGCAGGCAGTGCTTGTCGTACCGCCCGACGCCGTTCGCGTCTTTGAGCGAATCCAGCCGCGCCTTGTCGCAGAAGCAGTAGTACGCACCGCCGAGCGCGACCAGCTTTTCGGCGTACTCCTTGTAGATGGCGGCGCGCTCGCTCTGGATATACGGGCCGCAGTCCCCGCCCATGCCGGGGCCTTCGTCGCAGACGATGCCCGCCTCGGCAAGCGTTTCATAAATGACGCGCACCGCGTCCTCTACATAGCGGCTGCTGTCTGTGTCTTCGATGCGCAGAATGAACTTTCCGCCCGCTTTTTTGGCGAAAAGGTACCCGTACAGCGCCGTACGCAGGTTGCCGATGTGCATATACCCCGTGGGGCTGGGCGCAAAGCGCGTTCTTACTTCTTTCATGCGTTGCCTCCGTTCTCCTCCGTTTCGTTCCCGGGCAGCCGTTCCAGTCTGCCGCTGCAATAATAGCTGAACGACCCGTTTTTTGTATAAATGATGCTGTCGAGAAATTTCACGCCGTGCACGCGGCAGACGCGCGCGATCTCGCCGGCGGATCGGTCGTCCTGCGCGGAAGGGTGCATGTCTCCGCTCGGATGGTTATGCACGAGGATCACGCCGTGCGGCTTGACCTGCGAAAGTGCAAACCCGATACATCCGGCGTCTGCCCCGACGCTGTCGTGCCTGGCGTTGTTTACCGTTTTCAGGTACAGCAGCCCTCCGTCCTCGCCGATGCAATACAGCTCGAGCTTTTCTTCGCGCAGGTCGCCGAAGCGGCTTTCGATAAACGCCTGCGCCGCGGAAAAATTCAGGAAGCGCGGACGCTTTGCCTCTTCGGCGCGCGCGGCGCGGCGGTATACCGCCCCGATCAGCGACAAAAATTCCGCCGAACGGCTGCCGACGCCTTCGACCATGCCGAGCAGCGCCGGCGGTGCGGACAGCACGCCCGCAAGGCTGCCGAACGCGTCCAGCAGTTCGTGCGCGACGGGATTGGTGTTTTTTCTGCTTATGGAATAATAGAGCAGGATCTCCAGCAGTTCATGGTCGGTCACGGCGTCCGCATCCGTGAAGAGTTTATCCCGCATCCGTTCCCTGTGCCCTTCATGCATACCCTGTTTACTCCGATCGTGCGAAATGCAGCGTTCAAGCCCGAGAAACACGCTTATTTTAGCATATCTGCGCCGTTTTGTAAACTTTTTCGCACAGCCGTCCCGCCCGCGGCGCAAAAAACGCGCCCCGCCGCATACAGAGGTCGGAACACGCCGGCACGGATATGCCCGCCGCATACGGGAGTCGGAGCGGACATGCCCGCCGCGCCACACAGGAAAAGCCGCCGCAGGATCTCCTGCGGCGGCTGCGCCCGGGCGGCCGTTATTTTTCTTCGTAGTCGAGATAGGTCGCGGGGTCGATCTGTTTCTCGTTTTCCAGCACTTCAAAGTGCAGGTGCGCCCCTTCGTTGAATTCATTGCCCATCGCGTCTGCCGCTGCCGAAACGGTGCCGATGACTTCGCCCTGTTCCACCGTGTCGCCCGCACGCAGACCCGACGCCGCGTCGACGGACGCGTAAACGGTGTACAGCCCGTTCCCGTGGGAGAGAACGATCTTGCCGCCTTCGAGAATGTTTTCGGTGACGCTTTCCACGGTGCCCGCGTACGCCGCGGTCACTTCCGTGCCCGCCTCGGCGGAAAAATCTACGCCCGTGTGCAGGCAGTAGCGGTTGAGCGTGGAGTTGTACCAGAACTGAAAAGTTTCGGTGACGGTCGCATCCGCAACGGGGAGCGAAAACACGACTTCCGTGCCCGCGGGGTCGTCCGGTTCTTCCGGTTCGTCCGGCTCTTCCTGCCCGCCGGGGTCGTCGATCACGTCGCTGCCGCCGGAAGGCGCAAGGAACACCGCCATGAGCACGATCGCCGCAACGAGCACGAGCGCGCAAGCCGCTACGATGATGTAATACAGTTTGCCGTGTTTGTTCTTTGCCTTTTCGCCGCTCTCAGCGGTCTCCTGCGTAAGATCGGTATCTTTTTCCTGTTCATGCTTTTTCATGTTCTGCCCTCCGAAAAAGTTTGTGCCCGGATTATTGTCCCTTCCGCCGCGCTTTATACCTCATCCGCAAAAAAAATTTTTCAATATCCGCCGAAGATGAGCGGGCTGCCCACAACGCCGCCGCCCGCACGTACCGCGACGTGCAGGTTGACGAGCCCGCAGGAAAGCACGACGCCGCCCTCCAGCTGCGCGGAATAATAATAGTAGTCGGTCACGTCCGCGCTGCGCTGTACCAGCAGCAGCGCTGCGCCGTACGCCTCCGCCTGCGCGAAGGCGTCCTCCGCCGAAGGATAATACGCGCTTTCGCCCGTGTAGCCCTGCAGCGTCAGCCGTACAAACGGCGCTTCTTCGGGCGTGGCGACGGTGATCCGCGCCTGCGAGCTTGCGCTCCCCGAAAAAAAGGTGTAGCGCTGCGCGCCCGCAAACAGGAGCGGTTTATCCAGCCATTGCGGCAGGAGGAGCAAAAACGCGCAGGCGAGCGCAAAAAAGAAAACGACCGCGCACCATGCTGCGCGCCTTGCTTTGCGGGACATACAAAAACGCCTCCGAATGATCTCGGAGACGTTTATTCCCTGTTTTGTTCTGTTTTATACCGCCGTATACAAGGCGGGGATTTATACAAACGAAACACAAAAAACAATGATCCTGTATGGCGCGGTTTTTCCCATAACAATAAACCCGTCGTTTCCCCCGAACAGCTCAATTCGATGCGGTTTCTGCTCCTTCCGCCTCTAAAAAGCACGCCTGGAAGGGCTTCGTGAAGGCAACTTCCAGCGCGGTACCCGCCGCGCGGACGCGCACGGGGCCCGCCTGAGGGTATGTGACGCGTACCTCCGTCACGGGCGCGCGCAGCGGGAGCCGCAGCGTATTTCCCCCG
>ERZ1643247.829-NODE-829-length-33494-cov-6.974072_pt1 | contig 33494 bp, 56 predicted proteins | sample MGYA00579264_ERZ1643247 | MGnify/ENA primary metagenome ERZ1643247 (study PRJEB29033, sample SAMEA4952262) | chicken gut metagenome | biome: Broiler Chicken; feature: Gastrointestinal Tract; material: Caecum | place: Ireland | collected 2018 | study: Broiler... | reverse complement strand
GCCCATCAGCGGAAGATAAGTTCGGGAATGTGGATGGTAACGGACACGCTTCCCACGCTGCTGGTGCGCGGGGCGTCCGCCACTTTCTGGACCCTGCATTCGTCGCAGGACACCTTGATGGGGTCTGCGGCGTTCATGTCCATGACCGAGAAATTCACCCCGGTTTTTGCATCTGCCAGGCTGCGCAGGTAGGACAGGCTGGAAGACATGCTCTTGAGCGTCAGGGCGGCGGTGCCGGTCTTGTCGGCATTTTCGGTATAGGTAACGTCGCCGTCAACGCCGGTGTAGGGCGTGACGGAATCCCCGGTGCGGGACAGGGTAACCTTGCCGTCAGAGGCAAAGCCGGTGATGGCTACGCCGCCCACGCTGACAATGACCTTTTTCGGGTCGTAAGTAGTAACAGTAACTGCCATGCTTTAGTCCTCCCTTCAGGCCGTGAGAGTGGCGCGCAGAGTGCCGGTGACCTTGACGCTGTGGACAGCGCCTTCCAGCTGCGCCTCCCAGGTGATGTCAGGCATCTGCCGGGCGCGGGCCTGATCGTCGGTGGCCTCTGCCCGGGTGGGCACGACCACGCTGTAGACGCCGGACCCGGTGTCGGGGTCGCTGGCGATAATGCCGAGGCTGGTTGCCTGGTTGAGCGTCTGGAAAACCGCGTTTGCCACCAGGCCGAAGCCCTCGTCAGTGTACGGGACTTTCGGGTTGGTGAGCAGCACCTGGTACAGGCGCTCGCGCATATCCTTCGCAATCCAGTCCGCGCCCATCTGGACGTCGATGAACTCACCATCGCAGCAGACGCCGTTCTTGACATACTGCTGCTTGTACTCGACGGTCAGGAAGTTGACGTTCGCCTCTTCCAGCGCGTCCCGCTGCGCCTGGGTCAGGTCGGGCAGCGTGATACCCTGCGGGACCTTGAACTTCCAGGTCACGCTCTGGGGATAGAAGGGGCCGACATTGCCCAGATAGGCGGCGTCCGCCTCTTCGTCGAGGTTTGCGGTGTCGGTGTAGATGAGGGCGCACCGGCGGTTGGTGACGGCCAGTTCCTTGTTGTCGGTCTGGCCGAAATAGAACTTGCGGTGATCCTCTACGCCGGCGCCAAGCTCTGCCTCGGTCGGCTCCGTACCCTCAGCCCACGCACACAGGGCCTTGACGTATTCGTCGCCGTCCTGGTCGGTGAGCAGGATGTACCAGTCGTCGTCGGTCTCGCGCAGGGTCTCGATGGCTTCCACCAGATTCTCTGCCTTCTCGCTGTCGCCCTCTCCCGTAAGGGTCGCCACGCCGGCAATCTTAACCTTGCGGATGAGCGTGTCCGCCTGAGTGGTCTTGCCCTGGTCAAAGAGGGCCGAAACCTTGCGGTAGATTTTCTGGGTAGTCCCGCTGTTGGGGTAGTCCACCGCAACCTCATCCAGGCTGCGGTAGATTTTGGGGTCTTTGGCTCCCGCCGTGCTCAGCAGCAGGATGTCCAGGGATTCGGTGCCTTTCGGCTTGGAATCCAGGTTGACCACCACGATAACGTCTTTGGCCATTTTCAGCCTCCCTTTCTCATGACGTTGATTTTTGCGATGGCGTCGTCCATGCGCTCATCCGTCCGCGTGTATCGGACGCGGACGTCAAAGCCATAGCGGCGTATCGTTTGGTCGATTTCGACGGCGCTGCGGTCGCCCACGTTTTCCACGCCGACCACCACAATGCCCTTGTTGGACAGGTCGTTGTACCCTCCCTGCTGGAGGTATGCAATCATCTTGTCCACGAGGCCGGCGGCCTCATCGTCGCCGTAGCTCCATACAGTGCGGTCGGCGTCCGCCCACCGGTCGATTGCGGAAACGGTATAGGAGAGCGATGCAATAGGCTGTTCCCTGCGCCGGTTCAGCACTTGCGTGTCCCCGGCGTCCTCCCGCGAGTAGTCCCCTTCTTCCCCGTCGTTGGTGTAGGGGGAAGTGACAGAATACACCGCAAACGGGAACTTGGTCTCAGGCTGTACCTGGCTCGCCAGAAGCACCGGAATGCCGATGGCGGCCGAGATGTCGGCGGCCAGCGTGTTTCTCAGCTCAGTGATAGTCACCGCGGGCTTGCCTCCCCTCTCTTCTCCACCACATAGCGCTTGAGGGAGTGGATGGGGCCGTGGGTCAGCTCTTGCTTGACGGTGTATTCCTGCCCGTCGAAGGTGTCCCGTATCATCTGCCCCGGCCGGACCGCGTAGCCGTTGGTGTACAGCTTCATGCTGTTCTTGGTGTAGGTCCCAGCCTCAGCGTACTGCAAATCCTCGTTATTCACGGGCATGATGCAGCCGTCGAAGGTCTTAGCCGTGGGCGTGGTCGGCTTCCACTGGCCGCCGGCCGCCTGATCGTAGCTGCCGCCCGGCACAATCTCTTCGATTTTGTGCAGCAGCCCGCGGGGAATCCGCGGCTTTGCGTACTTCACTCTTCTCCCTCCCCGTTGTCAATCTCGTAGCTGATGGATTCGTACAGCCTGCCCGTGTTGTACAGGGGCTTGTCGGTTTTGGCCGTCTTCATGGTGATGTCGCTCTTAGGCGGGTCGATGCCCGCCATGATATAGTCCCGGGTCATCTGGGCGGCCCGCTCCCCGATGTAGTTCGCGGCTTCCTCTGCGGTCTTGCGGTCCATGACGATCATGTCGATGGCCTTCTCGCACAGCTCTGCCAGCTGCTTGCGGCCGTTGTCAAAGCTCCCGCGGATGAAGCTGCGCTCAGGGATGGTAACGGACGGGAGCAGCAGGAAAAGGAAATTCAGGTCTTCCTTTCCCTCTGCCCTTGTCACCCCGAACAGGTGCCCGCTCTTGGACGTGATAAAAAACAGGTCCGGGAAATCCCGGGGGCTTTTGTCAACTGCCCGGGGGTCGATGGGGATTGCTAGATTGTGCCCAGGCTTTGCGCGGATGGTCGCGCCGTACTCATGCGTGGACGCCACCATGAGCGTGAAGCTGTCTGCCTTCCCCTGGATGCCGATGTGGATCCGCATCTTCATGAGGGCCTGCAGCTCCCGCCGTACCCGAATGATTTCCGGCCTCAAAGTGTCGCTTATGATAGACATGGTTACAACCTTGTGTAGTATCCGATAATATCCAGCCAGCTTTGGCGCGGTTCCTTGTCAAAGGTCCAGCTCACATCAGAGATGGAGAAGGCAGACAAGCCCTCTGCGCCGTTTTCCATGATGGAAAATTCCTGCTGCGCGATTCCCCACACAATGCCTTGCAGGTCTGCGGGAAGCGTACAGGGATTGTCCTCTGTGGCGTCTTTGGGAAGCACATACCCTGCGGTGTACTTAACCTCAAGGTACCGGGACGCCAGCAGGTAGTCATAGGACAGGCCGCCGGTGTAGCCCTGGAATGTCCACCCGTCGTCCTTGTAAATGACGCCTATCCGGCCGTCCTCTGTGTACTCATAATCGGTATCGGGAATAATCTGCCCGCTCGTAGTGTCCTTGACGTACTCAACGTCCGTCACGGGCCACTGCTTGAGCACCAGTTCTTGCGCCCCCGCCGCCGCGTAGCGCTGGACATAGGTCTGCTGCTTGAAAATCCTGCCGGTCATGCTCTCAATCCACGCCGAAGCGTAGTTGATGAGATTGGTCAGCACGTCGTCCCGCTGCGGGTCAACGTCGTCCGGCTCAATGCCCAGCATGGTCTTCACCGTCTCCAGCGTCGTGAGCGCATTATCAGCAAGCGCAACACTCATAGCCTCACCTCCCCTCCGGGCGCTTTTGAGGCGGATTATTCGCCCGCCTTGCCCTTTTGCTTGCGCTTATCGGCCCCGGTCTTTTCGGCCTCTTTCCGGCCTTCTTTGGCCTTCCCCTCTGCGGGGTGCATCGCCTTGTCAGACGAGGGGCCGGGCCTGCTGTAGGTCCTCATGGGTTACACCGGCTCTTCCCGGGCGTCGCCCAGGGCCAGGGCGCAGGTGGCGGTAACGCTGGGAGAACTGCCGCCGGTGTAGCTCTGCGAGACAGTCGCCTTGATGTACCGCTTGCAGCCCACCAGGTCCAGATCCACGTTCAGGAGCTGGTTGCCTGCCGGGTCTGCTTCAATGGTCACAGCACCGGCGTCGTCGGTGATCTTGTCCAGCACGACGAGCTTGTCCGCCACAGGGGTGTAGCTGCCGCTCTCAGTATCGCACTCAGTGAGCACAACCTTGACGGCGATGCCGGTGGGAGTGCCGCTGGCCGCCCCCAGCTGGATGCCCAGGATCGCGGAGATGAAGCCCTCCCGGTCGACGGCGTCGCCGCTGGTGTAGGGCGCCACCTGGACGTTTTCGAGAAGCATACGTTTCATGTTGTCTTTCCCCTTTCTGTTGTCTTTCGCCTTATTGGTCTACTGCCGGTCAGGCGGTGGCGACGTTGTTCACCACGATGAAGCTCTCGGTGTGGCGGACGGCGAAGTCGATGTACATCAGGGCGCGGGTGGCGCTCAGATTTTCGTCGAAAGCGTTGTGCTGCACGCCGTTTTCGTCAACCCAGGAGCCGTCCAGGGTGGTGTAGGTCTCCAGGCCGGCCTGTTCGCCGGCCAGCAGGTCCGCCCAGTTGCCGAAGATGATAGAGGTCTTCCCGTTGCTGTCGGTGGGAATCTGGTTGGACCGCTTGTAGGGATAGCCCAGCAGGTTGCCGCCGGCCATTTCCTCGCGGTAGATGTACTCGCCGGTGGTGGTCTTCAGGTTCTTCAGGTAGCCCTCAACGGTGGCGTTGAAGGTCCAGCCCAGGCTCACGTCGTCGACGTTCTTGCTCAGGACCTTAGCCTCCAGCCAGACGGGGAAGTCTGCGGTGATCTTGCCGTTGCTGTCGGCCAGGGCGGCGTTGCTCAGAGCGGTGGCGTCCACCTTCTCGATCGCCTTGTTGTTGGCGATGCCCAGGGGCTGGAACTCACCGCCGGTGCCGAACATGGCGCCAAAATCCATGCCGAGCTGCATCCGGCGGGTCAGGTCGGACGCGAACAGGGCGTCAGCAGAGTAGTTGGTGGACATGAGCAGCTCGCGGGTCTGGGGCACGATGGCCTCCAGCCGCTTTGCGCTCAGCTTCACATTGCCAAAGGTCGGCTGCGTCTTGGCAATGCGCCGGGCCTCACCGCCCCAGGTGGCGCGGGTGCCGGAGGTCATCTTGGGGATGTTGAGGTTGCCGTTGGGCATAGGAACGCGCCGAGCGCCCAGCTCGAAGACGACAGTCTTCGGGTAAAGCTGCTCGATAACCTCATCCATGTAAATCTGGGGAATCAGGTAGCCGCCGCCGGTGGGGGAAGTAACGCTCATGGCCTTGAACTCCCGGGCCATGTCCTCATCGCCGTACAGCTTCTTGGCATAGTAGGCGGCCCGCTCAGGGTCATGGCGGCCGAAGACGTCATAGGCCTTAACCGCCCGGGCGAGCTTGACATCTGCAGGGATCTTCTTGACCTCTTTCTGCTGCTGCGCAGCGCCGGGGTTCATCAGGAAGATGGTGGAATACTTGCGCTGGGCGGGGGCGGGCTTGACGGCGGGCTTGCTCACGGCCTTGGTGCCCTTGGTCTGGGCGGGGGCGGCGGCACCCTTGGTGTCATCGGGGTCCTCGCCCTCTTTGGCCGCATCCTCTGCCGCCTGGGCGTCCATGATGGCGGTCAGCTCTGCCATGACCTCATCTGCGGTCATTTCCTCGGGGACTTCCTCGCCAGCCTCTTTGCGAGCCTTGCGCTTCTCGGTGGCGGCGTTGATGGCGGCGCTGACGAGCTCGCCCAGGTCGCCGGATTTATCGATGCCGGTGTCGGCGGCGGTGCCGTCGCCGGTCACGTCGTCGCCCTTGGAGCAAGCCTCAATCATGGACTTGAGCTGGTCAAAGTCGATGGTGCTCTTTTTCTGCATTGTGTACCTCCTTAAAGTACAATCTCGATGATGTTCTTTGCCGCTGCGCCTTTGGTGCCGCGGCTTTTGTCGGACTGTTTCTCCCCGTTGTTTTCGGCCTCACCAATAAGAGCTTCCAGCGCGCTGGCTGCCCCTTTCATCGTCTCCAGGGCATCTTTCAGAGTCTTGAGCCGGGCGCCGGAAATTTTGCGCCCCTCTTTGACTTCCCGTTCTGCCTCGCGGACGATTTGGGCGGCTCCCTGGGCGGTGTCGGCTGCCTTGTAGTCGGTGATCGTCGCCAGCGGGTTCATCGCCCACGTCACAACGCTCACTTCCCACAACTTGACCTCCCGCAGGTGTCGGATGCCGTCCTGGTCGTAGTCAAAAACGATAGGGTCATACCCGATGGACAGCTCGTTCAGCACATGGTCCCTGAGCAGGATTTTGATGTCCTTGCCCATAGACGTGTCGCTGATTTTGGCCTTGAGATACAGGCCCCGGCTGTCCTCTCTCAATTCGATGGGCTTGCCGATGGGGAGCCAGCAGTCATTGTGCAGAGCGAGGATTTTCACCCGGTCTGCGCTTTCGGCGATTGTCTTCGTGAAAGCCCCCGGTTCTACGATGTCTCCGCCATCGTCAACGTTGCCGAAGATGGAGCCGTAGCCGGAGAACACGCCCTGTTCCTCATCGTATTCGTCCAGGTCGAAAAGCAGGGTCTTGTGCTCGGTCTTTCGGCCTTGCTGCTTGACCCCGCGGGTAAGCGATCTCTCCCATGCGGCGACGCCGCATTTGGTGGAGTAGTAGAGCGGCGCTGCTTTCAGGTTATCCAGGGCCAGCCGCGCCGCGTCGGCTGCCTTGTCCGTGCCATGTCTGGCCGCCTCAAAGGTCATTCCCGCGGCCAAATCCTCGGGACGTATCTTTTCCTTTGCGAGGTCGGCCCCGAGGCTTTCTGCGGCCTCTTTGGCCTGCTGTGCGGTGTATTCCATTGACGCCTCCTAGAAATTCGGGGTGCATACGCACCGGCAGTTGATGGTCTCCCGGGCCGGCCCCTCGGGGTCCCGTGGGTATCTCAGCCCATTGGAGAATTTCGCGTTGAAGGGCACCGTCTCCCCTTCCATGTCCTTGTGCCAGTCCCGGAAGTCCGGCGTGACGGTCATGTGGTGCCAGGTCTTGGTGCGGGCGCCAGCCTTGCCCATCATGTCGTACTGGCCGGTGGACAGGCTTGTCATGGTCTCCTGATTGGCAATGAGCCGCGCCCGGCGTTCGTTGGTGTTCATGACCTTTAGGATGTTCTCAGAGATCGTCTTGGTGCTGTCGCCGTTCTCGATGCCGGCGGCGACCACATGGGCGATGTCGTTCTTTGTGGTCTCGGTGATTCCAACCACCCGCTGGCCGCCGCGCAGCTTGGCATGACTGATAAGCTCAGGCCGCTGCACCGCTCGCAGGCCGTAGGTATCCTGGGCCAGCTTTGCGCCGGCGTCGTAGGCCTGTTTCCAAAGCGGCATGAAGATCCGGCTCAGAGCTTCTTCCTCCCCGGGCCAGTCAATCAGCCGGCCGGTAAACTCATCCATGAGGCGCTGCTGCTGTTCCGGCGTGAGCTTGTCCCAGGCTTCCTTATCCACGCGGCCGGTCTGGGTGATGTACTGCTTCAGGGCGTCCCACGCCGTGCTGTCCGCCTTCTCGGTTTCGCCGAGGGCGGCGCCAATCCGGCGGGCCTGTTCCCGGAAGTATTTCATGGTGGCAATCTCAAACGCCCCGATACTCTGCCGGGCGGCCGCGTCCTCGCTGAGCACCAATCTGCGTAGGCTGATGCTCTTTTTCGCCTTGCCCCCTAGCCCTGTTACCTCTACAAGGTCCGAGCCCTCTGCAGGGGCCTCAACGGGGGCATGAGCAACAGCGGCCGCGCTTCCATCCTCGGACTGGCCGGACTGGTCAGCCTGTCCGGTGCTGTCCGGTATCGTCCCGTACTGCATCGTCATCATGCTGCCGCTGACGCCGGCCGGGTCTTCTCCCTCCCGCAGGTAGAGGTCAGAGAAGGTTATCTTGTACACCTTCCCGTTGCCGTTAGGCACAGGCGGCATATCCATCAGTTCCCGGGCCTCATCTTTCGTCAGCAGGCCGGCGTTCCAGCCGTCCAGGGCTTTCGCCTTGTCAAATTCCTGGTTTTTGGGGATGATGTTGTCATAGTGCCATACCAGGTTTTCCCCGAACTGCGAGACAAGCTGCTGGTTGATTGCATACTCCCGGCGTTTCAGCCGCGGGGTGAGGACGTTCTGAGCATAGATGTACTGGGCAGCCTCAGAGGTGGCCCTGTTGCTGCTTTCCGTGATGCCCATGATCTCCCGGGGGACACCGAAATGCTCCAGCACGGCGTCTCGCAGGTAGGTCCGGCCCTGAATCATGTCCATGTCCTTCATGTTTTCGGACACTTTTTGGACGCTGATATTTCCCGCAAGGGTGGCAACGCCGTGAGACTTGAAAACGCCCTTGAATTTCTCAAGCCACTCGGCCCGGAAACGGGAGCGCTGCTGTTCAGTCGCCCCGGGCATGGAGATAATCAGGTCCGGGGTGGCGTCGTTGTAAAAGAAGCGCTTCTGGAATTTCGCGGCGTATTCGTCAATCTCGACTTCATCTGCCACGGATTCCGCCTGGCCCAAGCCCCGAAGGAAAGGGTCCAGGGGGTTAAGGTCCTTCATCACGAACATATCGTCCACGGATATATCCATGATGTTTCCGCTGGTTGTGCGTACGGTGTAGTACGGGTGCCCGAGATAGGGTGTCATCTGGACCCAATGCGTAGGCACCGGCCACAGCTCTGCCGGCCTGCCGGCGGCGTCCCGCTCCATGACAAAATACCCCTCGCCTTTCAGCAAGAGGTAAATTTCCTGCAGCCTCCAGATGGATGCCGCGGAAAACTCGTACAGCGGGTTCGGGTTCTCCCAGAAGTCCAGAAAGCTGTGCTTCTCCAGCTCATGCTCTTCCCCGTTGTCGTCTATTACATAGAGCTTCCCGGTCGCAAACGACAGGTCCGAGGCGATCTTCTCCACCACTGCAAGCCGCGGGCTTTTTGAGAAGGTTTTCATCCAGTCATAGGCGTTGCGCTCCGGCGGGTGCGTCCATCTCGGAAGCATCGCGGACGGGTTTTCGCTGATGTACTCCCGGCTCGGCTCTCTTCGCCGGCGGTTAAACCAAGGCATTCTCGATACCTCCCTTCTTTCTTCCTCTCAGACCACTTCCAGGTCCCAAGAGGTATTGGATTCGTAGAGCGCAAGGGCCAGGGCGTCCCCCATATCGGGGGAGGACAGGCCGCGCTTCTTCATGGCTTCTTTCTTCTCCAGCTCAATTTTGCCGTTGCTGTTGACGGTGTACTTTCGGTTGGAGAGCTGGCTTATCTGCTTATCGTCCGGCCACAGCTTGAGGGTCTGTGTCCGCAGCGCCTCCCGCACCGTGCCCCACATGAGGCCGGTGCTGTTCTGGTAGCTCACCGGGTCGCTGTCGCTCACCGTTCCGCCTTCCCCGCCAAAGTGGCACTCATAGATTTCAAGCTCAAACGGCGGGGGCGGGTCGTTGTCTCCCGCATAGAGCTGCGCGCGCTGCTTCTCCACTTCCTCGGTGATCTGTTCCCGCAGCTCCATGAGGCGGTCAAAGACGCCGACGCCCAGGCCGTCGCAGTCGATTTTGACATTGATTTTGGCCCAGGGCTGCGCCAGGGCGTAGCGCTTGATAAGCTGGACGGCGCGGCCGGAAAGCTCCATCGTGTCATTGTGGTGGTAAATTTCCGGTTCTTCCTGCACCCTTTTGTCTAATACCGGGCACATGACAGAGCTGTCATCGCCGTACCGGGCAACGTCAATCCCGATGTCAACCCTTGCGGCCCGGGTGATTTCCGGGGCCGGGGCTTCACTGGCCCGTTCCGCCCATTCCATCGGAATGAAGCTGTCGGGGAGCGCCCGGGGGAAGTCCCCGGCCACACGGACGCGGAAGACGTCGCTGTCTTCCCCGAACATCTCGATGATGGTCTGCACGAACGTTTCATCGACCCTGCTGCTGTCCCGGCCGTCAATGTGCATCGTGTGGTACTGCGCCCGGTTCTTGTGGTGGGAATCGAAGAAGAATCCGGTCAGCTTGGTGGGGTTGCCGGCCATGAACAGGCGGCTCCCCTCTGTGGTCAGGGCGCCAAGGATAGGCTCGAAAACCTTGTCGTCAACGCCGCTGGCCTCGTCGATGATGTAGAGAACATGGCTTGCGTGGAAGCCCTGCAGGGCGTCGGGCTTGCTGGCCGTCCGGGCCACCGCAAACCACTCCTCCCGGTATCCCCGCATGAAGACCTTCTCTTGTGTCCAGATGATGTCCTTTTCCAGCACCGGGTTGTTGCGCAGCCACTTGCTCACCTCGGCCCACAAGATGTCATACAGCTGATGCTTGGTCGGGGCGGTGCAAGGGATTTTCGGGTACGGACGGGTTGACAGAAACCATATGATGAGCCAGCTCTCCACCGCGCTCTTTCCGACGCCGTGGCCGCTGCGGACGCTCGTAAGAGGGTTATCCGCAACGCTCCGCAGCATCTCCCGCTGCAGGCGATCCGGCCGCGCCCTTATGATATCCTCCACAAACTCGACCGGGTGGTCAGCGTAGAACATGATGGCTTCAGGGTTCAGGCTCATGCTCTTCCTGCCTCCTTCTCCATGCCTCGTTGATGGCGTCCGCGAGGGTCGCCGGTTCCTCCGCGCCGTGGGCTGCGGCCTCGGTCCTGGCCGTCTCAAGCTCGGCGACGCGGCTTTCCCTCTCGATGGCCGTTGCCACCTTGATGAACATCACAAGCTCTTTCGGCGCGATGTCCGACGGCTTGGTCTCTGCCAGCGACATGATGGCGGCGTTTTGCAGCTGCATTGCTATCTTGGTGTGCCGTTGGTACATCTTCCTCAGCTCATCTGCGGCGGCCTTTTTGGCCTCTTTCTGGAGCTGATTGTCCCAGGACCGGCAGCGCTCGACCCACTTCCAGTGGCTGCTCCAGCGCTCTATCAGTCGCTTGCTTTTGCCGAGCTTTTGCCGCACTTTCTCCGTACTGCGCTTTGGTCCCATGTCGCGGTAGGCCAGAAATGCCTCATAGGCCTTTTCGCTCTCCTCTTCCTGGCGGTCCCAAGGATTATCCTGTTCGCATTTTTTAGGCATTTCCTCCCCTCATTTCGTCGTCAGATTCCCGGGCGGCGCTCCCCGAGGCTCTGCGCCCACAGCCCAGGGCTGTGCCGGCCTACTCATGGTCCGCCTTTCCGAAGACCTTGCGATAGTAGTCCGTCTTCTCTGCCAATTCCTGCTGCATGATGCCGGCGAGGCTCTGCTTGCGGATTTTCCGGCCGCTGCCTGCGGTCTGGTCCAGGGTCTTGAAGGCGTCGGCCGTTCCCACAGTCTTCATCAGCTCGGTGGGCTGTGGGTTCTTCCCGTTCATCATCATGCAGATGTTATAGGTATTCGGCTTGAATCCTTCCAGGCCCTCGATGCCGCAGCAGGTCATATCGTCGCCCATGCTGCGCAGCCGGTTTTCGCCGGCGTAGAACTTGAGGCCGCAGCGATGGGCCTCTGCCTTGATTTGCTCAAAATCCGCCCGCAGCAGCTCGATGGGGTACACACAGTCCCCGCCGATGCGGACAAGCCCGGGCTTCTTTTTGGCGAACTTCATCCCCTCCAGCACAACGCCGTGGGCGCCAGCCTCAGCCACCCGCGGGAGGTTGTCGAGGACATCTTTCCGCACCTCGTGCATATAGGGCTGGATGCGGACGATGGTCCGCTGCACCCTGCGCGAAACAGTTTTTAGAATCTGCAGGCGCTCTTCGTAGGTCGGGGTGCCGCGTTCCAGGCAGTCGTACTTGCTGCACACCATGCTGATCTGCACGACGCAGTTGCAGCGCTCCAGCAGGTCCAGGTATTCGGGGTCTGCGACGAGGCGGCCCTTGGTGGAGACCACAAAGGGGTATCGGGTCTCTGCCAGGAGCTTCAGGCATTCCAGACTGTATCTGTACTTTTTCTCCACCGGCTGGAAGGGGTCACTCATGCCGCCCCAGTGGATGGGGATGTTCCAGTCGCACCACCTGGTTTCGCCGGTGCGTTTGCCCTCGATAAAAGCCCTGAGCGCCCGGACGTCGTCGCCCTTGCTCACGGCGTCCAGCTGCCCGTTCTTTTTCTGTACAAAGCAGTACCGGCAGCCGTGGGTGCAGCCCACATAGGTATCAAAGCGCACCGGCAGGTTGCAGAGCACGATTTGGCTCCCGCACTTACACGCCACTGTCTTTCCCTCCCTCTGCAACGGTCTTGAGTATCACAGCGACAAGGTCGTCTTTGCCGTTCTTCTTGACATAGTCTTCCAGAGCCTCCCGGTCGTCCCGGTCGAACTTGAGCGAGATATTGAAGGTTTTCTCGATTTCGGCCAGCTCGTTGTCAATCATCCCCTGGTCGATCTGCTGCTCCAGTTTGGCCTGTACCTCTTCAATCTCGGCCACGGAAAAGCCGGTCTCTGTGGCGCGGTCGCCCAGCTCATCCAGGAGCTGCCCCAACTTTTCGGGTTCCCAGCGGCCGCCGGTCTTGTTGAGCGCGATGTTCAGCTCTTTCTCTTTCAGGTCGTCCAGGTCCACGACGGATACCCATACTTCCTCATGGCCGAGGTCCTGTTCCACCGTGAGGCGCTGATGGCCGCCCACTACGCGGTTTGTCCTGCGGTTCCATACAATCGGCTCGACCTGGCCGAAATGCTCCAGGCTGTACTTGAGGGCCTCGTACTCATTGTCTCCCGGCCGCAGCTCCACGCGGGGATTGTAGGCGGCGCGCTCCATGTCCGCGATGCGCTTCTTGATAATCTCCATCATGCCAGCCCCTTTACTCTGTCCATGACAGCCTTCGACAGGCCCATCTTCCCGTAGTCCTCGATGTACCTGTTTACGCTCTGGTGCTGTTCCTCCGGCAGGGTGAAGGTGGCCGTGAAGGTGCCGCTTTCGGTCTTCCCGACGTCCGAGAAATTCTCCTGCAGCAGGTCCTCGATGTGGCCGAAGTCTTCCCCCATCAGGGTGACTTCCAGCTCGGTGAATCCGGTTGCCAACAGGTTTCCGCCGGCTTCCCGGATTTCTTTGATAAGTTCGGTCAGCTTGCCTACCTCCCAAATGCCCTTCACCTTGTTCAGCAGGACATTGAGGATCTTTTCTTCCTCCAGGTCGAGATGCACCACCACGACGGTATCCTCGGTGACGCCGCGCGCCAGAAGAACGTTCCGCCTCTGATGTCCGCCAACGATGTTGCCTGTGGTTTCGTTCCAGATAACAGGAAGCACGCAGTCAAATTCCTCGATGCTGGCGTTCAGTGCCTCCCACTCAGGGTCCCCCGGTTTCAACTCTACCCGCGGGTTATAGTCCGCCGGCGTGAGTGTGCGCAAGTCCATCCTCTGTGTTTCCATGTGCCGTCCCCTTTCCAACGCAAAAACCGCCCCGGTGAGTACCGAGGCGGTTTGCATAATTTTGACTGTAAAAGAGTATATCACAGTAAACTTGCGCCGGTCTATTGCGTGATTTTTGCGCGGGGTTTTTGCACTACAGGATAGCCATAGCGCCGTACAGCCAGACAGCCATACGCTGCACAAGGCGCTTGCGGTTCCTCCAAACCGTCGAGGTGTCACACGGGATGTCGGCCGCGATTTCGTCATCGGTCTTTCCGCCGATGTACTTGCCCTCCACGGTCTTGTAGTAGGCATCACCGGCGATGGTGGACAGGGCTTTTTCCATCGTATCGACCTCCATTTGGTCGAATGCGATGCGGGATTCCATATCCTGGATAAGGCGGTCTTTTGCTTCCTCAGGGTCGAGCCGCAGGCCGCCGCTCTTGCAAAAGCGCGTGATGCTCCCGCTCTTCCCCCGGACGCCATAGGTCCGCAGTTCCTCCAGGCTCTCCCGGTTCTCTTCGATTCTCTTGCGCAGCACGGGGAGGGCGTAGAGGCGGCGCTCGGTGGCCTTATAAGCGTCCTTTGGGGAGCTCTTTGCTGCGGCCCAGCCGGCCTCTACGGCCTGTCTGATGATTTCATGTACGTCTTCTTTCTGCTGTTTCGCCATTGACCTGTCTCCCTCCGCATGGTAAAATAAGCTTTAGGCTAGGCTGTCTTCCTGCGGGGAGGCGGCTTTTTTATTATGTTTCGGGTTCTGCGCTGCCCGTGGCGTCGCTCCCGGTTTGGTCGGCTTCATTTACAGTCACATACACGTTCGGTGGCGGTCTCCGGGCCCACCATGTCCGGTGGCCGTCGAAGACATCTTTCTCGATTCGGCTTTCAATCGCCGCCCGGGTATCGGTGAGGTTGCTCTCTGCGTACTTCACGAGGAATGCTGCCTCCAGCACCTCCACCCGTCTCTCCAGGTCACGGATGCGCTTTTGCTCCCTCTTGCTCATTTTGTGCCTTCCTCCCCGTTGCACCCGCTCACGGCCGTCTGGAGGATGTACTTATCCATTTTCAAATCCTCCATTTCATGGCAACCTGCCGGGCGCTCCCCGCGACCTCGGAAAGGCACCGCTCGAAGATTTCCTCTTTCTCCCGGTCGGTGTGCTGGGCGGGCTTTGCCAGGGCCTCGGACATCTTCACGCGGTTCGCCATTTTGCGGCGGGCGTCGAAGTCGGCCGCGTATTCGTCCCAGCCCTCGACCGTGCTGTCGATGACCTCAAGGTCTTCCCTCAGCGCCAGCTTGGCGCACTTGCAGATTTGGGAGAATGCGTACTCCATGCCGCCCTCTTTTGCCCATCCGTTGACCTGGGCGTAGTTCTTGCGGCTTTCGTCCAGCAGCCTTGTGAGGCGGGTCTTGCCGTAGCCCAGGACGTGGATGGACGCAAGCTCGTACATCTGCCAGGCGATGCTTGCGGAGGAATCGCCCGCCATTCTGAGCTGCCGTTCTTTCCGGTTTCGCGGGGCGCGCAGGACGGGCACCCGGAACTCCAGCGGCCCCTTGTCCCCGATCTGGCCGCGCAGCCATTCGTCTGCGGCCTTGCTGCCGCCCTCTGCCAGCTTGCCGGCGTATACATCCTGTATTTTTTCGAGGTCATCCTGGATGCGGTTCAGGCGGTCTGCGCCCACGCCGAACTCTTGGTGCAGTGCGATGAGGGAGCACCAGCAGGTAATCTGCGCTGTCGCCCCCCTGGTTTCATCCATCTGTCTTTCAAATGTCATCGGTCCTCTTTGCCCTCCAGTTTGATAACTTAAGTTGAAAACTTAACGCAAAACATAATAAAACTTCAAATAGGTTTTAAATTTCGTTTCACTTTTCATCTGAGATTCGCTCAGATCGCTGCAGTGCCAGTAGAATGCAATAACAGATTTTTGCTGCAAAAGGGTTAATCATGGTCAATCCTCCATAAGGTTTCCCCATCCCTTTACAGACTCTGGGTCTTTGGTATCAATGATTACGACCGGATCCACGTTCCATCCACGAAGGTTCTGGTCTGCATACTGACAGAACATTTTGGCCTGGTCTACTGTCTCAAACTCCGCAAAACAGGTGGTGTACATCTGGTACAGGTAAACCTTGCCGGGCCTCATTTTCGGCCGCAGCTCCGCGCCGCGCTCTGCCGCCACTTTGTGCCAGCTTCGGCACTCCATTGGTGGGCCTTGCAGCAAAGGCGATCTGATCCACCAGCCAGCGCTGGTATTCTTTGACGGCGCAGCAAGTTTCAGGTCGCAATCGTCCAGTAGAAACACCACATTGTTTCCAACTCTCACGGTGATTTTTGCATTTTTCTGTTCCATGCTCATTCCACCACATACAGTGTGCCGTCGGCGTTGTGCCGGGGTACAATCCCGGAATACGAAACGCCGCCGAGGCCGTAATCCTCATAGAGGATGTACTGAACGCCGGTTTCAGAGTCCTGGTAAACTTTAAAGCGGCCGTCTTTGTGTACAAGTTCCATCTCGAACAGGGCTTCCGTGGACTCGCGGGCTCCGCTGGCCTCGATCTGCTGGCCGCATCCAAAAAACACAGCAGCCAGAGTCAGAGCGGCCGCTGCAATCACGATTTTCTTTTTCATGCTTTTGCGCCCTCCATCACTTGAACAACCGGCCGGTGCGCTTGTCTCTCAGCACCACCCGTCCCACAATCTCAAACCCAGCACCATCCGCCACATAACGCAGGACGTGGACCAGGTCGCTGACCCGTTTTTCATCCCGGCCCAGGTTTTCCTCGGCCTTGGTCCGAGTGGGGTCGGGCAGCCCGCTGGGGTTGTGGCCATAACGATCATCCGACATTGCTTCCTCCATCTCCCGAAGGTTCGGGAACAATTCTTCAAAGGGTACTTCCAGGGCCGTGGAAATAGATACCAGGGTTTCAACATCCAAGGGCCTGCGCCCGTTCTCGTACATCCAAATCCAGGCAGCCGTGGTGCCTATTTTTTGCCCAAGTTCCGCCTGTGTCATACCCTTCTTTTTTCTGGCTTCTCTAATTTTTCGGCCAATTTCCAAATCGATCATGATCTATACTCCTTGATGTCAGGACGCCAGAGCATTTCAGGGCAGGGCTGGCCGCAATTACATCTCAAGCTGCCCGCCTCAATAACAGCGCTCTCCAGATTGGTGTGGCCGTAAGTCCTATGTCCACAGCTTTCACATTCAAACTCAAAGCGGGCTGTGCTGTCCTGGTTCAGCCACAAGATTTCGCCGCAACTGCACTCCAGACTTGTTACCCATTGCCTGGAGAACTTGATAAAAGTCTTTTTGCAGGCAGGGCACCGAAGAAGCATGAGGCCCTTCACTGCATCCCTTCTTTCTTCCTCCGCTTCTTTCTTTTCCGGCTTTTCGTCCGCATCCTCCTGAGAGGCACTCTGAGGGCCCGAATCAGGCATTTTGATTTCCTCCAAGGCATTTTCCCCTTTTTCGATACGATCCAAAACAAGGCGCTTTATGGTACCCATAGTATCGTCCATCCATTTTCGTGTATTGCCGTTGGCGGTGGTGGTGTTCTGGAAAATGACACCGTCCACATCATTGCTTCCAGGTTCCGGACGGATAACGAGCGTGATTTGGATTTTCGTGTTTTTCACTTTGTCCCTCCTATATGCCAGTCAATATTTGAGCTCCGCGCCACAATACGGGCAGTATTTATACGTTCTGAACGACATAAATACATCCCCGCATTCTCCGCATTCATAGCCAAATCCTCGGAATAGCGCCTTTGCAGTGCGGCGCGGGTGATCCGCTTTTACCTCCGGCGCATCCTTAAGGTCCTGCGCCGTAACGTAGAACAGCTGACGGTCGTCTTAAACCGTGACCGCCATTCTGAACTTGAGCCTTTCGACATCAACCAGATGCAACTTTAACCCCCCTTTTGTCCGTATTTTTCTATGATTTTTTTGATCTCTGCCCGCTCTTCCTCCCGGCTCAGCTCTGAAGATCTCCGGAATGCGCACCCAAAAAACAGCACAATGGTGGTGGCAAAAGCGAGTGCAGCGGCCACCGCAGCGGCGGTCATGCGGGGGCCTCCCGCGCTGCCCGGGTGTTATCCAGCAGTCTCAAATTCATCCCTCCCTCGGATAGAATCTATTCATCGGGCGCTGCTGCGCCCGCTGTATCCAAACAAACCCCCGTGCGCGCCAACGTCGCGGGGGTGCCCTTGAGCCGGGCCGCTGCCGCCGAACTTACCCGCCGGCGGCCACGGGTGCGTAGAAGCGCTGGGCGCGCGAGGTGGACAGGGCCCCGTGTTGGCCCCGGGCCCGTCGGCCCACATATAGCCCTCTGACGCCTGGTACCCGTCAGAGGGGGCGCGGGATGTGCCGTGCCTGCCGCATTTGGGCTGCGGTCTGCCCGCTTCGGATGCCTCCGAAGCCGGCCCGGGCTGCACGCCACGGGCCTTTGGGGAGCATATCGAGGGTCGGTTTTCACGCCCTTGTGCGTATTGAAAGGAGGTTACGCCGCCGTACAGCCCATGCTTCCCCGGCTGCTATGAGTTTCCGCGAATCGGTATGTATAGGCGCGCCGGACTTGGACCGGCTGGCAGCCTGCTGCTGCGCCGTCGTGTCGTCAATCGAAAATGAAGATGATCCTGCCCGGGCCGATGTGGAGCCTGTATTCTTCCAGGTCGTCCGGGGTGACGTACTTGCGCCCCACAATCTCCTTCATGTCTTTCCAGATACTCCAAGGGATGCGGTATACAGCATCGTCTCCAAAACCGGCCAGGACAAACGCATAAGCTCCGAGGGTGAAATACTTGTCCAGGCGCTCTGCCTGTTCTGATGTAACCCGGCCTTGCTCCATCCTCCCAGTGGTGGTGTATTTGGCCTCGAAGGCTACCGCTCGGCCGCCCCGGATAACGCCCTTGTAGTCAGGCTGCGCGGGCTTCTCGTAGTAGGAGATAAATTTCCCGCCGCCCAGGTTCTTTGTCGGGTGCATAGGCTCCGGCGTCTTCTCCACAGCTGCCTCTCCAGACCGCTCATAGAACAGCAGAGATTCCGCAATCCTGTCTTCAAACCTTGCTCCAAGCGCCTTGTTGAGCGCCCCGCGGTACTGGGCCGCCGGGTCTTTCCTCTGGGGCGCTCGGCAAGAGCGGCTGCGGGAGATCCTCTTTTTCGTTTCGCTCATTCGGTTTCTTTCCTCCTAGGGCACCAGGGCGGCGACGTCCTGGCATATCTTGCGCCCACAGCTTGCGGGCGTCCGTGTTCGTCCGGATTTGCCGTGCAGCGGATCGCGGTCCCCCGCTTTCCCTGAGGCACCTCGACGCGAGCCAGGCAGCCCCGGCACTTGGGTATGGGCTTATGGCCCGGTATCCACCCCGGCATTCCGACCGGGTATACCTGCACCAGCTCTTCCCCCCAGATGGGGCGGAGGCTGTCTTTCAGGAACACCGGAATCCCGGCCGCTGCGGCCGCGTCCATGATGTTCTCTATCCACTGCCGCTCCGGCTGGTTGTGCTTGCTCCCCGGCCCGGTCATGGCCCCGATGATGACCCATCCGATGCTTGTCATGTAGAACGGGTTCATGCCGCTTTCGGACTCTCTCGGGAATGGCTCAAGCATCGGTTCAATGCTGAGGAATGTTTTATATCCACGGGCGAAGAAAAACGGGTTTTCAGGGGCTACAATCGTGGTTCCGTACCAGAAATTTTCTCTTTCCGGAAGTCTTTTCGCAAGCGCCATTTCGAGATACCTGGACGGGTTTTTCGTCAGGAACAGGTATGTGTGCTGCGGGGCTTTCTCTGCCGCCTCAAAGGTCCTCTCGATCCATCCGTCAGGAACCCATTCGCCGAACAGGTCGCCCATGCTGGATACGAATATTTTCGACGGTTTTTCGAGGCGTTGTGGAAAATCCAGCGTGTAAGCGTGGAACGTCGGCTCGAAGCCTTTGGGGTACGGCGTCCCGCGCAGCCTGCGGCCGTCTTGGTCCACTACCTGGGCCGGCACGTCCAGGTAGTACAGCCCCGACCCGCGCGGTAAGCATTCCAGCGGGTTCACCTCCGGCCGCTCACAAGCCTGAGGCTTGAATCGGTCGGCGATGCGGCGGGCGTAGCAGTAGCTGCAGCCGTGCCGGCAGCCGGTAACGGGGTTCCAGGTGTAGTCGCACCACTCGATGCGGCTCTTATGCAGTGCCATTGTGGTCCTCTCCCTCCAGGTCAAACAGAGAAACTTGCATCTTCTCCATCTCCCGCCGTGCTTCTTCCTGCCTGATCTTCCTCAGGCAGCAAGGCCCGTATCCATCTCGCAGGCCTTGTGCGCTCGTAAGCAGTCCCCCGCAGCGCTTGCACCTGCGGGCCGGGATGGTGAAGACGGTGTCCTTCCCGCTCATGGTGTCGTGGCGGCCAGGATCGCCAGTGCTATGAGGCTCGCAGAGGCCACTTTTGCCCCATTCGCCCGGTCGGGAATACTCTTCCCGCCGAAGGCAAAGACAGTGCCCTCGAAGACGGAAAACAGGATGACGATTTCAGAAATAACCCTCACAGTTTCTCCCCCCCCCGCGGATTTTTCTCGATTTCTACGAAACGGTTCAGGCACTTTGTGTTGTTGCAGAATCTCTGGTTTCCGATGATCCTCAGCGGGCGTCCGCAATACTGGCAGTATAACGCTTCTCCGGCCGGCCGGTCCGCCTGCTTGCTGCGGGCCTCTGCCTCTTCGGCGTGCGTCCCGCAGCAGTTCATCCGGTTGATCGTGCAGAGCAGCGAGCCGGGTTGCACATAGGCCATGCAGACCCCGTTCGCCTTGCAGGTGTCGCAGTCCATCAGCAGCTCCCCCTTTCAGCTCTTGCCGTCCATGCCGATGCCGGCATGGGTGCGGAACTCTTGGTCCATCTCCCCGTAGACGCAGCTGCATACAAAATCCAGCGGGGCCGAGGATGCTATGTGGCGTTCCGCGACCATGTCGAAGACCAGGCAGGCCGCTTCTTTGGGCGTCCACTGCACCGGCGGGGTGTCGTTGATGGCTTTCAGCGCCTCCAGCGTCGTCCTTCCCTCCGGGCTGGACGACTTCCAGGGGATGTGTGACAGGACGCACGCCCGCCGGATTGCGTTCATCGCCTCGCCACGCCGGATTAAATCGCCCTCTGAGGCGATTTTTATGCTAGACAGGTAACTTGTCACCTCATGCCCTAAAACGTCGTCTAAGGGGCTGTTTGCCGCCTCTCCGGCGTTTCTGGCACAGATGCGGCTATCCCACCGCTCGATTTTGGCCCTGACAGCCCCCATGTCGATGGGGTAGCCCGCCTCGTTGAGCCGGCCCAGGCAGACCGACACATCCGCCATTTCCTCCCGGATGGCGGCCCGGCATTCCGCCTCGGTGGCGGGCGTGGGGTTTTCGCCCCGCAGCCGCCGGGCCTCTTTCTGGCAAGCGTGGGCCAGCCGCAGCAGCGATGTGATCGCCTCTGCCAGCTCCACGCACTCTTCGGCCGTCTGCTCCAGCACGGCCGGGGTCCCGATTTCGGACGTGATGTCCATTGCTTGTCCTCCCCTCAGTCTTGTCTCTTGTGGCGGCGGGGCCGGTTTACGGCGTCCGCCAGGAAATCGTTGCCGGACGGTTCCGGCCGGTCCACCCTCTTGCCTCCGCCCGAGCACCCGGGCGGGTGGGCCGCCTGCCAGTCTGCCAGCGTGAGCTGCCCGGCTGCGGCTGCCCTGTCCAGGATCGGCCGGATGTAGGCCAGCGGGCTTTTGGCTTCATGCGCTGCAGCTTCCCGGATGGCGGTGACAATCACCGCATCCTCCATGCCCCTCTCCCGCCATCCCTGGAATGCTTCCCGGGCCGGGAGTGTGAGCCGGTAGCCGCATCCCCGCCAATAGTCCTCCGGGGATTTCGTCGCCGCCGTCGTCTTCTCCTCCGGCCCTGCCCCCGAGGAGGGGGTAGGGGGAGGAGAATATATGTTACTTGTATCTTGTATATTTGTATGGTTGTTGTCGTTTTGCGTGTCGTTTTTCGTTCGACTTTCGTTCGGACTGCGTGTCGTTTTGCGTGTCACGTAAAAATCGGAATCGTGACTTTCTAACGAAGGAACGTCAGATATTTCGGATTTTTGCGTGTCGTTTTGCGTGTCATTTTGCGTGTCGTTTGCGTGTCGTTTGCTTGTCGTTTTGCGTGTCGCTTGCTTGTCGTTTTGCTTGTCGATGCCAGTCAAGCTCATGTAATTATTTATCGTAACAATGCTATATTTGTTGGTTTTTTTGATTGTCACGTAGCTTGTCGCCTCAAGGCGTTCAAGTGAGGTCCTGACGTTTCTTACCGTCAAGCCTGTTTCCTCTGCCAAGATGCTGAGACTGGCAACTCTGCTGCCCGCCTCGATGGCGATCCCGCGCCACTCCTTAGACTGGTAGTTCACGGTAAGCATCAGATGGAAGAACAGCCTGCAAGTGTTCGGGTCATCGTACCATTCCCAGGAGGTGATCCCGCGTGGGATGGCGACGAAACCGGCGCTTGTGTCTATCATCCTGCAGGGTCCCCTCCCTTCTCGCTCCCTTTAGAACGGGAGGTCTTGTTCGTCGGTCTCATCCAGCAGCCTTTCAAGGTCGCTCTCTGAGGCCGGTTCCGGGCCAGTGATTCCTTCCCGGCCCGTACTGCGGGGGACGGCACCCCCGTAAGGATAGACGGCACTATCCTGCTGCCGGACGGCACCGGCAGATGGAGAGACGGCACTCTCCGAAGGAGGGACGGCACCCTCCACGGGAGGGACGGCACCCTCCCCAGAGGGGGACGGCACCCCCTCTATCATCTCATAGCAGATGTCAATCTGCTGCTGCATCCAGCGGAGTATGACGCGCGCTCCCGGGGTCACGTCGTCCGCGGTTAAGTTGTGGTAGATTTTCCCGTCTGAGCCGGGCCGATCTTCTATCTCCGGGCCCTCAACAGCGACGAAGTCGCCTTTGAGGAACATTTCTTCAAGCTCTGGATGATCACCCCATATCCTGGCATTGACATCGTAGTTGAGCCACTGGCCGTCAGGCTGCTTCTCGCTGTGCGCTCTGATGGTCAGCACAAAGGCTCTCTTGCTCCCGATGGGTTTCGTGGACCCGTCCCACCTGAGGGTGCCCGATACCCTCACGCCGGTGCGGGTGCGAATAATCAAAGAGCCTCCCCCTCCGCGAACGGGTCATCATCGTCCGCGGCCGGTTCTGCCGCTTCGGGGATAGCCTCTGCTGTGGTGATCTCGACCGCGGGCTTGGTCGGTGCGGATGGCCTGCGGGTGCGGCGCGGGAGCTGGGCGGGTTCTTCGACCTCCCGGGCGGTTCCCTCCGCCACAACTTCGATTTCGCTCTCATCGTAGAGCAGGCCAAAGGTGCTGGGGAAAGCTTCACGCAGGGCGTGGACTAGGGCGACCTTGCGGATCATGGTTGCAGGCTTAGCAGCCCACATACTCTTTCCGGTGTTGTATTCGTCGAATTTGACCTCATCGTAGCCAGGCCGGGTGCGGTCCTTGCGGTACACCTTCGCCCATCCTCCGAGAAGCGTCTCCCCGTCATAGAGGATGGAGCCCTCCCGGTCGACGATCTGGCCCTCACTGTACACTACGATGCCGGCCTCGAAGCCGTCAAAGGCGGGGTGACGCTCTGCCATTTGCAGGTAGCAGTTCTTGCCCAGGACGATGGTGGCGGGGGTTTCGTCGTTCTTGTTGTCGTAGTGGATGAGATAGGCTTCCTTGGTGAACGGGTTGAGGTGGTAGGCCCTGCAGGTCTCCAGGAAAATCTTACATTCGGCGTCAGTCGCTTTCGGACTGATGAAGTGCCGGACATCCTCGAAGCTGACGGCGAACAGCTCCCCGCTCGCGGTCTCGATCTCAATCGGCGTGGTGGGGGTGGCCGGCGTCATCGCCGTGCGCTGCGCCGTCTGCGGCCGGGCCATGCTGGCCGGCGGCGTCCTGGTTGCGGGTGCGGCCGCCTGTGCTGCGGCCTGGCCGGGTCTCGTAAATGCCATATAGCTACCTTCCTTTCATCACTTGATGCTGCCGAACTTGAAGCCGCGCTCTGCTGCGGCTGCCTTAAACCACAAGATGTCGTCGGCGGTGAACTCCACCCAGAAGCGGTACCGGCGGCGCTCCGGCTCTGCCTGCGGCTCCGGCTGCGCCATATCCGCCATGAGGGCAGTGTCCAGCCGGCCGTCGGATGTGACGAACGCGCTTGCTCTGGCGGCTGCGGCGGCCTCTGAGCGGATTTCCCGCTCTTCCTGTGTCGGCGGTAGGGTAACGGGTGAAGCCTCTCTGACGGCCTCTTGCGCCCGTCTGGCAGCCTCTGCCTGCGCCTGGGCCTCCCTGGCCTGCTGACGGCGGCGGTACTCGTTGAGAGCGTCGTTGAGGCTGAGCGCTCGCAGGTACTCGGTGGTGCAGGCCTCTGCATCCTCCCCGCAGGTGTCGCGGATGATGCGCAGCGCCTCCCGGTGGGTCTCCAGGCCCTTGCGCAGCTCTTTGCTGGCGGCTGCCAGGGTGACGGTCTTATTGAGCCAGCGGGGGTCCAGCACCCGGTCAAAGGGCACCAGGGGCGCCAGGTCGTCCCCGGCCGCGTCCCGGTATACCTGTTCCAGGGCCAGCCGCTTGTCCCGCTTTTCGGCTTCTTCTACCGCCTTGACCTGGGCGTCGATGGCGGCTGAAACCTGCTTGACCTGCCCCCGCATGGCGGTGATCCGGGCCAGCGGCTTGTCCAGGGCCGCCAGGTAGTGCTTCTTGAGGGCGGTGGATGCCTCCCCCAGCTGCTTGTCCCAGCGGTTGACCTGGGCGCGGTCTGCCTTTGCGGACTTGATTTCGTCCACGGTGTAGACCCGGCCGGTGTAGGCCGCCAGCAGGCTGTCGATATTGGCCTGCACCTCGTCTAAGTTGCCTTCCGGCTCAGGGATGGCCGGGGCCTGGACGCGGACGGTGATAAGGTCAGTTGTCACGGTGCTCCCCCTTCCTGTCACGGGCGGCCAGCTGCTTTTCCTTGCGCTCGCGCCGCTCCTTCATCTTCTTCAGGCGTTCGGGGTCTCTGGTTACCCAGCGTTGTTCCCGCCAGCCCATGTACTTCCCGTTCATTCGGATTCGCCCCCTTCGAGGTCGTCTTCGAGGTCGGGTTCCTGGCCGTCGTTATACCCGTAGTAATCATCCGGCGGCTGGAGGCTTGCCATGTAGGCCCGCTCCAGCGCGGCGTCCTGGGCGGCGTGAAGCCGCTCCGAATAGCTATAATCCATCTTCGGTCCTCCTTGACTATGGCCGTGATTTGATGTACAATAGGGATGGTCCTCTGGCTGTGTGCCCTTTGGTCATGTGCCAGAAATTCCGCCTTTCGCCGTTGCGCCGGTGAGGGCGGTTTTTGTTTTTTCGGCCGCAATCATGCAGATGCTTTCGATGCTCTCTGCCAGTCGGCGGAGGAACTGCACATTGCGGTCAAAAGCCGCGACTTCATCCGGGGTGATCTTGCCGTCGAAGGCGATGCGCTCCAGGCTGTCGGCCACGTCCTGCGCCTCATCAATCAGGTGGGACACCCGCAGCGTGGCAAACGGGAGCGGGAGCTTGTCGGCCTTCTTGCCCATCGCCTTGCCCACCGGGCAGTCCGCACAGTAGTGCGGGAGGATGCCCGGGTTCTTGTAGCACTGGGCGTAGACGAGGGCGTCTGCCGGCTCCATTTCGACGTCCCCGCGCTCATGCCGCCCGATGGTTTCGGGCGAGTACGGAACGACGTTGGAAGCTACCATGCGGCTCTCATATCCAGCCTTCAAACGTGCCTCCCGCAGATAAGACGGGGGGCTTTTTTCTGTCGTCGATGACATTCTGCAACAACTCCCTTCCTGTAGAATAGTGTCAAGGGGCGATGCCCTTGATCCGCTTTGCGGAGCGGATGGCGTTGTCGGTGAGCTGCCGCTGCCACGCTCCCTGCGAGGGCGCCCAGCGGAAGCCGCCGGCCTTAAGCTCGGCCCGCATCTCTTCGCCCGGCTTGTCGTCGAAGAGGATCTGGAGCCGGTTCGCTTCCTTGTTGACCACTACCTCCCCGCCGTCGAACTCCCACCCGTGCAGGGTGTCGTCCTGACGCTGCTTCTCCAGCTGCTGGATGCGCTCCCTGATGCGGCGGATGTTCGCATTGTTGTTGGAGAGAAGATAGGAGGGATAGCCGATACGGCCGGCGAAGTCCGGCTCCCTCAGCTCTGCGATGTGTTCGGGGCTGAGGCCCAGCTCTGCGAGCTTGGCGTCGCCTTTGGCGCGGTCCTTCAGGCGAATGGCGGCATTGGCGGCCTTCATCATCTCCTGGTCGCGCTCCAGGGCTTCCAGCTTGGCTTTCAGCTTCTCGATGGCCTGCGGGTCGTCCGAGCTGATGCCGCCCCGGCCGACGCTGCGCATCTGGTCCAGGATGGCCTCTACCCGCCGGTAGTCCTCCAGGTTCCGCTCCCGGGCGGCGTTCTGCTTTTCCTTCTTGCGAACGGGGAAGTTGCCGCCGCCAGACACCAGGATGGACGGGCACCGGGCGTCGATCTCGTTTGCCTGGTTGATGTTGCGGGCCAGCAGCCTGCAATACTTGTCCAGCAGGTAGTCGATCTTGTCGTGGTACATGGGGTCGGTCTCAGCCTTGCACTTGTCGGCGAGGGCCTGGGCCTCTGCCACGCTGGCCTGGTACGACGCCGTGGCGCTGCCCGGCTTGTAGTCGCCGAAACTGTTCATCTCTTTGGCCCGTCTGGCCACATCCTCGTTGATGGGGTAAAACATCCAAAATACCTCCTTAGGCTTCCTGCGGCTCTGTATCCTTCCCGGCGAAGCAGTGGCCGCGATACTGCCAGCCGTCCTCGGTCTTGCGGAACGTGGCGAAGGTCTCGCGCCAGCGCCCGTCCTCGTTGTCGAATGCGTAGCTGTGCGGCTCCCCGCACTGGACCAGCGCCCCGGTAAGGGTGACGGGCGGGAGCGCCGATACAAAGGCGTCCACCACTTCCTCGGTCACCCTGTCGCCCGGCCGGGCCGCCCGCTCAAAGGCACCCGCCCGGCGCCAGGATTCCAGGGTGACAAGCTGATTGCTTCTCATTTCCTGCCTTCCTTTCCCGCTGCGGCCGGCGCGATGCCGTACCGCTCATCAAAATAGCGCCGCACCACCCGCCCCCGGCAAGTGCATTTGCCGCTGACCTCCAGCTCCCGGTTCAGGGCCGCGATGACCTTGTAGCTCTTGCTCTTGGAGTACCCCAGCAGCCGCATGACGTCCTCGGCGTAGTAGAACATCTCATGCGCGCTTTTGATCGGGGTGGAGCTCGTTGTACTGCTTGACCGCATCCTTCACATCCTCCTTCGTGATGTTCCCGGCGTCGAAAGCCTCCATAAAGCCCGTGACGGCCGGTACGATCTTGTAGCCAGCGCACCGGCCGATCGACGTGTCCAGAATCATCTGGTAGCTGAAACCGGGGTGGCCGTGGGTGTCCAGGTACTTCTGAATCTCCCTCTTCGAGACGCCGGTCTTCGACACAAATGCGTCAAGCGCCTGGCCGAAGGGGGTCTTGGGTTTTTTCATTTGCTCTCCCTCTTTTCACTTGTTTTCTGTGCTTGCCTGCTGTATAATAAGGTTACCGGTGACGCCGGTCGGTGCCCGCCGGGGTGCCGCTGCGGTCCTGCCGCTGGGCCTGCTGCCTCTTGTGATCCTGAACATCGGCTGCCACACCAATGATGTAGGACAGAATCGCCAGAAGCAGAAGCGTCCACATGACAGGCGCCAGGCACTCGGCGTGGTACTCGGCGTACCCGAAGAACATGAGAATCGCTTTCATCTTGGTCTATCCCCCTTTTCTGCTTGCGTTGTTTGCTTGCTTGCAAGTAGAATTATAATCCGTAAACTTAGTGATTTCAAGCGAAAACGCTAAGTTTATGGAATTTCTACGTTTTCACTAAATTTTTGGACTTTTTATGTACGTATCAACCGATGTCGCAGCCCGTATAAAAGCTCTTGCGAAGCAGAAGAAAATCCCTCTGAAACAGCTCTTTGCTGAATCTGGCCTCACCGTCAACACCCTATCCAATATGCGGGCCTCCATGCCCAAAGCGGACAACCTGGCCGTCATTGCGGATGCTCTGGATTGCTCGGTGGACTATCTGCTGGGCCGGGCCGCGACGCCGGAGCGGGGCGGCGGGGGTATCCCGCCCGCCCTCTCCCGGCTGGTTGACGCTGCCGCCGATCTGACCGACGAGGAAGTGGAAAAGGCCGTTGAATACGTGGACTTCCTGCGGGCCTCCCGGAAGTGAGGCTCAAAACTTGCCGTCCAGCATATCGGCGAGGGCGTCCCACCCTTGCAGGTAGGCGACAGCTTTGGCTCGGAGGCGCAGGATCGCGTCCTCATCCGCCTTGTCGAAGGGGCTGCCGGGCATCAAGCTAGACTGGCACCAGGATTTGCCAAAGGCTGTCAGGCCCTCCAGGCCGCGTTCCAGCTCTGCCCGGCGCTTCTTGGATGATTCCCGCCGCATATCGGCGAGACCGGCAGCCTGTGCCGCCTGGCCCGCCTGGGCGGGGGCCATGCCCTCTGTGCCTTTGGGCGTCCGCCATGCGGGCCGGCTGCCAGGTTTCGGGCCAGGCTTCTTTATGGGCGGCTTTGCGCCCGTCGAGGCAGGGCCCGGGCCCGGGCCCGTGTCGGCTGTGGGGTTATCCGGGTCGGCGTAGGGCGTCCTCGGGATGTCCCCGAACGCCACGACCCCCAGGGCCTCCAGCAGTTCGGCGTCCTCCAGGCCGTCGGTGTCAGCGATGGCCTGGATTGCCGCCATCTGCGGGTTGCCCGCGTGCCGGATGCGGGATACGATCTCCCGAATGTCGTATGCAGGCTCAGGCGTCACAGTCGGTCCCTCCCCTCTCGGGTCATTTGTTTCAGTCATAGCAGTTTGCCTCCCCGTCTACCAGATCGAAAGGAATCGTATTACCGCGGTCCCGGGCGTCCGGAACGGGATAGGCTGTGCCGTTGCGGTCGGCCACATAGTACACGCCGTCCCGCCCGCGGAACACCCGCAGCGGATAGTGGTGGAAGCGCGGCAGGCTGCTGTCGATGCAGTGCCCGACATACGTCGGAGCGTTGCTCTGTGTGAGGTAGTTCATAGTGCCACCTCTTTCGGCGGTTCAGGCCCATCCCCTTCCTGCTCCGCTTCCTCCATATCTTCGAGGACGCCAAAAGCAGCATCCATGATGCAGGGCATCGAGGAAAAGATAAAGCTGCGGGGGTTCGGTTCTTCATGCGCGATGCGCGCCAGCGCTGCGCCAAGCAGGACTGTGAGCCCGGAGGGGCTGCCTTGTGCCTCGGTCTCCAGCAATCCGGTGCCGGGGTTCATCTTGGCATTGAGCCAGATGTCCTCGGCCTGCTGCTTGTCGGTCTGCTGCTTGATGTTGTTTTCGGTCATGTGCTTGGTCCTCTCTTTCGTTGTTTTATTGCTTGCTTGCAAGTATATTTTATTCCGGTATTTCGGAATAGTCAATAAGATTGTTCCGGTTTTTCGGAAGTTCGGGTGATTGCACAAATGATAAAGGATAGATTTGGGGAAATCCTACAAAAGAAGAAACTCTCCCTCTACCGTGTATCCAAGGATACCGGTATCCCCAAAAGCATCGTGTATGAGTGGGCGTCCGGCGAGCGGGAGCCGGTCTCTGAGTACCTGGTTCCCCTCGCGGACTACCTGGACTGTTCGGTGGATTACCTGCTGGGCCGCACTGACAACCCAGAAATAAACCGGTGACTTGCGGTTCTGTGAGGATGGCTTAATGCGGTTGCTTTTGATTGCTTTTGGAATTTTGGCTGTCTATCGGTTCTGCTTCTGCCTGTCAGGCTTGCTGAGGGTTTTATATTACAAAAGAAAGTACGATGATTTTCTGCACGGCAGAATCCTTGACTTCTTTGTTTATGAAGCTCCTGTAAGGAAACTCTTTAAGCAAGCCGAAATTCAGGATTCGCCTATTCCACTTGTAAAGTTGATGGGATACGGCCATGTTAACCAGGCCAAGTACAGCGTCCTCCACAACATGGGGATGATGAACGAAGATGTGGTCGGCCTCATGTTGCACTATTTTTCTGAAGCTGAAGGTTTCTTCAAAACAGGGCTGCTTGAGTGCATCTCACCGCTATACTGGATTCAAACCATTCTCTTTCTCCCCAGCAGATTGTGCGAGTATATGGGGATATCTGATAGCCAGGTGTTTGTGAAGATTCTGCAACTGGCATATTGGATTTTAACCCCTATCCTCATCGCTTGGCGGAGTGAGCTTTATGAGATCATCATCACACTTCTGGGCCAGGCGCAATAAGTATTTGGTAAGAGCGATCAGCCCCCTGGCGTCCACCTTTTCGGCGGTTGCCATTGCTTTATGAGCCTGCAACAGGTTGGAAATAACCTCATCAGTCAGGGCCGCTTTGCGAGACACGCGCAAAAACATCTCATCGCCTCCTGTTGTCCTCAGCGACGGCAGGAAGGTGCCGGTGAACCAGCTCATTGTGCCGCCTCCCCTTCCCCGTCCGCCGGGACAAACCGGGTGCAGGCCGCCCGGGCCACCTCGTAGGCGATGCTTGCGAGGATGTCCGTCTCCGGCTCCACGTCGCCGAGATCCGAATGCCGGGCAATGTCCAGCGCGATGCCGATGATGTCCTCGGTGGTGAGGTTGTCCTTCACCGCCGCCTGCGACAGCATAGAGGAGTAGCTGATGCTGCTGCCTCGGGTGTACCAGCCCATTTCGATGCACAGGCGGCGGAGCTCCTCAATGCTGATGGTGCGGATTTCTTTGTAGGTCCTCATGGTCTGCCTCTCTTTCTCATTCCAGGGTGTAGCCGTTGTAGGGAAACTCCCGGGCCAGCTTGATAGCCTCAGCGAGCTGGGCCGCGAACTTCTCTGCCACGTCGATGGGGACAGTGCCTCTTGCGGCCCAGTGGACGCCCAGCTTGACGGGCAGGCCGTACATCCCGCCCAGGTCGAAGATCTCCACCATGTCGCCCGCGGCCTGCTGTACCTGGCAGAGCGCCCGGTTGTACTCGAGATAGGATACCGTCTTCATGGTCTTGTCCTCCAGTCTGTGCCATGTGTGGGGCCTTAGAAGGCGGCCCCGACGTAGAAGTTGGTCTGAATGCCGCAGCCCCGGTCCAGGGTCTTGAACTTGACTGCCCGCTGGCCCGCCAGGTCTTCGACCTTCCAAGCCAGGTTGATCGCCTTGAGCGCTTCCTGCGCCCCTTCCCTGGTAACCTCGACCTTGCGGGCCCCGCGGATGCACTCACTGCCGCCGACTTCCTCGACCAGCAAAAAGAAGTATTTCATGGTTTGCTCTCCCTTCCTGTGGGCCGGGGCCGTTAAGCCCCGGCGGTCATGTAGTCGTACAGCTTGGCTTTCAGGCGGATGACCTCCGCCTCGGCTTTCTCTGCCCGGCGCTGGTACTCTGCGACGCCGTTCCCGGTTTCGGCGGCGGTTTCGAGCTCTCTTTTGAGGGCGTCGATTTCCGCGTCCTTCTGGCCGGCCACGATGCGGGCGGCTTCACGGGCGGCCTCATAGTCCTTCTCGCTCTCTGCGAGCTTGTCCTTGAGGTCTTCGACGGTGCCGTTGGCCTCGCTGAGCTTCCTGTCTGCGGACATCCAGCGGTCCTTCATGCTGTCGGCGAAGTCGTTCTGGATGTTGCTCTCGGCAATCTCGAAGCAGCCGGCGAAGGCTGTGGCGATGTAGCTGTCGGGGCCCAGCCCCTCAACGATTTCGCGGATTTTCTTGAGGGCCTCGCGTTCCTGGTCCTTGGTGGCGATGTGTTCTCTGATGGTCATCTCTTGCTCCCCCTTTCACTTGACCTGCATGAACTTCAGCGCGGTGATGGACCGCTCCAGCTCTTCGATGCGGGCCCTGGCATCCGTGATGTGCTTTGCGTAAGCCTGGAGGGAATCGACCTCCGAGCACCGGTCCAGGGTGAGGCGGGCTGCGACGTCCTGGATGGACTGGATGCTGTCCTGAATGACTCTCTTGTAGCAGTTGATTTCGCCGTTGATGGTGGTGATCTGGGCCTCAATCTGCTTGCTGCCCTAATCTTCCTCGAACGGGGCGTCCAGCAGCTTTACTGCGAACTCTGCGGTGATCCAGCTGCGCTCAACTGCGGCGACGATAATCTTGTTGGATAAGTTGTGCGCATTCAGCTGGCCGAAGGTGCTGCTGTCTATCTCATCATTTTCGTAAGCCTGGTAGGCGATATCGTAACGAGTCATCTTTCTATCCTTTCTCTGGGCCGCCTTTCGGCGGCGGTTTAACTTTAAATTGTGGTAGCCGCCTAGCACAGGACGAGCAATTTCCAGGTGGACGTGTCTTTTACTCCGGATGGTTACGGATACCTGGACCCATAAAACGTGTGCGCTCATGTTGTCGCGGCTTCCCACGACCTTGCCTGGCTGGCTGCCAAGTGGTTTCGGCCCGGTGCCGCCGGGCCATCATCGGGTGGGGGTTATGCTGCTTCTCGGTTCGCATAAACGCCGGAAATGTTCAGGAAGATGTACCAGCGACCTTCCGAGATTTCTTCGACGCTCCAGCTGTATGTGCCGTTTTTCGCAAGCTCTTTGATTTCTTCCGGGTCGTGCGACCATGCAGGCTTCCATCCGGTCGTGTCTTCAAAGCATCCGTTTTCGCAGCTTTCGCGAATGCCTTCGATCCAATCTGTGATTTCAGGTACGGAAGCAAAGGTCTTTTCAAAGCGGCGCAGCGCGGTTTTGTAGCTCTTGCACTCAGTGAACATGTCTGCGCTGGTCTTCCAGCTGTCGTCGATCAGAACCGGGATGTTTTCGTATTCGGAGCAATTCTCAAAGGTTTCGGTCCATGCTTCGTATTCTTCGTAGCTTGCAAACTTTTTCATTTTGGTCCTCCGTCTATGAATGAGTGGCCAGCTTATGCGTTGGCTCTGTGTGTCAAATGCACCAATCATTACCGGCAATATAGGCGATCTTCCCGGATTCGCCTACCGCGTACAGCGTTCCCTCGGCGTCCACGTACTGCCGGAAATGAACTTCATGGCCTTTCCGGTCGAAAACATCGTCCCGGACGCGCTTTAACGATCCTACAACGGCGTGGCCCATTGCTTTGGCCTGTTCTCTGATAGTCATCTTTGGTCCTCCCTGTCTGTGTTTGTTTTCAGTGCTTGTTTTCTGTGCTTATATTATCGCTCTTTTTGGCGATAAAGTCAAGTGATTTTCTCCAAAAAGTTTGGATTTGTTGACCTTGCTGTATTTCATCACCTGCTTTTGTTGACTTTGCTGTATTTAGGAGGCTTTCTCTTGTGAACTTTGCAGAAAGATTGTCGTCTTTGATGGCGGAACGCGGCCTCAATAAGCTGCGCCTGGCAGAAGAGACCGGGCTTTCCGACAGCCTTGTGGGCGGATACGCAAAAGGGGCGAAGGTCCCGAATTTGCGGAATGCGCTCATTTTGGCGAACTACTTTGAAGTCTCCCTGGACTATCTTGTCGGCCGGACGAGCGTCCGCGAGGTGGGCACAAAAAAAGCGCCCGCCTCGGTGATCTCCGAGAACGGGCGGGAAATGCTGGCACTGTACGAGCGGCTGTCGGAGCGCGACCAGCTGCTGCTTTTGGGCCGCCTCCAGGAGATGGCCGCTCCCTTGCTCAGCTCAGGGAGCAAGAAGGCGTCCGACGGGAAGGCCGGCTGATCTACCCGGATTTTGGCCGCGCCGGGCGGCGGTGATCCCGGCAAAAGAAAAAGGCCCCCGGCCTTGCGCTGCGCTGTGCAAGGTCTCGGGGGCCGTGTGGCACCCAGCTATCAGCCCTCCGGGCGTCGGGCGCGCCGCGGGGGTGGGGGATGCTGGGCATATTCAATATAGCACATCTGTGCTGCGCTTGCAAGGGGGAATATCAGTGCCGGCGTACAAAGACGGGCCTACGGGCCTTTGGTATGCGAATTTCTACTATGTGGACTGGCAGGGCAAACGGGTCCACAAGAAGAAGCGGGGCTTCCAGCGCAAGAAGGATGCCCAGGCCTGGGAGGAGGAGTTCCTGCGCTCTGCCGCCGGGAGCTGCGACATGGCTTTCGGCGACTTTGTGGAGCTGTATCTCAAGGACATGGAAAACCGGCTCAAAGAGAACACCATGCAGACCAAGCGGAGCCTTATCGAGACCAAGATCCTGCCGTACTTCTCCGGCCTGCGCCTCAACCAGATAACGCCGGCGCAGGTTCGCCAGTGGCAACAGCGAATCCTATCGGAAGGCCCCGCGCCTACCTACGCAAAGACTATCAATAACCAAGAGTTACTATGTAAAGGGTGGTTTTTGCCATCTAATACATATGACTGCG